>Ga0172378_10002040_pt1 | contig 18834 bp, 17 predicted proteins | sample GrowelOW332metaG_FD_119755 | JGI IMG/M metagenome (GOLD analysis project Ga0172378, IMG submission 119755) | Groundwater microbial communities from an aquifer near a municipal landfill in Southern Ontario, Canada - Pumphouse #3_1 metaG | ecosystem: Environmental > Aquatic > Deep subsurface >... | reverse complement strand
TTACTTTGTAATTGTTTACTAATAATAAGTTGCCTTAAAATGGAAAAGTAACTCAGTAATAAGATCAATATAAATAGTCCAATCAGTAATAGGAAAATAACAGGAGTTGATCCCATTAGTTTATTCAATATGGTATTTTCTTCTAGCAGTTGCCGTTCTGCTTCTCTATTCATAATATTAACCTGTATTCTGCATTTATCAGTTATAAAAAAGGAATTCTCAATTAATTTTTTCTGATTTAATGATTTATTATTTGTTATAAGTTTCCCGAACTCTTGTTCGTAGGAACTATAGAGTTCTTGTAATTGCTTAAGGTAATATAATTGGATTTCAGAATTTTCAAACCTGTGTTCCATCTGCATCATTAATAAAGATAGATTTTCTGATGCCCGGTTGCGGATAGAGAGGAAAATGGTGTTTTTGGTTAAGACATAGCCTCTGGAAGAGGACTCAATATCCATAAATGTTGAGAGGGACAGATTAATCAGAGCTTTTGAATTATAACTATCAAATAAATGACGGGTTGTACTTGTCATTTTTTGAATGCGATAGTAAGTTCCAACAGAAAAACCAATTAGAAGGATGGAAATGCTTATAAAAAATATATTAAGGACCCGCCTGTTAATTTTGGGTGTTTTCATCTCCATCCTCCTTATAGGAATTCAACCAGGCTTATAAGCCCAATGAAATTTCCAATTCTTTAGGATGAATGCTTAGTACCGGAATGGGTGAATGATGAACCATTTGTTGCGCATAAGGTCCTAACCAGATATTAGTAGCGGTTTTTTCCTGTTCGGTCATGATAGATATCAGGTTTGCCTCTACCTGCTGGGCATATTCTATTGTTGAGGTACTAAGGTTCTCTGCTTCAATTTCAACAATACGATGTTTAACATTATTCTTTTTTAAGTATTCGGCTGCCTGCTTGGCGTAAGTCTTGACAAAGGATCTTATTTCGTCAACATTGTTAGTAAAGACTGCCAGAATGTGAACTTCAGCATCAAACATTGCAGCGAGGTCACATGTAAAGGGAACCTTCTGACGGGTTTCAGGAGTGCTGTCAAGAGGCATTACAATGTTCTCAAGGTGTCGCTCTATGGGTATCCCGGCCCTTATAGTAATTACCGGGCATGGCGCTGCGGTTACTATTTTGTTGGCATTACTTCCCATCCATAGTTCTTCAAAACCTGATGACCCATGAGTGCCGGCAATAATTAACCAAACATCAGACTCTTTTGCTTGCTTTACAACTTCTTTATATACTTTACCCTCCCTGATAATATAATCAATTTTTGTATCAGGTAATTGTGAGCTATACTTTGAAATTAAGCGACTAAACTGATGTTCGACTTCTTCCAGCAAATCATCAGACAGGTCTGATGAAAGTATTGTCTTTGTGTTAGTGGGATTATTTACCCAAAGCATCAACAAGTTTGATTTTGACGCACGTGCAATGCTAATTGCATGCTCAAGAGCATTGATTGAACAATCTGAGAAGTCGATTGCTGATAGAATTGTTTTCATAGTCTATAGATGTTGCGTTAATTTTATGCTAATATATGAAAAATCTTCATTGTTTACAACTTTCTGTAGAGAAAAGAGTAAAATATTTTAAAGGAGCATTATCTAGTGTTAATCCCGATATTATGCTGATGAGCCTAGTGCTTATGGATTAAGCATTTATGAAGAAGTAATTTCATATAGGTTATACGATTTATGTATTGGCACGCTAATATGCACCGGAAGATACTGTCAACGATATGAAACCGATTGCTAGGTGCGAATGCTTAATTAATCAATTTACTTTTGGCCTGTCGCCCCACTTGTCAACAACGGTTGCAAGGTGTGCACTTCAAATTAACTAATTCGCTCTTGAACTAGCGGCGTACATGTCAACAATCGTTGCCTAGTTGGAACGACTCATTAATCGATGGGCGGTGGATTGATAAAATCGCTTGCCGGGAAAGCATTGGGATAGTCAATTTGTATCTTTTTAAGAAATCCTTCAGCTTCCAGACGTGACCTGAAATCACCCACTCTGACTCTGTAATAAGGTTCTTTAAAAGAGAGATAAGCTTGTGTTTGAGGGTACAATTCGCTAAATCGTTTCAATACAGAAGTTGCTTTATGCTTTGAATTTACACCTGAATCAAAGAAAATTTGTATTCGCCACCCTGAGAGAGTACTTTGATGACGGTTAAGTATTTTGTACTTATCTATTAATAAGCCAACTTTCTCATCCTGTACTAATTCAGCATGTTGTTGCTGGGCATAAGCTGAACCAAAAAGGAGTAAGAATATTAATGTAGAAATCAAACGAGTCATAACATATTATCTAGTAGATATTTGGTAAATCTCCTTAGGCTGAATGCTTAAAACAGGCACGTGAGAATAATTCACCATTTGCTGTGCAAACGGGCCAAGCAAGATATTGCTTGCATCCGTTTCCTGTTCTGTCATAATTGCAATAAGGTCAGCATCTACCAATTGGGCATACTCTAATGTCGAATTAATTATATTGTCGGCATGTTGATTATGTAGTGTATATTTAATTCCGGCGTCAGTAATGTATTTTTGTGCTATGCGGACACTGTTTTCAACCCTGTGTTGTATTAACTTAAGGGATGTAGTAAATAAAGCGACTATATGTATTTGGGCGTCAAATACTCCGGCCAACTGAACAGCAAAAGGTATTTTCTGACGGGTATCAGCAGAACTGTCAATAGGTAAAATAATATTGCGAACTCCTTCAGGTTTAATCATAAAATCATACCTGACGGTAATTACAGGACATGGAGCGTATGAAACAATACGATAAGCATTACTTCCAATCCAAAATTCTTCATAACCTGTTACACCATGTGTACCGGCAATAATCAATGTTGCGTTAATTGCCTTTGCCTGCGCAGCTATTTCCTGGTATACTTTCCCCTTACGCATTTTATAAGTCAGCTTTCCATGTGTCAGAAGATCTTTTTTAGCTTTCAGTAGCTCATCGAAATTCTTGGCAGCTTCATCTTTATACTCGTTTACCTCACCATTAAATAGTTCTTGTGATAACTGGTTATTCACCCATACCATCATAAGGTTGCTCTTTAGATGATTGGCAAATTCAATGGCATAATCAAGTGCATGTAATGATCCTTTCGAAAAGTCAATGGCAACTATTATATCTTTCATGGTATTAAGGTGCTGATAGTTCAAGGTGCTAATTTATGAATAATATCTTTAACACAGGTTGATATTTACAGATTACTTTTAAGGTAACAATAATTTCGTAAAAAGTATTCTAATAGAGCATTTTATTAAATGGAAAACGTTTAATGTGGATTTTGTAGACTGAATTATAAAGTTCTTTTTTAAATTCATCAATGTTGATTTTCTGCTTTGCAGAAATAAAGATGGCAGGAGCGTTCATCTTAGCAATCCAGGTTTTTTGAAGATCGGTAAGTGATATATTCTCTTTTAAAGGCTCGCTTAAATCTCCTTCCTCCTGTTCTACAAAACTGTATGCATCAATTTTGTTAAACACCATTATTACCGGTTTGTCGGAAGCTTTAATCTCTGATAAGGTTTGATTTACAATAGCAATCTGTTCCTCAAAATCAGAATGTGATATATCAACAATATGTAACAACAAGTCAGCTTCTCTTACCTCATCTAGTGTTGACTTAAAGGATTCTATCAGCCCATGAGGCAGTTTCCTGATAAAACCTACCGTATCTGTAAGAAGGAAGGGTAGATTTTCAATGACTACTTTTCGTACGGTAGTATCAAGTGTAGCGAATAATTTATTTTCAGCAAAGACATCTGACTTACTAATCATGTTCATAATAGTGGATTTCCCTACATTGGTATATCCGATGAGCGCAACTCTGACCATTTTTTCACGACCACTTCGTTGTGTTGTCTTCTGCTTATCAATAATCTCAAGTTGCTTTTTGAGCAATGTAATCCTGTCGCGAATAATCCTTCGGTCAGTTTCTATTTCTTTTTCCCCCGGACCTCTCATGCCGATACCACCACGTTGCTTTTCAAGGTGAGTCCATAAGCGGGATAGCCTTGGCAAGAGGTATTCATATTGCGCTAGTTCAACCTGCGTACGGGCAGTAGCAGTACGGGCACGCTTGGCAAAAATATCGAGTATCAGGTTTGTACGATCAATGACTTTACACCCTAATTCCTTTTCCAGATTACGTAGTTGCGTAGCACCCAGCTCATCATCAAAAACAACAGTACTTATATTTTCAGCAGTGATATATTCTTTTATTTCCTGAAGTTTGCCTGATCCTATGAAAGTACGTGAGTCAGGTTGTTCAAGTTTTTGAACAAAACGCTTACCGGGTATTCCACCAGCTGTTTCCAGCAGAAAAGCCAACTCGTTCATGGTCTCCTGCACGCGGGATTCACTTTGTTTGTTGGTTATGAGTCCCACCATTATTGCTGTTTCAGGCTGAGTGTTTATATTTATCATTTTTTAGTATTAGGGTCATCATTAGGTTCATCTTTCTTTTCATTCATTACATTGGTTTGGATCTGAATTGATTGTTCATGAATCAAACGAAGGAGATTGGATAAGAAGTAGTTGTCAAGACCTTTTTCTTGTCCTTTTAACATCCTGTCGGCAAAAAGTTCTTTCCATCTGCGCAATTGTAAAATGGTAATGTTATGGGTACTTTTATACCTGCCCATCTCTTTGGCTATATCCATTCTTTTAGCCAGCAACTGAATGATCTCATCATCAATCTGGTCAATATCATGCCGTAATTCCATAAGGCTTCTTTCAAACTCAAAAGTTCCTTTAGGACTTCTTATAACAAGATTTTCAACAAGTGTTTTCAAACTTGAAGGACTAAGTTGTTGATGGGCATCAGTCAATGCGTGCAAAGGGTCAAAATGCGTTTCAATCATTAAGCCTTGCATTTCAAGGTCCAGAGCCTGTTGAGCAATATGGGGTACCATGTTGGCATTACCGGTGATATGACTGGGATCACAAATAACGGGTAGCCCTGGCATTATTCTCATCAACTCAATAGGTATTTCCCAGTGAGGAGGATAACGATATGGAGATTTCTCAAACTGTGAAAACCCTCTGTGTATAGCTGCCAACTTGGTATGACCTGTCTTCAGAAGCCTTTCAATGGCTCCGATCCATAGTTTTATATCAGGATTTAGCGGGTTTTTCAACATTACCGGTATGTCAATTCCCGAAAGCGATTCTGATAATTCCTGTATCGAGAAAGGATTCACCACTGTACGGGCGCCAATCCAAAGTATATCAATCCCTGCTTCTACAGCTTCCTGAACATGTATGGGTTTAGCTACTTCAACGGTAGTGAGTAAGCCGGTTTCTGATTTGACCTTGTTCAACCAGGATAGCCCAATTTTGCCAATTCCTTCAAAAGAACCGGGGCGGCTACGCGGCTTCCAGATCCCTGCCCTGAACACCTTTACCTGGGGTATAGTTGCAATTTGACGGGCAGTTTCCAATACCTGAAATTCACTCTCCGCGCTGCATGGTCCTGCAATAACCAGAGGGCCTTCATCAAGAGGTATCCACTTATTTAAAGGAGCAAATTCCATAGGTCTGATTTTCTGCAAAATTAATAAAAGAAAGCCAAGGCGTGTGAATCTATGTTACAATGAAAGATTGAGTTGCAACGAACACGATTGATTTGGAATAATGTTTTTACGTAACTTTGCCATTCAAACACTTCATCTATGGAGGTGTGGTTTAGATTAATTCAAATAAAAGAAAAAAACTGAAACATAAATGGAATCTGGAAAGAGGATAAGAATTGCTGAATTATTGCACGGCTGGGAATCTATCGGTGTCGGAACAACGGTTAACGTTAAGGGATGGGTAAGAACAAAAAGAGGTAATAAAAGTGTTGCTTTTGTTGCACTTAATGATGGATCAATTATTCATAGCATACAGGTTGTGGTTGATTTGGCTGCTTTTGATGACCAAACTATTAAACTTATAACTACCGGATCATGCATTTCAGTTAATGGAATACTGGTGTTATCACCGGGGCAGGGGCAAGCTGTTGAGATTCAGGCGAGTGAAATAGAAGTTTATGGTACTGCCGATGCAGATACCTATCCTCTGCAAAAGAAAGGACATACCTTGGAATTTCTTCGTGAAATAGCACATCTGCGCCCTCGTACTAATACTTTTGGTGCTGTATTGCGTATCAGGCACGCCATGTCATTTGCTATCCATCAATTTTTTAATGAACGCGGTTTCTATTATTTACATACTCCTATTATTACCGGTTCAGATGCTGAAGGAGCTGGTGAGATGTTCAGAGTTACTACTCTGGATGCAGTAAATCCTCCGCTGAACACTGAAGGAAAGGCTGATTTTACACAGGACTTTTTCGGTAAAGCTACTAACTTAACAGTATCAGGACAATTAGAAGGTGAGCTGGGCGCTTTGGCATTATCTAATGTTTATACCTTCGGACCTACTTTCAGAGCTGAAAACTCTAACACCCCAAGGCACCTTGCGGAATTCTGGATGATAGAACCTGAGATGGCTTTCTATGATATTAATGATAACATGGACCTTGCTGAGGAATTCCTGAAATATTTGGTTCAGTATGCATTAAACAACTGCCCTGACGACCTTGAGTTCCTCAATAAAATGTATGATAATGAGTTGATTGAAAGATTGAAGTTTGTAACTAATAACTCTTTTAAAAGAGTTACTTATACTGAAGCAGTTGAAATACTGATAGCTTCCGGTCAAAAATTTGAATATCCGGTAGATTGGGGTACTGATCTTCAAAGTGAGCATGAAAGATATCTGGTGGAAAAGCATTTTAAATGCCCTGTAATCCTTATTGACTATCCTATGTCAATCAAAGCTTTTTATATGAAGCAAAATGATGATGGCAAGACTGTAAGGGCTATGGATGTTTTGTTTCCGCGTATTGGAGAAATAATTGGAGGTTCGCAACGTGAAGAGAATCTTGAAAAGTTAAAGAAACGTATTGAGGATTTGAATATTCCCGAAAAGGATATGTGGTGGTATCTTGACACCCGTCGATTTGGTACTGCCCCTCACAGTGGCTTCGGACTGGGTTTCGAAAGATTGATATTATTCGTAACCGGTATGGCTAACATACGTGATGTAATCCCATTCCCCCGGACACCCCAAAATGCTGAGTTTTAACAGAATAATATTCAACAATAAAACGTTATCAAATTATATTGCGCTGTTACAGCGTATTAATAAATAAGAGGAAATTGCATGTTAAGCCAAAGGTTGCAACAAAAGCTTCTACAAAAACTATCACCACAACAAATTTTGTTGATGAAGCTGTTGCAGATTCCTTCTATTGCTCTTGAACAACGTATTAAACAAGAGATAGAAGAAAATCCTGCTCTGGAAGATGCAGCTGATCCTGAAATGTCAACTGACCAGGAAGAACCTCAGAATGAAACGGAAACTGATCCTGCTGAAGAACTGGAAAGGGAACGTGATGATTTTGACCTTACTGATTACCTTGATGAGGATGACATACCTGCTTACAAGTTAAGTAGTGGCAATACCAGTGCTGATGATGAGCATCGTGATATCCCTTATGCTTCAGGAACAAGTTTCCATGACACATTGACTCAACAGTTGGGGCTCAGGGTACTTGATCAAATGCAAGTGGACATTGCTACTTATATTATTGGCAATCTTGATGACTCTGGCTACTTGAAAAGGGAGTTGTCAGCCATGGTAGATGATCTGGCATTTACGCAGAACATCAGCACTAATATTAAAGAATTACTTGAGATGCTCCTAGTTGTTCAGGAGTTTGATCCTCCCGGAGTAGGCGCCCGGGACTTGCGCGAATGTCTTTTAATTCAACTTCACCGAAAGGACCAGACTGATTCAGTAAAACTTGCAATTGAACTCATCACCAATTATTTTGATGAGATCACTAAGAAACATTACGATAAGATCATCAAAAAAGCCAAGGTTGCTGAGTTGGAATTAAAAGATGCTATTAATGAGATACTGAAACTTAATCCCAAACCCGGTAATTCATTTGAAGAAGGTGGGAGAAGCAATCAGTATATTATGCCTGATTTCTCTGTTTACAATAAAGATGACGGTTTGGAATTGCTGATTAATTCACGCAATATGCCTGAACTTCGTGTAAGCCGTAACTATGTTGATATGCTTGAAGGTTACTCTGAAGCTAAGACTAAATCGAATAGCCAGAAGGAAGCGGTGATGTTCATCAAACAGAAAATTGATTCGGCTAAGTGGTTTATAGATGCCATTAAGCAGCGACAACACACTTTGTATGTTACAATGATGGCGATCATGAATTTTCAGCATGAGTTCTTTATTACCGGTGATGAAACTAAGTTAAAACCAATGATCTTGAAGGATATTGCTGAGATTGTCGGTTTGGATATATCTACCATATCAAGGGTGGCAAATTCTAAATATGTACAAACGCCATTTGGTACTTTTTTACTTAAGAGTTTCTTTTCTGAATCAATGCAAACAGATTCAGGTGAAGAGGTCTCAACAAGAGAAATAAAAAAGATACTTTCAGACTGTATCAACGCTGAATCAAAGGATAAACCTCTTACTGATGAGCAACTTACAGATATCCTTAAAGAAAAGGGTTATAATATTGCCCGCCGTACAGTAGCCAAGTATCGTGAACATCTTAACATTCCTGTAGCCAGACTGCGTAAAGAACTTTAATAAGCTCTGAAAATTTGTAACACCTTTATTTCGTTTTCATCATTTTTTTTTGTATATTCGTAAGGAATTGAGATTGCGTGCTTGTTTATTAATGTACATAAAATAAAAGCCATGGAATCAATTGATGACGAAATCGTTACTATTGCCAGGTATTCAAATGCCAGGGCACTTCTGCTGCAATCACGACTGAAGGCAGAAGGAGTTGATTGTTTCCTTTCACATGAAAACCTGCTACAAGCGGCTGTTTCAGGAGGTGTTGAAATAAAAGTCAGAAAATCGGATGTTGAACGTTCACTAAACCTGATTGAACAGTATATTCATGAGTCAGGTATTGAGAAGGAGAAGGCGCTAAAATCACTTAAAAGTGTCAGAAAAATTCTCGTCCCTGTTGACTATTCTGATGCTTCCATGAAAGCTAGTCTTTTCGCAATTGATCTGGCTGATAGGCTTAAAGCTGATATTCGATTGCTACATGTTTATTATAATCCTATCATTGATGTTGTTCCTTTCGACACAAGCCATACATACCAGGTCAACCTGACTAATTATCTTCATGAAATTGAGCAGAATGCCAGGAAACAAATGGCTACATTAGTCCGTGAGTTACGCAAACAGACTGAAAAATATAAAAATAAAATCAAGATTTCCTGGTCTCTTGAAAATGGTCTGGCAGCAGATGAAATTATTGCTCAAAGCCTTAAATATAATCCCGGCTTAATTGTGATGGGATCAAGAGGTATGGGTAATCTTTCAGAAGGCCTGTTAGGAAGTGTAACATACAAAGTAATTGAAAAGTCAGGAATCCCTATATTGGCTATCCCTGAGAAGTCTAAGATTACGGGCATTGATAAACTGAAAAATGTACTGTATGCAACTGATTTTGATAATTATGATCAGGTAGCTCTTAGCAAGCTGATCAACCTGCTGCATCCTTTCCATGTTAACTTGTTTTGTGTGCATGTTAGTGTAGGAGTCAAGAAGGCATGGGACAAGATCAAGATGGACGCTTTGCATAAGTTTATTCATGATGAATATAGTAAATACCCGGTAAAGTGCCAGATCATAGTCAGTGATAATATAATAAACGGCCTCGAAAGCTATATGCGGAATCAGTCTATTGATGTAATAGCTCTTACTAACCATTCAAGAGGGTTAATAACCAGTCTGTTTACACCAAGTGTAACTAAATTAATCATGTCGAGGATCGATAGACCATTATTTGTATTCAAGGCATCAAAGGAGTTATAGTACCGGATAAAAGGCATCTTCAAGGTGCGTAAGTTCAAATTTTGAGGTATTCATAATAATTGAAATAATGTCAAAACGAACTTCCTGCTCAATGCGATGCCTTTCAGCATAGCTTTGTGCTGCCTTAACAAGGAACTTTTGTTTATTACGGTCAATAAACACCTGAGGCTCACCGAATGCAGATGTACTACGGGTTTTTACTTCAAAAATTACCAAGTGCTTTTTAGTCAGGGCAATAATATCTATTTCTAATTTGCCAAATTTCCAATTAGTCTCCAGTATATTGAATCCCTTATTCTCCAAATACTCCAGGGCAAGTTCCTCGCCTGTTTTACCCAATTCATTGTGATCAGCCATTATTGTTGATTTAATAACAGGTTTATAATCGTCCTAACAAAAGCGAATATAGCAAGTAAAGTGCAATAAAACCTATCAAAACAAAGGCTGCAGGTTTAAGCAGGTTCTTAAATCTTTTTAAACCTTTAACAGGCATTGGCTCCATAAAACTAAGACTGGCCTGCCCATCAACGGTTATGGATACTTCCCGGCCCATGATCAAGGGCAAATTGAGTGGTTGATGACCTGCAGGGAAACCAAAGATAACCGGATACTTATAGTCCTTTACCTTTTCATAAATGATTTCTTCAGGTGTTTTCCCGAATGGTATTTCATTGTCACGCATTCCGGTGAACCCACCCACTACCATACCTGCAAGATCATCAAGCTTATGATTTCTTTTTAAATTCATCATCATGCGGTCAATATGATAAAGGTATTCATCAATATCTTCAATAAAGAGGACCTTTCCCGTAGTATCGATATCAGAATCAGTTGCAGTTAAACTATATAAAATGGAAAGGTTGCCGCCAATTAATTCCCCATGTGCTGTTCCCGGTCGGTTGAAAGGGGAGCCTGGTACTGTATATTGGGGAGCAGTACCAAATAAGCATTTCCTTAATGCTTCGATTGAAGCATTACTTTCACTATCATGGGTGGAAAAGTTTATAGGCATTGTTGCATGAATGGTTTCAACGCCTGAATTCTTTGCTATATGTGAATGGAGTACTGTGATATCACTATAACCGATTATCCATTTGGGTGAATCATTAAACTTATCGAAGTTCAGATTATCAATACATCTTACGGTGCCATAACCTCCGCGTGCGCAACATATAGCTTTAACATCATCATTGTCTAAAAGAGACTGCAAATCAGATGTACGTTGTGAATCGGTACCTGCATATTGATTGTCGGATGCAAACAGGTTATCAGGAATTAACACATGAAGTCCCCATGATTCAAAAGTACTTACTGCAGGCTGAATTTCAAGAGGAGTGACTTTACGAGCAGGCGCAACTATTGCAATAGTGTCACCGGATTTTAAAAAAGGAGGGGTTGTCATTTATAGTTCATTTTCATACCAAAGGTATAAAGAAAAAGGGAAGAAACCACTCTTCCCTTTTATGCAACCTAACAACCAATCATGAATAAAATTTTGTTTCATTCATCCATTGTGGAGGATATGATGGACTTATAAAGTCTTTAATTTTAAGGTACAGAAAGCTGTAAAATTCAATCACTTTGTTTAGTGTATCCGAACTGTTGAAATAGTCTGAATCAGGTATTTCAATGGAGTCAGCTAATTCAGGATACTTTTCATTAATAAGCCTGACAAGTCGTTCTATTTTACGCATATAATCTTCTCTTGATGTCAGGAATAATCCCCTCTTTACATTGTCCATATCGATTGTCTTTTCCATGCTCATACTTAATCTGATTCCACCATCCTTTATTATCAGAATACAAATTTCAATTTAATGAAGCGACATTTCGTTACATGTCTGTTGAAAAGTATTACATAATCATAATCAGAAGTGTGTATGAGTCAATCCAAAGCCAACAGCTCGTAAAAGAAGTTTCATTTTTTAACAATTAAACTCTTATATTTTTCAGTTGCTCATTATCTTTGTCGTACTTTAGGAAGCTGTTATAAAGATGCTTAAGAATAATTGTCGATATTCATTACTAAATACCTATAAATATGGAAAAATCACTTGAAGGAACCAGAACAGAGAAGAATCTAATGCAATCATTTGCCGGTGAAACACAAGCTGCACGCCGTTATCGTATATATGCCAAGCAAGCCAGGGTGGATGGATATGAACAGATAGCTGCTTTTTTTGAAGAAACAGCTAATCAGGAAGACACCCACTCCAAGACATTCTTTAAGTTACTCGAGGGCGGAATGGTCGAAATTACTGCTTCATTCCCTGCCGGTGTTATGGGTAGTACTGATGAAAATCTACAGGCTGCGGCATCAGGTGAAAACGAGGAATCATTATTATTATATCCACAGTTCGCCGCTATTGCTGAAGAAGAAGGCTTTAAAAAGATTGCCAGTAAATTTAAATTAATAGCAACCGTTGAGGCTGAGCATGAAAAGCGTTATTTAAAACTTCTTCAAAACCTCAAGGAAGGAAAAGTATTTGAAAAAGATGAAGAAGTGATCTGGGTTTGCCGTAATTGTGGTTATCACTACAAAGGGAAAAAAGGCCTTAAGGTTTGCCCGGTTTGTGAACACCCATTAGCATTTTTTGAAGTAAAGGCTGAGAATTACTAAATTCATGACAGGTTGTTTAGTGTAAGCAACCTCAGTTGAAAGATCATCCTGATTTAAAACCGTAATAATTTACTGTATTCAAAACAGTAGTATTGCGGTTTTTAATTTATTGTTGATCTATAATACTCAAATAGTTTCTTCTATTCTGGGATCAGACAAGATTGCTTTTTTTAGTCTCTCCTTGCAATTATACTTTTTTGTCTTGGCATAATTTTCAGAGCCATAACCCATAGTGCAGGCTATATCTTTTGATGAAAACTTTTGTAGGGAGAGCAATAGGATTCTTTGACAATCAGCTTCCATGGCGTTAAAGTGTTCCCGATATATCTTGTAACGCAATTGTTCTAACTCTGCTGATTCATGACTACTGCTTTCGGGAATATTAATGAACTTCTCCAAAATGTCAAAGTTATCCATGCCTTTCCTTTTCACTTTAAGCCGCTGCATCCACAAATTGCGACTAATTGAATAGAGATAAGTCAGGAAGGAGCTGGTAAGATTGAAATCATCTTTTTTAACATTCTTCAGGATAACAAGTAGAGCCTCTTGAAAAATGTCCTCTGCATCTTCATCGTTTCCGGTGTTCTTTTTAACTAAAAATCTGATGGTAGGGAAAAATTCATGATACACATGCTGGATAATATAACTACTATCTAGCTTCAGTCCTTCTATAATAGCAATGTCGGAATAGTGTATCATTCAAAGCTTTATTATGTTGCCAAGAACAAACCAATACTGAAAAAGTCAATCTTTGGTATGCTATTTATTCGCAGGTAACTTGAGATTATAAAAATATAAAATTTAAGTTTATGTTCAACTTGATTTGGAATAAATCGACTATTAAAATTATAGTAGTCCTGCTGAAGTCTCTAAAGTCAAATGTTTTCCAAACTTTGGCCTAAAGATCGCAATAAATTGTTAAAATTGTAGTTTAATTCATAAGTTCCGTAAAATGAGCTATCGCTTTAATAGGTTCAACAATAAACTATACAATTGATGAGAGTGATCAAAAGAAATTACCTGCTAATCCTCTTTTCCCTTTTTTCTTTTATTACTGCAACTTCTGCTCAAGAAATAGGGATTGGAGAATGGCGTGACCACCTGCCATATCAACATGTTATTGCAGTTACTGATGCGGGCAACCGTATTTATGCTGCTACTCCTTACTCCCTGTTCTATCTTGACTTTGATGATAACAGTCTTACCAGGGTTACCAAAATCAATGGCTTAAGTGATGTTGGTATAAGTGGAATAGAATACAGCAAGAAGTACAACACGCTTGTTGTTGCCTATTCAAATGCTAATATTGATTTAATTAAAGGGGATAAGATTGTCAACCTTTCTGACATAAAAAGGAAGCCTATACTTGGTGATAAATCAATTAACAGTATAGTTTTTATTGACGATAAAGCATACTTGTCCTGCGGTTTTGGCATTGTAGTACTCGATATTGACAAGGAAGAGTTCCCTGAACCTATTTATTATATTGGTCCTGAAGGAAGTTCTATCAATGTGCATGACATCACTTATGATGACGTTGATTCAACCATATATGCTGCAACTGAATCAGGTGTATATTCGGCTAAATTTTATCATACTAACCTGGCTAATTTTGCTGAATGGTCAAAAGAAACATCAGGGTTTCTGCCTGTAGGCCCGTTTAATCACATTGTAGCTTTCCATAACCGAATATACGTCAATCAGTTTGGCGAAGCATACGCTACTGATCATATGTATGTGAAGGCAGGTGGTACATGGAAGGCATTTATTCCTGAAAATACATCCAATCGCTATAGTGTTGAGGTGCATCATGACAGGTTGATCATTTGTATGAATCTTACTGTTCATGTTTATAAACCTGATGGAACCTTTGATTACAGTATTTATTCCTATAATCCGGGTACTGTTAGTCCACGCGATGCTATCCTGATGGACAATAATGTGATGTGGATAGGTGATGAATTTGAAGGATTAGCTAAAGTAACCAATATTTATACATCTGAACATTATAAGTTGAATGGACCTGAGTTTCCGGATGCTTTTGCATTAGCATCAGGAAACAATGATGTATGGGCTGTACCCGGAGGTCGTAACTCATCCTTTAAACCGCTTTACCGTAATGCCAGTTTTGCAGGTTTCGTTGATTGGCAATGGCAGACTATTGATAAAGTGTCAGATCCTATCCTGACTGATTTGCGTGATGTACTTGCCGTTGCAGTCAATCCTTCCAACACCAAAAACGTATTTTTGGGTACTTATGGGTACGGATTACTTGAATATACTAATGGCGTTTTCGTAAATCGATATACTGATGTGAACAGTTCCCTTGAGCAACATGTGCTGTCTCCCGGTCGTGTCGATATCGGGGGGCTGGCTTTTGATGCTGATAATAACTTATGGGTGGTAAACTCATCTGCATCCTCGCTCCTGTCAAGGAGGACCCCGGCAGGTGAGTGGAAGTCGTATTCACTGGGCAATGCTGCTTCAGGGATAGATGCAGGTAAGATAGTAATTGACCAACAGAACCAAAAGTGGATACTTGGCCGTAACCTGCTGCTTTATGTCTTTAATGATAATAATACCCCGGATATTTCATCTGATGACCAGGCAAAAAGATTGACATCCTCAATTGGAAATGGTGCGTTGCCCGGCCATTTTGTCAAGAGTATTGCAGTTGACAGGGAAGGACAAGTATGGTTAGGGACTGACGAAGGGGTGGCGGTTTTTTATTCCCCTCAGAATGTTTTTAGTACTGATAACTTTGATGCGCAGAAAGTATTAATTGAACAAGATGGCTATGGGCAATATCTGCTTAGTGCAGAAACAGTGACAGCAATAGCAGTGGATGGCTCAAACCGTAAGTGGTTTGGCACTGATAGAGCAGGCCTGTTCCTGATGTCGGCCGATGGAACAAAACAAATCCTTCACTTTACTATTGATAACAGCCCGTTGTTGTCAAATACGATCACTGACCTGACCATAACGGCATCAGGTGAAGTTTTTATTGCAACTCCTGCAGGCATGGTTTCATATCGCGCAGAATCTGTAACCCCTGAACCTACATTAGATAAAGTGGTTGTTTTTCCTAATCCTGTCAGGCCTGAATATTCAGGTAATATCGCAATAAAGGGACTTGTGGAAGGCTCATCCGTTAAAATTACCGACATATCAGGAAACCTTGTTTTTTCAACAGAAGCACTTGGTGGACAAGCTATATGGAACGGGTGTAATTTTGATGGTATTAAAGCAAAATCAGGTGTTTATCTTGTATTTATCAGTAATCAGGATGGATCACAGACCAATGTTGCTAAAATTATGATCATTAATTAAGCCCTTTATAAAAGCGCTATGTTGCAAGCTACCCGTGGATTGGTGTTTCACGTTTCGCGGTTTTCTGAAAGTGCCGGTATCGTTAAGATATTCACTGAAGAAATGGGCTTGCAATCAGTAATTATTAAATCACTTTTCAGCAGAAATTCAAAGATCAGGCCGGCCTTGTTCGGCCATCTGGTATTGCTTGACCTCGTTATCGACTTAAAAACGGGCCGGTCACTCAATTATATCAGGGAAGCCTCACTGAACCGACCCTTTCACGATATTACTGACCATATGGGCAAGAGTACCATTCTGCTTTTTATGAATGAAATGCTTTACAAATCAGTAAAAGAGGAAGAAACCAACAAGCCTCTTTTTAATTTTATTGAATATAGTTTACAAACCCTGAATGATACTCAGTTCCTGATACACTCTTTCCACTTGCTCTTTCTCGTACAATTATCTGAGTATCTTGGTTTCGGGATTTCACAGTCTATAACAGCCTCCGGTGATTATTTTGACATGCTTTCAGGGATGCCACATGAAATGGAACCCTCTCATTCATATTATATTCATGGTGATTCACTTAGTTTGTTAAAGAAGCTGTCCAAAATGGAATATAGCCAACTGGAATATTTTGATGCTCCACGGGCGGTTCGTTTGGATTTACTCGATAAGTTGCTTGACTTCTATAGAATTCACCTTCCCGGAATGACAGAGCTGAAGTCAGTCAAAATACTCCATGAGCTCATGTCATAACGCCTGTAAACCGTAAGAGTGGTTCACCCAACGCATGGAATATTTTCAAAAAGCAGTATCTTTGCCGAAATATTATACTTATGTATCAAGAACTCAGCGAACAGGAAGCTATCCGAAGGAACTCATTAAAAGAACTTGAAGTACTAGGAATCAACCCATACCCGGCAGAAGCCTATAAGGTTGATGTGTCAACAAAAGAAATCTTAGATAAATTCCCCAAGGATAATACGTTATACTCAAATATTAGTATTGCCGGTCGTATTATGACTCGCAGAATAATGGGTGCTGCATCATTTGTTGATATCCAAGACTCTTTTGGCCGCATTCAACTCTATGTTAAGAGAGATGACCTATGCCCGGGTGAGGATAAAACTTTATACAATACTGTTTTCAAGAAGCTTATAGATATTGGTGATATAATCGGGGTAACCGGTTTCGTATTCATCACGCAAATGGGCGAAATATCCATTCATGTTACTTCATTAAAGATACTTAGCAAATCATTACGACCTTTACCTATCGTTAAAGAACAGGATGGTAAGGTATTTGATGCTTTCAGTGATCCTGAAGCCCGTTATCGCCAGCGATATGTTGATCTGATTGTGAACCCTGAGGTAAGGGATGTCTTCAAAAAGAGGAATCAGATCATCAGTATCATGCGCTCATTTTTTAATGAGAATGACTACCTCGAAGTTGAAACCCCAATACTTCAGCCTATTCCCGGAGGCGCTGCAGCAAAGCCTTTTATTACCCATCACAATGCTCTTGATATTCCTCTATATCTCCGTATCGCAAATGAACTTTATCTTAAAAAGTTGATTGTGGGCGGTTTTGATGGCGTTTATGAGTTTTCTAAAGATTTCCGTAATGAAGGTATGGATCGTACACACAATCCTGAATTCACCGTACTGGAGATTTATGTAGCTTATAAAGACTATTTCTGGATGATGGATTATGTGGAACAGATGCTTGAGAAGATCGCATTAGGGCTGCATGGCAAAACCGAAATACCAATAGGTGACAGGCAAATAGATTTCAAAAGACCATTCCAACGGTTAACGATGACTGATGCTATTAAGCAATATGCAGGAGTTGATATTACCGGAAAAAGTGAGGATGAACTTCGCGATATGTGCAAGGCACTGAATGTTGAAACGGATCCTGCCATGGGAACCGGTAAGCTTATAGATGCTATTTTTGGTGAAAAGTGTGAAGAACACCTTATCCAGCCAACCTTTATTATGGATTACCCCATTCAAATGTCGCCTCTGTGTAAGCGCCATCGCTCAAACCCTGAACTGACAGAACGCTTTGAGCTATTTGTAAATGGCAGGGAACTTTGTAATGCATACTCTGAACTAAACGATCCGGTTGATCAACTATATCGTTTCCAGGAGCAACTCAGGCTTTCACAGAAAGGTGATGATGAGGCCATGTTTATTGATATGGACTTTGTAAGAGCATTGGAATATGGTATGCCTACCTGCTCTGGTATGGGTATTGGTATTGACAGGCTTACCATGCTGATGACCAATCAGATATCTATTCAGGATGTGCTGTTCTTCCCGCAAATGCGTCCTGAAAAGAAAGTCGCTCCTGCCGGTGACCCTGATGAAGCTTTTATTGCACTCGGAGTTCCCCAGACATGGGTAGAGGTGCTGCGTAAGTACGGCTTTAAAACGATTGCTCAGTTGAAGGAAGCAAATCCTAATAAGCTGCTCAATGACCTTAGCGGATTGCGTAAAAAAATGAAACTCGATATCCCCGCTCTCAAGATTGAGGATGTTAAAGGATGGGTTGAGAACTAGAATTCTTCACCTTCCGGTTCATATCCATTGTTCGTATTCGGGTCCTGGTTATTCTTCTTGTTACTGAAGTTGTTGAACTGGTATTGTATGCCCAGATACAATACTCTTGATTGAGGCCGTCTTTGTGATTCGGTAGTAAACCCGTCACCATACACAATCTCATCAAACCTGCGGGTCTTGAACACGTCAGTTAAACGCAATGAAACGGAAACTTTTTTCTTCAACAAGTCCTGGCGGAATGACAGGTCAGCAAACATGCGTGCTTTGTCATATTCCTGAACTGAACGGCGGGGTGAATTATAGTTGCCAATCACCTGTAATGACCCATCCTTCCAGGGCGTGATGGCTACATTAAGCCTTGC
>Ga0172378_10002039_pt1 | contig 18841 bp, 21 predicted proteins | sample GrowelOW332metaG_FD_119755 | JGI IMG/M metagenome (GOLD analysis project Ga0172378, IMG submission 119755) | Groundwater microbial communities from an aquifer near a municipal landfill in Southern Ontario, Canada - Pumphouse #3_1 metaG | ecosystem: Environmental > Aquatic > Deep subsurface >... | reverse complement strand
ACTTTTTTATCAGCAGAGCAGAAGCACAAGCAGAATGAAAGAATAGCGTCCTGCATATCTTCGCTGAACATTCCAATTATTTCAGAAAGTGTCTGCGCAGTTTGTTTGTTTTCCTTAGTGCTGTATTTTTCTGCAAGCTGTTTTGCTTCGTTGTACTTCAAATCAATTGGAGAAACTTCCTGCAAAAGCGCATACTCTTCTGGAGAAAGATGTCCGTCAGCCCCGCAAGCAGTTCCAACAAAATACAAAAACATTTCCATGCCCTTGTTGTTAATCGCTTCAAATGCAGTAATAATTTTTGTACTCATTTCCTCAAGGCGAAGCTTTCTTTCACCATCGCTTAACTTTTCATATTCATGGCACAACTGATTAAATTCAAACATAAGTTACCCCTTTTATAATGTATTATTAAACTTAGTGTACAATATGAATTCATTTAAATAAAGAACATTTTTTAATTTTTCATTTCAAATTAATCAGAAAAATCTCTTTACTTTGCAATTTATCAATTATCATCTTCTATTTGTGTGTATATTTACACATTTGATGTTATATTAGTTACAGAAGGAGACAAAATATGGCAGTTTCAGCAGTAAAAGATGAAAGATTCGACATAAGAACAAACTTAAAAGCAAAGTCACTGTTAGAAAAGGTGGCAGAACTTAAACATATTTCTTTGTCTACCTACATTTTATCTTCTTCTATAAAACAGGCTCAAACTGATATTGAAGAACAAGAAAAAAATGTGCTCAATATGAAAGAACGAGATTTGTTTATGAACGCACTTGATAATCCTCCAGAACCAACAAAAGCTTGAAGGATTTATTGTAATTGTTGTTGATGCAAAAAAAAGACGTAAAGCTTTAAAATACTTTTATGTATTAACTAAAGTTTTACGTCTTAATATACTAATTTTTTTTATTGAAAATTATTCATTTATTTCAATAATACTCAAACCGCCAGCTTCTCTTCGTTTAATGTCTTTTATTGTTCCTTTTACTTCATAAACTGAACCAGACTGACCACCATTTAAAATTGCATCAGTAGTGTCAGCAGGAGTTAATGAAATGACAAAATCATTATTTGTATAAAGCAGCAACGTTGACTGTAAAAAAAACTTCAGATGGCCGCAATAGTCCTTGCAAAGACATTGAACCCAAAAATGAAGAAGAATAAACTCTGCAAGATTGCAGGCATTCCGCGCTCAAGCTTTTATTATTCAGACAAGGCTGCAGAGAAAAAGACGGAAGACGAGAAAATATGCAGACGAATTCTTAGAATGCCAAAAAAAGTGCTTTGCACTTATGGAGCTAAACGCAAGTCTCAGTGGTTCAAACAGAAAACAGATTTAATCTGCAACCATAAAAAGATGAGTAGAATACTCTCTGAATTCGGCATAACAACACATAACAGGCTCAGAAAATATCCGAAGGATTATTACAAGACTCTAAAGGAGAACAGAAGGAATCTTCCTGCAAATATTCTAGACAGAGATTTTTCCGCCTCAAGACCTCTAGAAAAAGCCGCAACCGACATATCTTATTTCCGAGTGAGGGAAGGCTGGTTGTTTCTAAGTCCTGTGATGGATTTATATAACAATGAAATCCTGAGACATCGATGTTCAATGAAAAATGACGAGAACCTTGTTCAAGACACATTGAATTCTCTAATCAAAAATTACGATGTGAAAAATATGATGCTTCATTCCGACCAAGGAACAACTTATACCGCAAAAGAATACAGAAAGAAACTGATTGAAAACGGAATTGTACAAAGCATGAGCAGACGTGGTAACTGTTGGGACAACGCCTGCATGGAACATTTCTTCGGAACGCTGAAGGTTGAAACTGGATATTATCGAACGTTAAGAAATGGACTGCTTTCGTACAATCAGATGAAATATCTCATTGACGACTTCATTGATTTTTATAATAATGAACGCATACAAAAAAAATTGAATTACTGCTCTCCTGTGAAATTTAGATCACAGGGGGCTGCATAAAAATGTCCAACTTTACGGGGTCAGTTCAAATTAAGAATATATTTTTAGGTTTTAAATATTTATAAACAAAAAAATCAGTGTGAAAAATTCTTACAAGAATAAATCACACTGATTTAAAAAAACTTAGCCCACCATGTAGCCATTGCCGAAGGCAAGTGCGAAGCACCGCGCGTAAGCAAGTGGCGTAACGGTGGTTACTTCAAAGCCCATGCTCCAAATATTTATCACACTTGCGCCACTCCACGCATTTCACTTAGCGTTGCATACCCTTTGCGTTTCATAAATGCCCTAAGCCCGTCAATAATTTCAATCATAGCGTTTGGATTGCTGAACGTTGCAGTTCCAACTTCAACAGCAGAAGCGCCCGCCATAATGTATTCAACTGCATCTTCCCACTTAGCAATTCCGCCAATTCCCACAACAGGCACTCGCTCGCTTTCTGGAAGCTTGTTCATTGCAGCAACAACATCGTAGACCATTCGCAGTGCCAACGGTTTTATTGCAGGTCCGCAGAAACCAGCGCGCACATTTGCAAAAACAGGTTTGCCTTTTTCTATATCGATTGCAATTGCCTGAACTGTATTTACCAAACTTAACGCGTCTGCACCGGCCTTAACACAAGCCATTGCAACTCCAACCAAGTCAGGCGCGTTTGGAGAAAGCTTTACCATGATTGGCTTCTTTGTAACTTTACGAACTGCGCTTACTACAGTGTTAGCCGCATCACACTTCATGCCAAAAGCCATTCCGCCCGCTTTAACATTTGGGCAGCTTATGTTCAGCTCAATCATTTTAACATCTGTATTGTCCAAAAGCTCAGCGCCTTTTACATAAGAGTCCAAGTCACTTCCTGCAAGATTTGCAATTGTAGTAGGCTCCAGCTTTAACATTTCAGGAAGCTCGTATTGAATGAAGTGTGGAAGGCCTGGATTTTGCAAGCCGATTGAATTTATATTTCCACCAACAACTTCTACAACACGCTGTCCGGGGTTGCCTTCTCGCGGTTCAAGAGTTGTTCCTTTTGAACAGATGCCGCCTAATTTATTCACATCGAATATTCCACGGTAGTTTTGCGCGTAACCAAAAGTTCCACTTGCCGCAAAAACTGGATTTCTAAATTTAACACCGGCAATTTCTACGTTCAAGTCTGGCTCTGTTCCTTCAGGCAAACTTGGTCGTCTTGCAGCAGGTTGTTCAAATTCAATTATGTCTGAATCAAAAACTGGTCCGTCTTTGCAGACTCTTTTCTTTCCTTCCTTAGTTTGGATTGTGCATCCCAAGCAAGCGCCTACTCCGCAGAGCATTCTGTTTTCCATGCTGATGTAGCACTTTACATTTGCTTCATTGCAGATTTTCTGAATATAAGCAAGCATTGGTGTTGGTCCGCAAGCATACACTACTTTGTAGCCAGCGTCTTTTATTTTTTGAGCGTCTATTGCAACTGGCAACATTCCGTGCATTCCTACACTGCCGTCATCTGTTGTTACAATTAGATTTTTTGGCTTTACATAATTTAATCCGTAAGAGCCGCTTTTAAAACTTGCGTAGAAGTCGTAGCTTTTTGGTTTTAGTGATGATGCAAAATTAGCTACAGGCGCCACTCCAATTCCACCGCCGACTATACAAATGTCAGTTTTATTTTTTTCTGATGATGAAGTTGATTCAGCAATATTTTCTGGAAGCTCAAATGTATTTCCTAAAGGCCCTATCAATTCAATTTCATCGTCTATTTGAAGAGAGCATAACTCTTGTGTGCCACGGCCTTTTTCTAGAATAAGAAATTCTAGCATTACAATTTTTACGCCGGAGTCTTCATGGTATTTTTCTTCTGAACGGTAAACGCTTATTGGCCTGTCAAACTGAACTGCGCTTCTTGCTGAACGGATCAAATAGAACTGCCCCGGCTTTGGGGCAAGCTGTTCTTTTCTTTCAAGAGCGACAACTGTGCCTAAAACATAAACATTGTCCTGCCCTTCAACAGGCGCACATTCCTGAACTTTTGCCTTACCAAAAAAAAGCAAACCTTTTCCGTTTTCATCTATTTCTGCTCTGTCCATATTAAGCCTCCGTTTATAAAATACTGATATTGCTATCTTTTCGACAACATATTAAAAATACAAGCATCGGAACTGTGTCCCTGAGAAACGGCTTCCGCACTTCGTTTGTGTAGGTATTTCTCATGGCCACCGCCCCGATGCTTTTCTAATAAGTATGCCATAATTATAGAAATATCAGTTTTTAACACTTTAAATATTTTTATGCTTTTAATTCTTTTACAGCACCAAGCAAATCGTCTTTTGCTTCTAGGGCGGCACATCCGGCTGAATCTCCCAAGTCGTCCATTGTTAAAGAGCCTTCCTTGTCTTTTTCCAAACATGTTGGGGAATTTTTCCATGCGCATAAAATGCCACGCGAACTGTTAACTGTACCGCCTGCCTTGTCAAGAAGTGTTGCGGCAATTCTAGCTTTTCCACCTTGCGCACCGTAGCCTGGAATTAAAAAGAAAATGTCTTGGTAAGCGTCACGTAAAATGCGAGCGTCACTTTCTTCTGTACAGCCAACTACAGCTCCAACTGGGGAACAAGTCATATCTTTGTACTGTGCAGAAAATTCTTTTGAAATATTCTCAAGCTCTGCACCAACTGCATCAAGAACGCGCTTGCCGCTTACTAACTGCTGCTGCTCAATATCAACCATGCCGGGATTGCTTGTTCTTAGCAAAACAAAAATTCCTTTTTCAGCACCAAGCTTATTTTCTTCAGAAAAATTTTTTGGCGAGCAGTAAGAGGTGAACGGCTTTAAAGTGTCAAAGCCCATATATGGATTTACAGTGATAATATCAGTTTCAAAGTCTCCAGTAAAATGTGCTTTTGCATAGGCCGCCGCTGTGTTTGCAATGTCGCCGCGCTTAATGTCGCTAATGCAAATAAGTCCCGCTTCTTTTACAAGACGTAATGTTTCTGCGTACGCCTTCATTCCGCTAAGCCCCATTGCTTCGTAATATGCAATTTGAACTTTACAGCAGCAAGCAGAACCTGCGCTTTTTACTCTGTCGATTATTTCTTTATTGTAATCAAGAACCGCTTCTGCAGGCGATGAATATTTTTGTAAAACAGAAAGCGGTATATAGGAAGGATCAGTGTCTAAGCCAACACACAAAGGCCCGTTTTTTGCGGCCAGCTCTTGTAAGATTTGCATTGAATGTTTCATGTTTTTTAGTATAAGGAAACTTCAAAAAGTGAGCAAGAGATATACATTTTTACAAGCAACTAATTTCAACAAGATCACTGAACAAACTAGTAGTGCGGAGGCTTGCGGTTTGGTATTTCTTCCATATTATCAATTAAGTCCTGAAGCCTGCCGCTTAATATTTGATTTTCTTTTCTAAGCTTTTCAATTGTCTCTGTATGCTCAACTGTTACTGTTTGAATTTCATCAATAAAATTCTGCATGTACGCAATCTTTGTTTCTAGTTCGATTATTCTTTGTTCTGTTTCTTTTTCCATACTGCAATTCTAACATTACAGGCAGAAAAGTCAATAAATTTGAGGTTAAAATCTTAACACGATATTAACAATTCCCATAAAATATCTTGATATAAATTTGGTACTGTTTGATTACAAATTATAAATAACAGAGGTGTTATTATGAAAAAGATTACTATGGTTATTTGCGCAATCGCATTGGCATCATTTGTTGCAGTTTCTTGCAACAATACAAAAAAAGCAGAAGCTCCAGCTACTGAAGCTACTGTAACAGAAACAACTGAAGCTCCTGCTGCTGACACAACAGCAACAGATACAACTGCTGACACAACAACAGACGCTGCTGCAGATACAACAGCAGATGCTGCTGCTACAGACACAACAACTGAAACAGCTGCTAACTAATTACTAATTTATAAATTAGTAGACCGAAGCCGTAACAAGCTTCGGTTTTTTTATTTTAAACTCTTAAGAGAGTTTCTGAAAAATCACAAAAGCGAGTTTTTAGAGATGCCCTTAATGACTGGAATTGTAACATTAAAGCAAACATACCCTCTTTCATTTTTTACAGATATAGTTCCATGATGCAAATCAACAATAGCTTTTGCAATTGAAAGCCCAAGACCGGAGCCTCCGTCAGTACGAGATTTATCACCTCTATACAGTCTGTCAAAAACATGTTGCAGACTTTCATCGCTAAGGCTTCCTGTATTGCGAACAGAAATCACAGTATGTTTTTTTTCATCATCAGCTATATTAAAATAAATTTTACCTTTTTCATTTGTATACTTAACTGCGTTTTGCAAAAGATTTGAAATGCAACGTTGAAGTAAAAATTCATCTGCACAGAATGATTGAGTCGTCTTGCTAGTAAAAGAAGATTTTAAATTCTTCTGCGCAATCAAGACAGAAAATTCTTCCTTCATCATTTCTGTAAATTCTTTTGGTTGAATTGTCACAATATTTATTTTCATCTCTGGAGATTCATAACGGCTCAAGTCATGCAGATTATTTACAAGCCTTTCTATATGATTTAACTCAATCAGCAAACTGTTAACCCTTTGTTTAGTCGCAGGAAGAACACCATCGCTTATTGCCTCAAGTTGAACTTTTACAGCAGTTACAGGAGTTCTTAAATCATGCGAAACATCAAGCATCCACTGTCGACGCAACGATTCTTCTTTCAACAATTGAGTTTGCAGTTTTTCTTCAGAGCTTGCAATCATATCAAATTCAGCTGTGTTTGAATGAGTGAACTTTATATTTCGTTTGCCATTTCCAAGGGCAGTAATTTCTTTTACCAAGGATTCAGTTTGTTTTGAAAATGAAGAAGAGATAAGAACAGAAAGACCTAACGCAATAAGTATTGCAGTAACACATCCTGCAGAAATTGAATTTCTCATTGTTGAAATAAATTGCCTGTTTGCCTTGTATGTTAAAAAGTCCTGGCTATTTACAGAAAGATAGCAAATGATCTTGTCATTGTCTTTTATAGTGGCTGGAACATTTAAAGAAAGAAAAGAGTTCAAACTTCCCAACTGCTCTTCAACTTTTCTTTGTGAAATATGCTGGCCTTTATTTAAAAGTAAAATTGGTTTTTTATTAACATCAAAAATATAAACATACAAAGAGTCCGTTGTATAAGGCAGAACAGCCGCTTCAAGAGTGCTTGGCTCAAGGGTGCCAGTAAGCCTGTACACTTTTGAAATAACAGGAGAAAGAAGATTTATAATATCAGTAGCTTCATCTCTATTCCAATGAGAAATTGAAGTCTTAATTGCAATAACAAAAATTGAAGACATCATAACAAGAACTGCAAATGTCGCTATAAGATTTCCTAAAAATAATTTAGCAAATATTTTTTTCATTCAGCAGGCTTCCCGTTAAAGCGATAACCAAAACCTCTTATAGTTCCAATCCAATCAGCGGCTCCTAGTTTTGTGCGGAGGTTTGCTATATGAGTATCTATTGTTCTTTCTGACCCTTCAAAATTATAATTTAAACATTCAGACAAAAGTTTCTCACGTGAAATTACAAGGCTTGTTTGAGAGCAAAGATAAATTAGAATTTTCCATTCAGCGCTCGTAAGAAGAATTTCTTTTTTATTAATTTTCAAAACATGCTTTTCAGAATCAATAGACATTTTTTCTTTATCAAGAATCCATGTCTCTATTTGTTTATTTTCAGCCTTTGAGCCAGTACGTTTTAAAAGCGCCTGGACACGCAGAACAAGTTCCTTGGTGGAAAATGGTTTACAAACATAATCATCAGCGCCAACTTCAAATCCTAAAATACGGTCAGACTCGCTGTCTTTAGCTGTTAAAAAAATTAGCGGAATGTTAGAAATTTTTCTAATATCTTTTGCAAGCATAAAGCCGTTGCCATCAGGAAGCATAATGTCAAGAATTGCAAGATCAATAGTGTCACGTTTAATTATATCAATCACACCCTCGACTTTATCTGATGTAATAGTTTTGTGTCCTTCAAGTTGCAAATAGCTTGAGACAGCCTCTGTTATCAAAGGATTATCTTCAACAAGTAAAATATTTGCCATATCACTTTTCCTTATAAATAATTTCTCTTACTGTGTATGATTTTCCATCAAATTTTATTACCCAGTTATTTCTAAAATCATAAGTATAAAATATTTCTGTTAGTAAATCATCTTTGCCTGTAATTACTTGCTTTGAGATTTTTCCATTTGCACCATATACAAGAGTTGTTCTTGAATTTATTATGTTGCCTTTTCCAATATTAGAAAAACTGATTATGTTCCCTGACTCTGTATATGAGTAACCTATGCTTTCATAAAAACCAGATGCATCAAAATGATCTTCTTGCGCAACATGGCCACCCTTTGTGTAAGTATAAATTATTCTTTTTAAAAGTTTTCCGTCTGGATACTGAGTTATATCAGCAGAAACAAAACCTCTGTCATTATAATGAAAAGTTTCCTTTAATGTTATTTTATCATTCGCGTCATAAGTCAAACGCTCTCTTAGTGAACCATTCTCATTATATCTGCTTGTAATTTTTCCTTCTGCATTGTCATCTGAACTTAAAGATTTTTCTTCAACCTGTCTGCCATAATTATCATAACTATATTGATAGCTCCATGTAATATTTTCAGAGTCATCATTTCCTTTTATGCTTTCAAGTTTTCCTGATTTATTATATTCGTACTTTGTCACTGAACGAACAGAGCCGTTAGTTTCAAAAATAGTTGAGCTGGTTATTTTTCCTGTGTCGTATACTTGTGTAGAATATTTTTTTAAATCATCAAATTTTTCACCACGATATTCTATTATCTGAGATATGTTTCCTTGTAGTTTTGAAAAATCTATTCCATAAGGATTTGCAGCAGAAACAGGAATTTCAACACCTTGCGCATTAAGCAAAATCACTTCATTAATAATTATAAAAATACTTAACAACAAATATTTTTTAAAAACATTTATGTTTAAAACATTCATGACAGTATTTTACTTTTCATATATTTTCTTTTCAAGCTATTTGATGAATGATTATTTTGCAATAAAAAAGGGCAATGATTTTATCACTGCCCCAAACTCTCTCTTATATAGAATAAGAAATTTAATCTATACCATTATCACATAAAAAATAAATTTTGTAGTGAGTATTTACGCACCGTTTTTAAGTGTGTTAACGCACCGTTTTGCAGTTTTTAACAATTCTTGCGGAGATTTGAGGCAATATTCTCCGCACTTTTTGCGGAGTTTAACCATTTATTTGTAAATTTTACGTGTATTCTTAATCAAATCAATATTTCGTGTAACGCCGTCATCTTCGTAAAGCTCATAGCTTTTTCCGTCACCAACAAAACTAAAATGAGTTGTATCAAGAGCTTCTGAATTTAAAGCTGGAGTACACAATGGAACAACATGTCCGCACTTCACAAAAAACACAACTGTATTTAAAGGAACATCAATGTAATGATCGCCTTTAGAAATATTTTTCTCTGTAGCCTTGTTATTTTGCCATGTTACTTGAACCATATCTTCTGGAATGTAGACATTTCTTCCAACAGAATTCTGTTCATAAATTGGAGCAAGCAAAACACTTTCTCCTAAAAGCAATTCATCTTCTATATGAATAGCACGAATGTCTTTTGGATAGTCGTAAGAAAGCTGACGGAAATACATTTTGCTGTTAACAGAACATTTTACAAATTCGCTGTAGATGAACGGTAAAAGTGCATAACGTAAATTCATTACACTTTGAAAGTCTTCAACATTTTCATATTGATAAAATTCCTGCTGTCTTGTGTCATGAGCAGAATGATTTCTCATTAGTGGAGTAAACACACCAAACTCTGTCCAACGCAAAACCAAATCTCTTGAAGTGTCAGAGCCAAATCCGCCAATATCAGCACCACTATATAAGAAGCCGCACATGTTTAATGAAGGCATCATTTGTATTTCCTGCTTGAGTTGTCCCCACCAAGAGCAGTTGTCGCCTGTCCAAATGCCGCCGTACCTGTGCGCTCCAATGCAAGAAGCCCTTGAGTAAATTAACATTCTTTTGTCTGGAGAGATTTCTTTTAGGCCTTCTCCAGCAGAACGTGTCATGCTTGCTCCATAAATGTTGTGAACTTTATCGTGGCTTAAAACTTTTGTGCTGCCGTCTTTCATCTGCGCTTCATTATTAAAACTTTCGTAGTCATCAAGACGATTGAATGTGCTGTTAGAGAGCGGAGTAAAATCAAAGAATGAATTTATATCTAAGTTTTTATTTTTAAGAGAATCAATCTTTTCAAAAACATCTTTCAAACTTTTTTCTGAGTAGAACATAGCTGGCTCATTCATATCATTCCAAAATCCGTCTATGCCAAGAGATGTTAATTTTTTATAAAGCAAGCCGAACCATTTTCTTGCTTTTGAATTTAGAAAATCTGGAAAGTGTGAACGTCCTGGCCAAACTCCAGCTACATAATCTGTGCCATCCTTCATTTTGCAGAAGTAGTTGTTTTTAACGCCTTCTTCATAAACTTCATATCCTTCTTTTATTTTTACACCAGCGTCAATTATTGGAATTAAATGCACGCCTTCTTTTCTTACTTCATCAACAAAATCTTTCATCTCAGGAAATTTATTTTCATCAACTGTGAAGTCTTTGTATTCGTCCATGTAGTCTATGTCTAAACAAATTGCATCTAGCGGAACTTTTGCTTCCATGAACTTTTCTATTACATAGCGTACGTCTTTTTCATTGCGGTAACCCCAGCGGCTTTGCTGGAATCCAAAAGCCCATCTTGGAGGAATATAGCTTTGTCCAATCAACTTTCTAAATTGAGTTGTAATATTAGTAAGCTCAGATTCTTCTATAGAAGAGTTGCTTCCATCACTTTTATTTTTTTCATCAGCAGTGATTTTATAAACATCAACTCCTGTACTGTAGCACGTTACAGTAAGCTCATTTAGTTTTGTCCAGTCAATATCAAATGTTACTTTTGAGGATGTGTCAAAAAAAATACCGAATGTTTTTTTACCAAACACAATTAAAAAATTATGCGCACCGTAAAGCGACTGTGTTGATTCAGTCTGGTTGCTTGCGTCTGAACACCAGCTTACATATTTAAAGCCACGCTTGTTCATGCCACGCATTTGCTCGCCTAATCCATACACAATGTCGTCATCTGAAAGTTTATATTTCCAAGTTAGTGGAGAAGTGGAAATAATATTTTCTAATTTAGAATTATCTTTTTCTGATTTTATTAGTTCAACAGTTGCGTTTGTTTCCACAACATTTCCAAATGTATATCTAGTTATCATAATATAAATATAATCTTGATTTTTATATATTTCTAGTGGTATAGTGGTTAAAAATATAACAATAGTAATAATTATAACAAGGAGCACTCTGATGATAAATTCACACAAGCAAGAATCTCTTCAAAGAGGAAACACTTTTTTTCCTGTTCAATATTCTTTATGCAACACAAGTGATCCGTTATATAACCTTCCAATCCACTGGCATCTTGAAATAGAAATCATACATGTGCTTGAAGGAAAGTACAACGCATTTATAAATACGTCAGAGATTACAATTTCAACTGATGAAATATGTATTATTACTGGTGGAACATTTCATGGCGACGGCAGTAAACTTGATCATTGTGTTTACGAGTCAATTGTTTTTAATTTGGAAATATTAAAACTTAAGGATTACAGTCCAAATAATTTTATTGATGAAATAATTCAAAAAAAAATTACACCACAAAATATTTATACGAATAAAGACTCAAACGTAATATCCACTTGCAAAAATCTTTTTGCTACAATGAAAGAAAAAAATGAAGGTTACGATTTGCAAACAATAGGCTTTATTTTTCAACTTCTTGGAATAATTAAAAATGAAAAGAAATATACAGAAATAAATACTAAAGAAATAAACAAACGAAAATTTCACTCTGAATATCTAAAGCCTGTTTTTGAATATATAAATGAAAATTACACAAAACAAATATCTCTTGAAGAAATGGCAGACAAAGCAAACCTTTCTCCAAAATATTTCTGCCGTGTTTTCCGTGAAGTAATGCACTACACTCCATTTGAATATTTAAATTCTTTTAGAATAAACTGCGCATGTGAAAAACTTCGTAAGACAAATGAAAAGATAATCAATGTTGCATACTCATGTGGTTTTAATGACTTTAGTTATTTTATAAAAACATTCAAACGCTACAAGAATATGACACCTTTTAAATATAGAAATTATAACAGTGAAGAAGATGACAAATAGCTGAGGAATAATTTTTGAAAAAAACTCCTCAGCTTCTGTCAGGATAGTCAAATATTAAATTAAATGACTAACTAGATTTTTTTTAGAACTTTTTGATTACGCCAACACCAGCAGCACTTTTTGTCTGCTCTGAATCTGTAGAAATCAAGCCCCATACTTTTGCAGAAGCGGTTTTGTCCGCGCTTAATGTTACAGCAGGCACAATTGTTGCGTATCCGTTAGACGCGCCGTCGTAAACTCCCTGTGACCAAGTTCCTTCTAATGAGAAAGAAATTAAATCGTTAAGAGTGTATGAAACAGCAGGTGTGACAGAGAATGTAAAATCATCACTGGCCGCAACACTGGCACTGTCTAAAGTTTGGAAGCTAAGCAATGCAAATGTCCAGCCTTCAACTCCTGTAAACTCAACGCACTCATCTGCAACAAGCCTTTGTGAAGAAACATCTTCTGTTGTTTCAATCTGGCACTCCGCAGAAAGCCCAAGATTTTTTACTCCACCAAATGAAACACCCGCTGCCATTGTTCCCCAGCCGGCATAAGATACTGCTGCTGAAATTAAATCACTGCTATATGAAACGCCACCAAAAAAAGCCTTGCTACTTAAATCATAAGAGCCAGCCTCATTTTTACAATTGTCTATAACAGCAGCGCCTGCTACAGTAAGACCCGCAATTGGTTTTACAGCAACTACTACTCCAGAGTTTCCGTCAAGCACTGAATATCCTTCGTACCCAACAGAGCCAATCCAGTTGTCAGAAAATTTTCCTGCCGCAACTGTTAACTTGTTGTTAAAAAGATTTACAAAGGCATTTGCATAAGACACGCTTCCAATATTCCAACCTGTTGCTTCACCGCTGTACTGCAAGCGCAAGAACGCTCCATAAGATGCAGTTTCATTTGAGCCATTAAAAGCAAAGTTCAATCTTCCACGAGTAGAAGAACTGTCGCCATTGAAATAAACTCCAGGGAACCAAGTTTTTGTGCTAAGTTTTGAATCTTCACCAAAAGTAGAAGAAAGGCCTGCGCGTACAAAGCCGCTTACTTTAAAACTCTCTTCTGCAAACAATGATGCACTTGCTAAAAGTGCCGTCGCTAAAATGATTTGTTTTTTCATTTTGTTACCTCTTGAATTTTTTTCTCTCAGATTTTTTTACAAAAAAAAGCGTTGACTCTAGAAGCCGGAAAGCCTTTAGATTCAACGCCTTTGTTGCGCGAATAATAATTTCCTTACTTCATCTTGTCAATTCTTTTTTCTTTCTATTGCCGATTTTTACAACTTACATAAAACCCTCCATACTAATTTTTCAAAATTTTTTCTTCTCAAATAAATTTGTTGAATGAAAAATACAAATGTTCTGTTTTATTTTGATGAAAGGAATATGAATTTTTTATAGACGAAATTTAATTTTCATTTTACTAAACCCTTACTGACATTTAACAATCACTTTTTAAACTGCCGTAAACTCTTGGAGGTTTAAAAATGAATTCAACTAATTCAAACAAAGAAATGGATTACGGAAAAGAAGATTTCTTCCGCAATAGTTTTAAGTTTGCAGTTTCAATTGCAATGATTGTGGCAGGATTATTTTTATCAACACAACTGCACGCGCAGACTTTTGAAAAACAGCCAGATGGCAAATTATTTTTGCAAGAGGAACAGGGTTCAGAGCAGTTGTCTCTTTTATTTTAACAGTGCTTGTAATTTGAAAAATGCAAGTGCTGCTCTACTTAAAAAGGATTCAACCAAATCATTATGGACTTGTCAGTTGATATAACTTCCGCAGTAAGTGAAGTTGTTAAAAGCTGCCCATCAATCTCAAAAAGAGACGCAATAAAATCAGGCATGGTTGTAGCAAGAAGCGCAATGGGCACAATGACAACAGCGCCGTTCACCGCGCTACTGGCAGGGTTGATTTTACCATTGAAGAAAAAATAAAATTTGTAGCGTCTTGTATTTTCCAAACCAACTGCTACAGGCTACCCTCACGGTCGGTCTCACTTCGTGAGACTGCTACGCACCTTCCGCATTTGGGCTAGCTTAATTGAAGTGAACAATCATATAAACTTACTAACGCAGAAGAAATTATCATTCCTACAACAATATCATTAAACAAGCTGCAGTCCCCTGGGGTCCAATTGTTTAAACATCAATTTTCATTACATAAATAGTAAAAATTATGGAAGCAATAATTAAAACCATTGAAATGACTATTTTTCTTTTAGAACCAAATTTCAAAATTAACTCCTGTAGGTAAAACCGATGCCACAAAATCAGATTTTTTCTGATTAGAATTTTTAGTATGCAAGAAAGGAATGACAAAACCTGTTGCAGTTCCAACAGCGGCTCCAATAAGAACATCTGTAGCAAAATGACTTCCACCAATTACTCGCCAAACAGAAGTTGCACATGCAATTGAATATGACAAAGCTACTACAGGTATTTTCCAAGCTCTTTAAAACTGTATGCAAAAATAATTGTCTCTGCGTACATTGTTCCAATTGTAAGCCATTCGTTTTTTGAAGTTCCAAGCAAGCATAAAGGTGTAAGAACAGACAATGCCTCAAGACCTGTGCTTGCATAATCCAAAGGCTTTGAATAATCATTCATGAACATTCTGTCAAAAGCATTTACATCTTCTATTGAAAATACCATGTCATTAGAAAATTCTTTTTGATTAAGCTTAATAACTTTATCAAGAAATAAATCTGTGACAGCAAAAGTTATTCCACTACATAAAAGGATTGAATCTGTTAATGGATTCAATTTAAATTCATCACCATTGCAAAATAAGGAAAGTTTTTCGTCAGCAATTAACCTGTTTGAAAAAGTTATTACTGCCACTAAAAGAATTAATATTTTCTTTTTCATTATGCTACCTCCGTTCTTAACGAACAAAGAAAACATACTTTGAAAAAGAAAGGCAATCTAGAAATCTTGGTTTACATTCGTGATACTTTTAGTAACATTATGATTTTTACTGTAATGTCAATTATCTGTTCATTGGAAAGTAATTCATCAATTGAAACATCAAATGTTTTTGCTATAAGTTTAAGTGATTCTATATTTGGATACCCTCTTCCAGGTTCTCATTTTGAAATTGTAACTCTAGAGACAAACAGTTTTTCTGCCAATTGTTCTTGTGTTAAATGTGAAGCGTTTTTTAATCGTTGTAATTTTATTGAAAATTCCATATCAAATATTATTCCTATTTTCTGTAAAGTTCACCCATAAAATATTGTTCTTGAAATCAATCAATGTTTGTAATATAAACACGGGAATCTTCACCGTTTATATCTTTCATTATTTTATAAAATGTGTAGCCGTATTTTTCGTAAAGTCCATTTTCATTTGTTGAAATATAAATATGCTTGTCACCATTAAGTTTTGCAAGAGAATATGCGCATTCCAATAGTTTACCAATTCTTCTTTTCCCTCTGTAGTTTGGAAACGTATACACAAAGCCAACCCACGGTGTAAGTTCTGTTGTTGGTATATCATCTTTTTCTGCAAATGTGCAAAACGAAATAAGTTTTTCTTTTTCTGTTAAAAGAAGTACTTTTGCTTTTTCTCCACATAATTTTTTTAAGCTTTCTGATTTTAAAAGCTCATATAAATATTTGCCGGCACCCCAGTCGCTTTGTTTTATCTGGGCAAGATACATTTGTTTTTCATTTTCATCAAGTGTAAAGTATTCTTTAATCTGCATAATTATTTTTCCGTTTTCCCAACAACCAATCGCACACATTTTTATGAATAATTCCATTACGACTTCTATCAATTTCATCCATGCTCAAAACATATTTTGGAAAGTTATCTGGTATTTGCTCAAGCACACTAAACTCACGCTCTACAGTTTCTTCTGTTGCTAAAAGATATACTACTTGAATATAATTTATTTTTCCTTGCTTCTTTGCGCAGAAATCAACTTCCTTATTTTTGATTTTACCAATTGTCACTTCATAGCCACGACGCAATAGTTCCATGTACACAATATTTTCTAAAGTTTGATTTATGTCGCGCAAGTTGTTGCCATAAATTGCCTGCCGAATTCCATGGTCTGTTAAATAAATTTTTGACTGAGTTGATAAAATTGATTTTCCAATTAAATCATTCCGCTGAACAAGATTTAAAAGACAAGCTGATTTTGCATAATCAATATAGTTGTACAAAGTTTCTGTTGAAATATTTCGCTTTTCATTTTTCAAATACTTTACAATTGATGTAGCAGAAAAAGTGTTTCCTGTGTTCGCCACAAAAAATAACAGCAGTTGCTTTAACTGGGCAATGTCTCGAATTTTATTTCTAGCAGAAATATCCTTTAAAATTATTGAATCAAAAACATCAGAAATATATTGATTTGCATCTTGCTCTGAAAAATCATAATTATACAAAAAAGGAAATCCGCCACGCACAAGATACTCATTAAAAAGTTCATTTATTGTAAGCGTTGTGTTTTTTTCTTTTAGAAGCTGAACAACTTCTGCAAAAGAAAACGGGTACATTTCAATTTTTACATAGCGTCCTGCTAAATAAGTTGCAAGCTCCCCAGAAAGAAGTTTTGAATTGCTACCTGTAATATAAATGTCAGAATTATAGTCAACAAGAAATGAATTTATTAATTTTTCCCATCCATCAAGTTCCTGAATCTCATCAAAAAAAAGATACAACTTTTTGCGTTTGTTTTGTTTAGCAATTTTTTTTACTGCATCAATAACGTTGTCAAAGGATTTTACTCGGTCATCGTTGTCAGATTCAAAATTAAGAAAAAGTATTTGTTTTTGTTCAACGCCTTTATTCAAAAGTTCTTCTTGAACCAAAGACATCATTACAGATTTTCCGCATCTTCTTATTCCAGTAAATATTTTTACAACATTTGTATTTATAAAGGGGCGGATTTTCTGCATATATAATTCACGCTTAATCATACTTTAATAATACATCTGTTATAACGAAAATACAAGCGATTTTAAGAAAGTTTTTTCGATATAACGAAATTATAGCTATTTTTATTATACTTTTCCCGTTATATCTAAAATATTTGAAATATACAATCCTTCATTTTTAACATATTTCAATTTTTACATAGCATCTCTAAGTTCCGCAATATCCTTTTCAATCAACGGCTTCATGCTATCTTTATATCTAGCCAAATTCAATGTTCCAAGTTTTGATTCAATCACAGAACACAAATCTGGCTTGTATAAAATCAATGTATGCAAAGCTGCTAAACTTTGTCTAACAGCAATAGGTTTTTCATCATCAAGCATTTTTAAAATTACGTTTATATTGGATTCAATTTTATTTTCTTTATCCCACTGAGCCTGTGAACAAATTAAACGAAATCCTCTAACTCTTACAAATGAGCTTTTTGAATTCATCAACTTTATAAACTCATCAAAATAAGAATAATATTTATTTGATTCAGCAGATTCTTTTTCTAATAACAACTGTAGCTTATACGCTTCCGTAACTTTCTTATTTTGCAGACCTTCAATTATATCCATTACTTTCTCCTAATAATATAAAACTCCTGAACCGCCGCAAATGTCGCCACTGCATAAACAGGAATACTTGAATAATTTATAGAAACAATTTGAATTGTAAGTTGCAAAACGAATGTCAAAAATCCAGTAATTTTATTTGCAACAGTGTGAAGAAAAATATTTTTCTTTTTGCTAGAAAGTCCCAAAACTAAATTTACAATTTTTATTAAAGCAATCACACCAATCCAAATCCATAAATAAAAATGCAAATGTATGGCTGGAAATATTTTTACTACGCATACTATAACAAAAATAAAATCTGCAACGCTATCAAGTCTTTCTCCTGACTTGCTTGCCGAATTAGTTTTTCTTGCGACAGTTCCATCAACCATATCTGTTACACCGCAAAGAATATAGAAAATATAAAACAATGGTGAAAATATTTTTGCAAACAAAAGCACTATTGAAAAAACAATCCTTGAGGAAGTTAAGATATTAGCTAACTGTGATTTTATGAGCATTTTTAAAATATCCTATTTATCTTTCTAACATTTCTTTGTGAAATCTCACTCATACCTTTTGTTCCTGCTAAAACAAATTTACCTTTGATTTTAAATCCAGCAGTTACTAAAACTTCTTTTATAGCACCACTAGCTTTTGTACTTTGACCAGCAAAAATATTAAAAGGGAATGGAGTTGTGCAAGTTACAACAATGTAAGCTTTTTTACCTTTTAACAGTGGCCTAGGTATTCCAAGTTTTGTTTCTGACATAAGAACACCTGCAAGACGATCAAAAAGCCTTTTTAAATCTCCGTTCATGTTTGCCCAGTAAACAGGTGTGCCCACTACAATTGCATCACACTTTTTTATATTTTTTGCAATCATAGAAGCGTCATCTTTTGGCAAAGAGCAAACGTTTGTTTTTCTACAAGCCATGCAGCCAACGCATGATTTAAATTCAAGCTCATTCACATTAAAAAATAAAACTTCATTTTTCTGTTTTGCATTTGATTCTATGCAATGAAGTATTTGCGACAGCTTTCCATTTTTCCTTGGAGAGCCGTTTAATATAAGCACTTTCATTTTTCTACCTTGAAACAACAATGT
>Ga0172378_10002037_pt1 | contig 18846 bp, 21 predicted proteins | sample GrowelOW332metaG_FD_119755 | JGI IMG/M metagenome (GOLD analysis project Ga0172378, IMG submission 119755) | Groundwater microbial communities from an aquifer near a municipal landfill in Southern Ontario, Canada - Pumphouse #3_1 metaG | ecosystem: Environmental > Aquatic > Deep subsurface >... | reverse complement strand
TTTAAGCATCATGCGCTTTTGTGTTATATATTTTCCTGTTATCAAAGTTTTTAATGCATTAAGATTATCAGCTTCAATACCTGCTAAATATCCCACACGTCCGGCATTAATTCCAAGTAAAGGTTTGTCATAATTTGCTGCTTTTTTTGCGGCATGAATAATCGTTCCATCGCCACCTATTACAATAACTACATCACATATACTAAAGGCTTTTTCTTCATCAATGATTTCGTAATCGGTACTGTCAAAAGCGACGTTACTTGGTAACATAGCATTTATTTTAAGTTGTTTAAGAATTTTTCCCACGTCAGAAGTCATAACAGGAGCATATTCCCTGCTTAAATTTGGAATTACAAGAACTTTCATAAAAAGGAGCATGATGCTTTACCCATGTTGCACACAAAGCGCACATGAAAGAAGCAACTTTTATGCCCGCGTCCCACCTTTCCTATTATCCTTCAACCTAATACTAATTCCGATTAAAAAGAATTAAATCATAAATCCAATGTGCTGTGTGATAAATTTACAATTTCCTGCGGTGAAATTTCTGCATCATACGATGGTAATGCTGATTTTTTAATGTATGCCAAATATTCAATGTTTCCCTCAGGACCTTTAATCGGCGAAAAGTCTATTCCCACAACCTTAAAACCAAGACCTATCATAATACCTGTAATTCTTTCGACAACCTCAACATGAACAGACTTGTCTCGAATCACGCCTTTTTTGCCAACCTTATCTCTACCAGCCTCAAACTGAGGTTTAATCAGGCAAACAGCAGTGGCTTCATCTTTCAAAAATGTGCGAAGTACAGGCAAAATAATTGACAAAGATATAAACGAAACATCAACAGAGGCAAAATCAAGAGGTTTATCAATCTGTTCAGATGTTGCATATCTAAAATTAGTGCGTTCCATGTTAATCACTCTGTTATCTGTGCGAAGTTTCCAAGCAAGCTGTCCGTATCCAACGTCAACAGCAAACACGCAAACGGCGCCATTTTGAAGCATACAATCAGTGAATCCGCCTGTTGAAGCACCTATATCAGCACACACACAACCGTCTAAAGATATGTTGAACTTTTCCATGGCTTTTTCAAGTTTCAGTCCGCCGCGACTGACATATTTCAGTGGATTGCTCCGAACTTCAAGGGTATCATCTGTCTTAATATTAGTGCCAGGCTTATCGGCTTTTTGATTATTAACATATACGACACCAGCCATAATCAAAGCTTTTGCTTTTTCACGACTTTCAGAAAAACCACGTTCAAAAACTGCGGTATCAAGTCTGACTTTATCACTCAATTTTCTCCCTCACTGACAATTTTAATCATAGCGTCGCTATCAAGATTATATTTCTTTCTTAAAGAACTTACAGTAGCCTGTGCCACAAATCCTTCAACGGCTATTAATTTATAAAAGCCTTTATAACCGTTTTCCATAAGTTTAGAACCGAGTTTTTGTGCCGCTCCACCATTTTTAATTCCTTCTTCAAAAAAATAAATTGAATTAAAATTGCTAAGCTTATCTATTAATTCATCATGCAAAGGATTAATAATATTTATTTTTATAGCAACGACATTTATTCCGTTTTCTAACAAGTGTTTTTGAGCAATTAAGGCATCTGCAAATGTTGTGCCATAGCAAACAATGGCCACAGTTCCTGTTCCAAAGCAATCAAAATCTTTTTTGCTGAATTTATATTCTTTAAGTATTGTCGGCTCACTTCCTCTAGGGTACCTTATTGCCGCTATCCCAACTGGATTCTTGAGTCTTTCGCTTAACATATTTTTTAATTCGTCATAATTTGCCGGTGCAAATATTTTAATACCAGGAATTGACGATAAAAAAGAAACATCAAACAAGCCCTGATGTGTTTCGCCATCTTCCCCAACAAATCCGGCACGATCAACACACAATGTTATGGGTACTTCTGCAATTGCAGCATCATGGATTATTTGATCGAAACCACGCTGAAGAAATGTTGAATACACAGCAAACACAGGTTTTAAACCAGATTTCGCAAGACCTGCGCAAAAAGTGACAGCATGTTGTTCAGCAATTCCAACATCAAAGAAGCGATTTCTATATTTTTCTTCAAAGTCAATTAGACCTGTACCTGAAGACATGGCAGCAGTGACAGCACATATTTTTTCATCCGTTTTCGCCAAGTTGGAAAGTGTTTTCCCAAATATAGTAGAAAAGTTGATACCACTATTTTCTGAGAAACCTGTTTCAAGATCAAAAGATCCAACACCATGAAAATCTTTGGGACTTAATTCTGCAAGTTCATAACCCTTACCTTTTAAAGTGAGAACATGTATTAGCACCGGTCTATTTGCTTTCTTTGCAATTTCCATTATATTAATCAACTGGTTAATATTGTGCCCGTCAACCGGACCTAAATAAGTGAATCCAAGGCCTTCAAAAATATTGGTGTTATAAATAGCGTTTTTAATACGGTTTTTAGATCTTAAAAGGCTGGATCTGACATTTGTTCCGATTACTGGAATATGTAACACGGCAGATTCGATATCTTGTTTAAATCTGTGATATGATGGTTTAGACCGAATAAGACTTAAGTGCCGTGCAAATGCTCCTACATTACGAGAAATCGACATCTTATTATCGTTTAAAATAACAATAAGATTATTTTTGTCCCTTCCGGCATTATTAAGTGCTTCATAAACCATGCCACCTGTCATTGCGCCATCACCGACAACGGCGACAGCATTTGACGGATTGGACTGCAAAGCATTTCCCTTGCAAATTCCGTATGCAGCAGAAATTGAGCTGCTGCTATGCCCAGTAATAACGGAATCATATTCACTTTCACATGGGCGCATAAATCCTGAAATGCCATTTTCTTTTCTAAGTGTAGAAAATTTATCATACCTACCTGTAAGAATTTTGTGAGTATAGCATTGATGCCCAACATCAAAAATAATGGAATCGGATGGTGCATTAAAAACGCGATGAATAGCAACGGTCAATTCAACAACTCCAAGATTTGATGCTAAATGACCGCCATTGTTTGATACTGTTTCTAACAAGCATTCCCTGATTTCAACGCAGAGTTCATTCAATTTATCTTTATCTAATTTTTTTAAATCATCCGGTGATTTAATTGATTTAAGTATAGAGTTGTTCAGTGAAAAAACCAACCTTTCAAATTATCTGAGTACAGGCATAAATATACCGATTGCTATGCCCATCAATACGCCGACTAAAACTTCAATTGGGCGATGTCCCAACAATTCTTGTAAGTCCTCATATTGTTCATCATCAACATCAAGCTCGAATTTATGCGCAAGACGATTTAACAATTTAGCATGTTGTCCTGCATTCCATCTAACACCAATTGCATCATACATTACAATCCATGAAACAACAAAGCAAATGGCAAAAGTGGATGTATATAGCCCATCAACTCTCGCTACTGTTGCAGTTAATGCCGACATAACAGCCGCATGAGAGCTTGGCATCCCACCTGAGCCCATCAATCTTTCTGATGAAAATTTTCCGGTTGTTAGTCTTGTAATTAAAGTCTTTATTGTCTGAGCCAGAATCCACGCAAAAATCGGATTACAAAATATACTGTTTGATAAAATAGCATTTACAACATCATTCATTAATTACACCTTTTCAAAGTCTTTAATATTTACGATTTGATAAATAATCCGCAAGATCTGCTAAGTCACGAGTGTCCATATCGAAAGCCAGAAGAGACTCTTTAGCCTTTTTTGTTAAATCATCAACAGTCGCAACTGCAGACTCCATACCAACTAAAGAAACAAATGTTGATTTTTGATTTTCATCATCACTTCCGATTGGTTTGCCCAATGTTGCGACATCACTTGTTTTATCAAGAATATCATCAACAATTTGAAAAGCAAAGCCAACAGATTCTGCATAATTTAGTGCTGCTTCTGTTCTTAGTTTATCAGCTCCAGCTAAAATACAGCCGATTGAGGCAGCTGCTTTTAAAAGTGCACCTGTTTTTAATGAATACATTTGTTTAAGAGTGTCTAAATCAACAGATTTGTTTTCACTTTCCAAATCAATTACTTGACCGCCAATCATACCATCCACACCTGCAAAATTGCTGAGAATGGCAGCACATTTAATAACAAGGTCAGCTGAAATGTTTGAAGTTTTAAGGCAAGTGGAAAAGCTCTCTGTCAACAAACCATCCCCAGCGAGCAAAGCAATATCCTCACCAAAAGCAACATGACACGAAGGTTTCCCACGACGCATATCATCATTGTCCATACACGGCAAATCATCGTGTATAAGTGAATAAGTGTGTATCATTTCCAAAGCACAAGCAAATGGCAATGCGTCGTTAATATTACCACCGCTGATTTTATGAAATTCCAATAATAATGCAGGTCGGATACGTTTGCCACCCAAAAGTGTGCTGTACTCCATTGCTTTGATAACACTATTATACGAGCACTCATCATGAGAAAGCACTGATTTTAGTTCGCTTTCAACAATATTACCATAATCGGACAGCATTCTTTCAACAGACATTAATTTCCCTCGTTCCTGTCATAATCTGAAAGTTCGACAATCATTTGTTTTGCAGATTTTAATTGTTTATCACATTTATCAATTAAATTTATACTCTCTTTAAAAAGGTCCATTGCATCTTCAAGCGGGCTTTCACCACTTTCTAGCAAACGAACAATCTCTTCAAGTCTATTAATGGATTTGTTATAAGAATCATTATTTTTCATTTATAACTCCTTAGTGTCGATTACCCTACTGTATATAAGCCCGTCAACAACTCTAATTCTCAATTCATCATTTTGGCAAACCTGTTTAATTGATTTAACATTAACATCATTGAAATATACTGCCGAGAAACCACGGCTCAAAGTGTGCAAAGGATTTAGCGCATTTACAGAAGCAACCAATGTTTTAAACTTAATTTCATCTTTGGAAATTTTACTGTCAAACTTAGCAGTTATTTTATGTCTTACATCGGTTAACTGCTTTTCAAAAACCTCAATTACATTTAATGGGCTTTGCAAACAATGGCGCATACTTAAGGCTTCAAGTCTAATAGTGTTTTTATCAATAATTCTCTGATAGAATTTAATAACTGTAAATTTTGTTTGTTTCAAATATTTTTTTTGTTCTTCAATATCCGGAACTGCAAGTTCCGCCGCCGCAGATGGGGTTGGCGCTCTTAAATCTGCCACGAAATCGCAAATTGTAAAATCTGTTTCATGCCCTACAGCAGAAATAACAGGGATTGGTGAAGCAAAAACAGTTCTAGCCAGCGACTCATCGTTAAATACCGACAAATCCTCTGCCGAACCCCCGCCACGACCCAAAATAATCAAATCAATGCCCTTGCATTTGTAAACACGATTAAGTGTATTTATTATTTCAACTGCCACGCCATTTCCTTGTACAGACACAGAACACATCACAATTTTACACAAGGGATATCTTCTGCCTAAGACACTGATAATATCTTTGACAGCAGCACCTGTCGGTGAAGTTACGACTGCAACAGTCTGTGGATTTTGCGGTAGCGGCTTTTTAAACTTTTGATCAAATAAGCCTTCTTTTTCAAGTCTTGCTTTAATTTGTTCAAAAGCAATTGCCAAAGAGCCTGCACCATCTGGTTGGATTTCGGATGCATAAAACTGATACTGTCCATCACGCTCATATATTGAAACTCTGCCCCTGCACAGAACTTTCATTCCATCCTGTGGAATAAATTTCATACGAGAAGCATCGCTTTTAAACATGGCACAACGGATTATGGAATTATCATCCTTAAGTGAAAAATACATATGGCCGCTAAAGCTGTTTAGCTTGAAATTTGAAATTTCACCTGATAAATACACAGATTGAAGTTTAGAATCACCCTCAAGCAAAAACCTAACATATCTATTAAGTTGTGTGACAGTCATAATTAAACTGTTCATCGTTATATCCTTTGTTTATAATTGTTGTCTAAATCTCAGCATCGTTAAAACCGAAATTCCGCTGGCATTATCACTAGAAAACTGAGGTTCTGCAAACAGTGCACCATATTTGTTGGTCATTCGTTCTCTGATAATTGAATTTGACATTACTCCACCTGCAAAAGCAAGCGGAAATTTGCCATATTTTTTTATCAAAGCTTGCGTCATTCCATCAATGGTTTTATATATATATTCAACAGCAAATCTTGCAATATTCTCATTACTGTATGAATTTTCGAAAAGTTTACGACAAAAATTTTCAAGTCCGGAAACATTACAATCGCAATCTTTAAGGCTGATGTTGATTTTTCCGCTATATGACCCCTTTTGAGCCAAATCATCAATATATTTTCCGCTTGGAAATGGAAGCCCCAACATATTTCCGACACGGTCCACCGCCTGACCAAAATTCAAGTCAAGCGATTTTGCGATAATTTCACAATTGAAAACATCTTGATTATCAGGTGTCACCATAACAGCTTCTGTTGTTCCGCCAGAAACATGAAAAGCAATGAACTGCTTATCCAAAAGATCCAAACTGTTAGCAGAATAAAGAGCTGCTGCAATATGACCCGCCTGATGTGAAAATCTGAAAATCGGAATTTTCAAAGCAGACGATATGGATTCTGCAATTGACTCACCCACAAGAAAGCACGGCATATAGCTGCCTTCTGCGGAGCGAGGCTTATTTGACACACCAACCGAAGAAATTGTTTCATTGGTAGCATTCAGCGCAATTTCAATCACTTTTGGCAGGTTCTTTACATGTTGAAATACTGCATCGCTTTGTCTGAGCCCGAGTTGTCCTGTTGGGACGCTCAAAAGTTGTTTTTGGTTATTAACACACATGCTATCGCTATTAATAACCGCAGCAGATGAAGTGTAATTGCTGCTATCAATACCTAAGAAAAACGACATATTATTTACCGAGCTTTCCTTCAATAGTACCTAAAACTCCATTTATATATGCTGAATCGTCTTTTGTTGCAAACTTTTTACATAATTCGACTGCTTCATTTATTGAAACACCATTTGGAATATCAGTCATAAACATCATTTCACAAACAGACAATCGCAGCAAAGCCAACGCAACCTTTGAGAGTCTCTCAATAGTCCATTTTGTAAGATTCTCTTTGATAGTTCTGTCAATGACTTCAAGGTTATCGAAAACACTATTTACTACTGTAAAAATATAATCGTCACAAACCAAGTCGCGTTCTTGTACAGCGTTTTCAATGATATCGCCAATTTCAGCATCGATATTGAAGCTTTTTTCAAAAATTATGATAAAAGCTTGCTCGCGTGCTCCTTTTCTAGTCATAACTCACCTACTAATCAAATTATTGCATAATAAAACACTTTATATTTTATACTATTTTCAGCTTTTTTTCAAGCTAATATTAATTTTAATAGATAATTGCGTACTTTTAATGTATAATATAAAAAAATGAGGTGTGAATTTTGAATAATGATACGCTTTTTCATTTAGGATTCAATCAGAACAAATATCGGGCATTATATGCAATTTTGCCAGGCGACCCGGGAAGAGTCCCAAAAATTGCTGAGTTTTTGGACAATCCTCAAAAAATTTGCCAGAACCGTGAATACAACTCTTATATCGGAACTATAAGCGGTGAGAATGTTATTGTTTGTTCCACAGGAATCGGAGGACCTTCAGCGGCAATTGCTGTGGAAGAATTATACATGGCCGGTGTGCGGAATTTTGTCCGTGTCGGCACCTGTGGTGCAATCAGAGAAGATATTTTGGGTGGAGACATTATTATTGCAGAATCCGCCGTAAGGCAAGAAGGCACTTCCCTGCACTACGCACCGCCGGAATATCCAGCAACTGCTGATTTTAGTATTACACAGGCACTTTTCAATTCCGCTAATCAATTAAACAAAAGCATTCATGTTGGCGTTGTTCAAAGTAAAGATTCATTTTATGGTCAGCATTCACCAGAGCGTATGCCCGTTTCAGATGATTTATTAAGCAAATGGAATGCTTACAAAAAGCTGGGCGTTCTGGCGTCAGAAATGGAATGTGCAGCAATTTTCACTGTTTCTGCTTCTCTAGGGTGCAAGGCAGGATGCGTTTTAAATGTTATTTGGAACCAAGAGCGTGCAAAAGTCGGTCTATCTAATCCTGAATGCCACGATACGACTGATGTGATAAAATGCACCATAAGTGCAATTAATCTTCTGATTTCAAAACAACAGTTGAAAATACGATAAAATATGATATAATAATCACATAAAAGTGATTATTATATGATTTATGTTGACTTCTAGTACCTTTTGCTCGTAACTTACTTAAGGGCATTTCTAAAAACCGTGCTATTAGGTTTGTCAATAATCATATAATTTTTTAAATAATGTATAAAATGGGGTTTTATTGTGGGTTTAGTTGGTTTTCGTAAAAGTTTCATGGGCTACAACTGTAATGATGTTGCCAGATACTTCGAAAGTTCTGAAGCAAAACATGTTTCCCGGGAAAAAGAGCTTTTGGAAAAAGTGGACTCGCAAATCGAAATTAATTCTCAGATTAATACTGATCTAAAAGATTGTATCAAGCAACTTAATGATGTTATTAATATAAACCAAACCCTTAGTGATGAACTTGAAGACTATAAAACCAAGCAAGCTGAAATTCAACGACTGAGTGAAAGTATTGGCAAACTATATCTTGTTGCGCAAGCTAATGCTCAAACAATTATTGACAATTCAAAAGCCAACAGAAATGCTAGCTGTGAAGAAGTTGCCAAAAACATTGAAGGTATTGAAAATGTTCAATCCCATCTCGAAATTTTAAAAGATCGTTTATCCGAAACAACCACAAAATTTTCAGAAGAGCTTGAGGAAATCAATGATTCTCTTAATCAAACAAAGCAAATCATTGACGATAGAGCTGAAAAAATTGAATGTGCTGAGAAAACCATGGATAAACTTATTGGATCTGTAAATGTTGAGGTTAATGCATGAGCCAACATGTTTTAAATTCATCTCAATTAAATGCTGAAGCTAAAAATATTCTAGCAGGAGACCGTGTTTTGTTGTCTGGCACTGTTTATACAGCCCGTGATGCAGCACACAAACGCTTGATTGAATTGCTTGATAGCAACAACGTCTTACCGTTTGAGATTCATGGTGCCTCCATTTATTATGCCGGTCCAACCCCGACTCCTGAAGGCCTGCCAATTGGCAGTTGTGGACCAACAACATCAGGAAGAATGGATGTATTCTCTCCCCGCCTTTTGGATTTGGGACTTTCCTGTATGATAGGCAAGGGTGAACGAAACGAGGAAGTTTGCGAAGCAATTGCAAGAAACAAAGCTGTTTACCTTTGTGCAATAGGTGGTGCAGGTGCTCTTGCAGCAAAATGCATTGAATCTTGTGAGATTATTGCATTTGAAGATTTAGGATGTGAATCAATTAAAAAACTGTGTTTTAAAGACTTTCCTTTAATATGCGCAATTGATTGTAACGGAGGAAATGTTTTTAATGGTTTAAAAAGCAATTGATTTTATTGGTTATTTATAGTATTATTTAATAGAAACAAAAGGGAGTAACAGATGTTGACATCTTTCAACATCGCATAGTGTCGACATACCCGGCTTTTGCCCGGTACTATGCATATTTGTGAGACTTTTGCAAGAACAGTTAATGTCTTGTATAAGTCTTTATTTTTTTGTCAAAATATCATTGGAGGAATTTTAAATGGATTTTTTATTAGAGGGAATTAAAGGCATCACATGGCAAATGCTTATTATGTGGGCAATTGGAGGTTTGCTAATATTTTTAGCAATTAAATTTGATTATGAGCCGACATTGCTTTTACCAATGGGATTTGGTGCAATTTTGGTTAATCTTCCATTAACAGGCGCTCTTGGTCCCGATGGAATAATAGAGTGGCTTTTCAAAGTGGGAATTAATGCTTCAGAAGCATTGCCACTTATTTTGTTTATCGGCGTTGGAGCAATGATTGATTTTGGACCTTTGTTATCCAACCCAAAAATGTTCCTTTTCGGTGCTGCTGCACAATTTGGAATTTTTGCGGCAATTGCAATTGCTGCACTTATTGGTTTCGACCTTAAAGATGCTGCATCAATCGGCATTATTGGCGCTGCAGACGGCCCAACAGCTATTTTGGTTTCACAACAACTAGGAAGTAAATATATTGGTCAGATTGCTGTCGCAGCATACTCATATATGTCACTTGTTCCTATAGTATTACCATTTGCAATCAAACTGGTAACCACAAAAAAAGAGCGCTTAATTCGTATGACCTATATTCCTGGTTCAGTTTCTAAAAGGACGAAGATACTCTTCCCTATTTTTGTGACTATCGTTGCCGGACTTATTGCACCTAAATCAGTTTCTCTTGTTGGATTCTTAATGTTCGGAAATCTCATCAGAGAATGTGGAAGATTGGACGGTCTTTCAAAAACAGCACAAAATGAGCTTGCAAATCTTGTTACAATTTTGCTTGGCATTACAATTTCATTCAGCATGACAGCAAAACAATTTGTGACTTTACAAACACTTGAAATTATGGGAATAGGCCTGATAGCATTTGTGTTTGACGCTATTGCTGGTGTGCTTTTTGCAAAATTCTTAAACCTATTTTTAAAGGAAAAAGTCAATCCAATGATTGGAGCCACGGGTATTTCTGCTTTCCCAATGGCTGCCCGTGTTGTCCATAAGATGGGCTTAAAAGAAGACAATCAAAACTTTCTGCTCATGCATGCAGCTGGTGCAAACGTATCCGGACAGATTGCATCAGTTGTTGCCGGTGGTTTAGTCCTTGGCTTCGCTAGCCAAATGCTTGGATTATAAAATTAATTTATCAGCCGAATTTCGGCAGAATGGAGATATTTATGATTAACTTACCCAGTATTCCTGTCATTTTGGATATTGCTGTTTTTTATCAAACTCTTGAGATAATGTGGAAAGGCGTAGTTGGAGTTTTTGCTGTTTTAATTATTATAGCTATTGTGGTTTGGCTATTATCATTAACCGATAAGAGATCGGCTCAAAAAGACAAAAAACAAAATAAATAGTTATGTATTATTTTTGTCCAAAACAATTTTTAAAATTTATTCGGGAGGCAATCTATGACAGAAATATTAAAAGTCAGTAATTTAAGCAAAACTTTTAAATTATCGTTAAAACAACAAAGAATCGAAAAAACAAAAGAGAAGAAAAAAACTGCAGTTAATAACCTTTCATTTTCCGCTTATAAGGGAGAAATTTTTGGATTACTCGGTCCAAACGGTGCTGGAAAAACCACAGTACTTCGCATACTGTCAACAATGATCAAGCCTGATAGTGGAGATGCTTTGATTGACGGCGTAAGTGTTGTAGCACAATCTGAGCTTGTGCGGTCAAAGATTGGCTTTTTAACAAGTGAATTAAAATTAGAAGAATTTTTCACTCCCAATTATCTTTTTGACTTTTTTTCGGATTTACATAAAATTCCTTCTGAAATTCGTGCTGAACGCAAACAAGAATTGTTTGATAAATTTGGAATTAACGATTTTTCCGAGGTTAAAGTTGCCAACCTTTCGACAGGAATGAAGCAAAAAGTATCACTCGTGATATCACTCGTGCATAATCCAGAAATAATAATTTTTGATGAACCTACTAATGGTCTGGACGTTTTAACTGCTAAGGTAGTTACTGATTTTCTCATTGAATTAAAGCAAGAAGGCAAGACTATAATTGTATCAACCCATATATTTAGCATTGTTGAAAAAATCTGTGACCGTGTCGGAATTTTAATTGATGGTAGAATGATAATATGCGACACAATGGAAAATGTAACTAGCCAAAAATCTTTGGAAGACGTTTTCTTTGATGTTTATGCAAAAGTAGTAGGTGAAACCAAATGAAAAATAACATTCTAACTATTATGAAAAAAGAGCTTATCCGATTTTTTTGTGATAAGCGAATGGTAATTACCGTCCTATTGTTTCCTGGACTTATGATTTTTTTAATGTACAGTTTTATGGGCGATGCCATCGCTAATATGTATACTGTAGATGATAATTACACTGCATCTATATGCGTTGTGAATTTGCCAAAATCAATTGAATATATAGCAAATAATTCAGGTATAACCCTAACAAGCATTGATATAAACGAGTTGAATGTGAGCAAGGAAAAACTTTTGAAAAAAGATATCGACATTTGTGTTGTATTTCCCTCGGATTTTGACTCCGCAGTATCATTATACACTACAAATTCACAAGAAGCAGCACCCAATGTTGAGATTTTTTTCAACACTTCTTCAACTAAATCTCAAACCGCTTACACAACTATGACAACTTTACTTGACACCTACGAAAATACGATGATAAACAAATTTGATATTAATAAAAGCGATAAAATCTACGATATGGCAAGTGAAAAAGATACTGCAGGATCAATTTTTTCATCTATGATGCCAATGCTTCTCATGATTTTCTTGTTTTCAGGTTGTATGTCAATTGCACCTGAATCAATAGCTGGCGAAAAAGAAAGAGGCACAATTGCAACCTTGCTTGTTACTCCTATTAAGCGTAGTGAATTAGCTATTGGTAAGATATTTGCTCTTGCAATAATTGCATTGCTTAGTGGCATTTCAAGTACAACAGGAACATTGCTTTCGCTTCCAAAACTGATGGGCGGTGCGTCCGACAGCATGACAACTAATTATTATGCATTAACTGATTATATTTTACTGGGAGTAGTGATATTGTCAACTGTTTTGTTGTTAATCACATTAATTTCTATTATTTCGACCTTTGCTAAAACAGTAAAAGAAGCAACGACATCGGTTATGCCTCTTATGATTGTAGTAATGCTTATTGGAATTACAGCTATGTTTGGCGATGGCGCGAAGAGTGAAATTTATTATTATTTAATACCTCTTTACAATACTGTTCAATCTATGATTGGAATTTTCTCATTTAAGGTTATCCCAGAAAATATTTTGGTTTCTGTTGTAAGCAATCTAATCTACACAGGAATTGGGGCATTCGTATTGACAAAAATGTTTAATAGTGAACGAATAATATTTTCAAAATAGTTATATACATTTTGCTTCAAGTAAATGCATAGCATAATAAGATAAATGTATTTTAAAAAATTCAAAAAGGCAATTGACTAAAAACAGTCAATTGCCTTTTTGTTTAAGATAAAAATCACAGCCAGAAAACTATCCGATTTTTAATCTTAATCTTAATTTATCAGTAATCATTGCAATAAACTCACTGTTTGTTGGTTTGCCGCGACCGTTATGAATTGTATATCCAAAATATGAGTTTAAGATGTCCACATTTCCTCTATCCCACGCTACTTCAATAGCATGACGTATTGCTCTCTCAACTCTGGAAGACGTCGTAGAATGTTTTTTAGCAACCGTTGGATACAGTACTTTAGTAACTGCATTCATAATATCAGAATTTTTTACCGAAAGCATTATAGCTTCTCTTAAATAATAATATCCTTTAATATGTGCTGGCACACCAATTTGATGTATAATTTCAGTTATCATCATTTCCAAGTCAGCGTCTGTAACTGGTGTATTTTTTCTAATAACTACTTCTTGTTTATCGTTCCAGCCTGAAAGTTGGATAATTCGTTCTGCAAGTATATTGAAATCAAATGGTTTCAGGAAGTAGTATGATGCACCATTTGACAGAGTTTCGCTTTCAAGTCGAGGATTATCAAAACTTGACATTGCCATAACCATTGGCTTTAACTTTAGATTGGCGCTTTTTAAGCTTGATAAAACCCCCAAAATATCAAGATTTGGCATAAATACATCCGCTAAGACAATATCTGGTTGTTGCTGTTCAATTTTTGCCAGTAATTTTTGTCCGTCTTTTTGACACAGAATTGTTTCCATACCATAGCTTTTTAGAGTATTTGAGCAATTTTGACCAAATTCTGTTGAATCATCTGCAATAACGACTTTGAGTTTCTTTTCCATATGAATTCCTCCAATATTTTTTATGTCATGGTATAATTTACCATATATTGCGACAAATATCAAGAGTTTTATGGAAATAATTAGCAAATAATTTTATCGATTAATTATGACGCTTTTTGCATACTTTCTAAATTCAAACTTTTTGCAGTATTAAACATGTTTTCTGCGAAGATTCCGTAACCTTTTGTAGAATCGTTAATAAATACATGTGTAATAGCACCAACTAATTTGCCGTTCTGTATGATAGGACTACCGCTCATACCTTGTACTATACCACCTGTTCTTTTTATAAGTTGGGTATCTGTAATACTTATTATAATATTTTGTGTTAAACTATCATCGTTAAAATGAACTTTTTCTATTTTACAGTCGTAATAGCATGGACCAGTATCGTCTATTGTTGTCAATATCTGTGCACTTCCAACGACAATATCTTGTTTTAATGCAATAGGCATTAAATTATCAACAGGAAATTTAGTGACCGCCTCTCCAAATACACCTGTTACGTCATTTTCCAATATTGATGCCAGGGTTCCGCTTGAAAAATGTCCTCTAAGCTCTCCCGGAAACCCGCTTGTGCCCTTGGTAACACTTAAAATTGCCGCATTCACAAATTCTCCAGAATTTAGAGGGATTATTTCTCCTGTATCAGAATCGCATATTCCATGCCCTAAACCGCACACCAGATTGTTTGAAGGTGAATAAAATGTCAAAGTACCAATTCCTGCAGAGCTGTCCCTAACCCATATTCCTATTTTATACTTATCTTCTGAAGCAGATTTAATAGGAATTACATCAATAGTACTTTCAATGTTGTTTCGCTTTATTAAAAATGATTGTTTTATACCGTTTGATTTTTCTATTATTTCTGCAACCTCTTCATTGCTAGAAACATCAACACCTCCAATAGAAATAATTATATCTCCTTTTTTGATTCCTGAAACTAATGCTGGATTGACTAAACCATCAGCACCATCAACATCTGTCATTCCAACTACCATAACGCCCTCAGAATAAATTTTTATTCCAAATGGCTTTCCGAGAACACTAACATACATTTCATCAATAACATCTACTGTTGCCGCCCTAATAGGAAATACTCCAAATAGTTTAAGTTCAACGTTATATGATATATTTGATTCTGATTCGACCTCTTTGCTTTGAACTAACTTAGCGTTATCATAAGTTATTGTCACCGGCATTCCAGTATCAAAAGAAATAACTTGTCCGTCAAATACTTTATAAGATGTTGGAAGTTTCGAAGACAAAAAATACATTGCTAAAAATACCGCCGCACATAAAGCAGATAGAAAAGCAAAAGATATTTTAAAGAGAATATTTTTTTTGCACATTACTTGCTCCTTTTTGCTTGCAATATTAGTTTTCTCAAATGCAAAAAAAATCATCAGGTAATTCGGATGCTAATTACTAATTATCAACTATAATTTTTCCAACCTCAGTATCCAGATGAAATTTAACAACATTTATGATATATTCAAACCAAATATTAAATAATTCTGACAATTATATATTTCGAATTTTAATTGTGTTTTCGAAAAATCATTTTACTAACTAAAATAGCTTGTCCATATCACACAAATATATTTTTGAATTTATCAATTTTTGTAACTAGTAAAAAATAATAAAACAGAGTGTTTGACTGGTTAATATGCTAAATGCCCGCATTAAAAATATAAATATCATCATTTAAATAGTGTTATATTTGTACTATATGGATAATATTTATTGTTTTTGAGACAGGCATTAAACGATATTTATTCTTTTGCTTTAAATATTTTGCCGAATCAACAATCGCAACTAGAGCCAAAGATTGAGCCAATTGAGCCGTGTTTGCATCTTCGTCTTTGGTGTCTTGGAGGGTCACAGTTTACTAATATTGTGTCCTTACCAATCACTTCAATACAGTCCCAAGATATTACGCAATCTTCTTCTCTTCCCAAAAGACCAAAACATTTCAATTTACCAAAGATCACAATTGAAACAAGCTTGCCATTACATGTATCAACCTCAACATCACACACAAAGCCAAGAATCGTACCATCTTTAATACAAATAACTTGTTTTGCTCTCATATCAACTATTCTGCAGCACATATTTTATCGACCTCCCATCCAAACTTATTAAAATATATGCTGAAAAACAGATTTTCTTTCACAATTTTGATTATAAATCCTTTATTTTTGACATTGCACCTTTTTCAAGTCTTGAAACCTGCGCTTGACTAATTCCAATTTCTTCAGAAACCTCCATCTGTGTTTTGCCTTGCATAAATCTTAAACGTAAAATATTTTTTTCTCTGTCGCTCAGACCATGAATTGCCTCTTTAAAAGCTATTTCATCAAGCCAATTTTTATCATCATTATTGTCCCCGACTTGATCCATCACATAAATAGTATCACCTCCATCAGAATATACTGGTTCATACAACGACACAGGATCAACAATGCTTTCGAGTGCAACAACAACTTCGCAACTAGGAATTTCCATTTCTTTTGCGATTTCATCAATACTTGGGTCTCTTCCAAATTGAGTTGTTAATCTTTCTTTAACTTGCATTGATTTATACGCCGTATCTTTAATTGATCTACTTACCCTGATAGAATTATTATCCCTTAAATATCTGCGAATTTCTCCAATGATCATTGGCACTGCATAGGTGCTGAAACGTACTTGATGCGTAATATCAAAGTTATCAATTGACTTAATCAATCCAATACAACCAACTTGAAATAAATCGTCCAGATTTTCACCTCGGTTTGTAAACCTCTGAATCACACTTAAAACCAGACGTAAATTACAGTTAACAAGCTCATCTCTCGCCGACATATCGCCATTCTTAACACGTTTTAGTAATTGTTCTTTTTTTGCTTCATTAATGGTTGGTAGTTTAGCAGTATTAACACCGCATATTTCAACTTTGTTATATTGCAATTCAAAAACCTCCCGAACTGTTGTAATAAAATTATTACCAGTTGGGCTCGTTATCATTCCTCAATTGCTAATATAAATAATTTTTCTTTTTCATCAATTTACTATTTTTCGACATTATATTTAGCTTTAGGGCATCTCTAAAAACCTGACGACTGTCAGATTGTTGGGGATTTTTTCACCAATCAAGTCAATTTTTTTGCAGGAATACTTCCGTATTTTAAGAAAAATTGACGCAGAGTGGGGAAAAAGACGCACCAAGATGATGGGCGGGCGGTTTTTAGAGATGCCCTTTACTAATTGCTTTTCTAAAATATACTGATTAATATTTTTGCTGATTGAGAATAAAAATATCATTAAATATAGGTTGAACAGTTCACGGACAACGACGGCTTTTGTCAGAGTATCCTTGAACAGCCAAATGGTTTTTGCATCCGGCACATGATCTCCAAGCCCAAGTTTCAGAAAACGCATAAAGCTCATAAAAGGTGTCAATGCTCCCGATATTGACAAGCTCCATTTAATCGGACACACAAAATTAGAAATGGCAAAAAAATATACTCACACTAATAATAATGACCTAAGAAACATTACAGATAAGCTATAAAAAGAGTGGAAATAGAACAAATTAATCAACCACATTAGAATACTTTTACTAAAATAATAAAAACCGCCAAACACCGATGAATACAGTGTTTAGGCGGTTTTTTGTGGTCCGAGTGACAAGAGTTGAACTTGCGGCCTCTAGACCCCCAGTCTAGCGCTCTACCAAGCTGAGCCACACCCGGATATTGCGAAAATATATTAACATAGATTCAACTTAATTGCAAGCACATATTTAAAATCAGTGAAATAAAAACAATTATCCTCCTGTCATTTAATGATAGGAGGATAAAATATTACTCTGCAAATCCAGATTCGACAAGACCTACAAGTCCATCAATAGCCTGCTGTTCATCGCTGCCATCAGCAATTATGCGGATTGTTGTTCCGCCAATTATTCCAAGTGATAAAACACCCAACAAACTTTTTGCATTTACACGGCGTTCTTCTTTTTCCACCCAAATAGATGATTTGAATTCGTTAGCTTTCTGTATAAAGAAAGTTGCAGGACGAGCATGAAGACCAACCTGATTTTGAACAACTACATCCTTTACGTACATATGAATTACTCCTCACAACGTTGAAATTCTATATTGATGTTTCTTATTTAATTGATACAAGTATATTATATCACAATATGTTGTCCAGTCAACTAAATGAAACCACATTACAAAACTTCTCGATATGTTCCAAAATGCGCAATTTTAATTGATATGCGTTTGTACAACATGTATAAATTTTTAACGTGTTTTTAATAAATCATACACATGTTCTTAACACTTGGATAGCATATAATGGTAATTTAGGCTATTTGCAACAATAACTTGTCGAATTATTTGTAAATAATTATTCAAGTTCAAATTTTTCTTTTTCGGTCAGCTGTACAACGTCTAACATCTCAGGCCGTTTTTCTTTCGTCACTTTAAGCGACATGCTTCGACGCCATTTTGCGATGTTCGCATGATGTCCAGACATAAGCACCTCGGGCACTTGTCTTTCATGCCACTTGTCAGGTCTGGTATATTGGGGATACTCTAGCAATCCCGCAAAATGACTTTCCTCAGTAAAGCATTCATCATCTGCCAAAACGCCCTTTATCAATCGGCATACGGTATCAGTTAAAACTAACGCCGGCAATTCCCCACCGGTTAGCACATAATCCCCGATTGATATTTCCTCATCCACAATTTCGTCTAATACACGTTGATCAACGCCTTCGTAATGACCGCACAGAAGCACTAAGTGATCCATTTGCGACAGTTCCACAGCGCGCTTTTGGGTTAAAGTTTTGCCTTGAGGTGATAGGTATATAAGATGCGGCTTTGCCTCGTCC
>Ga0172378_10002035_pt1 | contig 18865 bp, 18 predicted proteins | sample GrowelOW332metaG_FD_119755 | JGI IMG/M metagenome (GOLD analysis project Ga0172378, IMG submission 119755) | Groundwater microbial communities from an aquifer near a municipal landfill in Southern Ontario, Canada - Pumphouse #3_1 metaG | ecosystem: Environmental > Aquatic > Deep subsurface >... | reverse complement strand
ATAAAATTGAAATTGATGAAGGAATCGAAAAGATGTATTCATGGTACCTTTCTTGATTTTTAAATTGTAATTTTTAATTTTTAACTTACTATGAATGTTTTGACAATTGACGTTGAGGAGTGGTTTCAATTTTTTGAGGATTTGGATTCTGGGGAAAGGTATAAGAATTATGAGGTTAGGATTTATGAGAATGTGGATAGGATTCTTGAGTTGTTAGGGGAGAATAATGCTAAGGCTACTTTCTTTGTTGTGGGTTGGATTGCTAAACGTTATCCTGATATTATAAAGAGGATTGCTAAAAATTATGAGATTGGTTCTCATTCTATGAATCATAAATTGGTAAGTGGTTTGAATAGGACTGAGTTTAGAGAAGAAGTATATTCCTCATCTGCTTTATTGGAGGATATAATAGGTAGGAGGGTAGAGGCTTTCCGTGCTCCTGGTTTTTCGATTGGAAAAAATGAACTTTGGGCATTAGAGGTTTTATTGGAACAGGGTTTTAGAATGGATTCTTCTATTTTGCCATTTAAGTTAGGATCTAATTTTGAATGTAAATCCCCTTTTATTATTGAATTAAATGGATTAAGATTAAAGGAATTCCCGGTAAGTTATAAAAAATTTCTTTGTAAAGGGTTTATTTTGTCTGGTGGGGGTTATTTTCGATTATTCCCATATAATTTAATTAAAACTTGGTCGAAACAAACAGATTATTTACTATCATATATTCACCCAAGGGATTTGGATTCAACTCAACCCCGAATTAAAAATTTATCTCCAATTCAAACTTTTCGTTCCTATTTTGGGCTAAAGAGTTCTCAAAAGAAATTTGAATTATGGCTAAGGGATTTTGACTTTATTGATTTAAATACTGCTGATAAAATTGTAGATTGGGATAATGCAAGGGTTATAAAGCTTACAAGCTAATCCAAAATAAACTTGAAATTTTGTTTTTATTGATTGTTTTAGTTGTGATAAATGTGCTTATAGGTAAAATCTATGTTTTTTATGGCTTGGTTTAAGGTATTGGTATATAGAAACTAACTAATATATTGATAAGTTTTACTAAATAATAATGATTAAAAGTTCTATTCACCAAAAATAATTTTATATCTTTGTGATTCGAATGTAGTATAATATATTTGAATTAATCTATTAACAAATAAAAAAATACGAAATGATGAAAAAAATTATTATCGCAAGTTTATGTGTGTTGTTCTCAGTGGGAACTTTCGCACAAAATCCAGATCAACAAGAATTGAAGCCAAATGAATCATATCTTGTTGGATCGTTAAAAGACAACTGGTTTTTCTCAGTTGGTGTTGGTGCTCAAACCTATTTAGGAGAAAATTATACTACAGGTTCTTTACTTGGTCATATTTCTCCCGCTTTTGATATCGCTATTGGAAAATGGTTTACTCCAGTTATGGGAGTTAGAGCTCAATTATCTGGCTTTAATGCAAGAGGTTATAACAATCTTTCTTCTCCTTATGTTTCAGGAAATCCTAATGATGATGGAACTTATGAAATGGGATTTGGTTATTTTAATCTTCATGCTGATTTCTTATTCAACCTTTCAGCTCAACTTGGAAGATATAATAATGAAAGATGCTACGAATTAATTCCTTTCGCTGGATTTGGTTGGGCTGCATTATTAAATGATGGCATTGCTGATAATGAACTTGCATTTAGTGCAGGTATCATTAATCAATTTAGAGTTAATGACAGGTTAGATATTAATCTTGAATTGAAAGGAATGCTTGTTAACCAAAGATTTGATGGCACAACTGGTGGTTTTCCATTAGAAGGCGCACTTGGTTTAACAGCTGGCATAGCTTATAAATTTGGTGGTGCAACTGAATTTGTTTGTTGTGCTCCTGTTGAAACTCCAATTGTTGAAAAAGCAGTAACAGAACAAGTTGTTCCTATTAATAATGCTGATGATCAAGCAAAAATCGATCAACTTAACAAAGCTTTAGCAGAACAACAAAAAAGAACTAATGATGCAAATAATTCTTTAAATCAAGAAAAACAAAAAGCAAACAAACTTCAACAAGAAATTGATGCTTTGAAAAAACAAAAAGCTAATCAAGAAGAATGTTCTGTTGGTTTAAAAGTTTTCTTTGGAATTGGAAAAGCTACATTAGATGAATTAAACGATTCTAATCTTGAATATTTTGCTAACAACATTAAGCATTCAAACAAGAAATATTCAATTACTGGTTATGCTGATTCAAAAACTGGTAATAAGGGTGTAAATGAAAAATTAGCTAATAAAAGAGCTCAATATGTTTACAATCAATTAACAGAAAAATACGGTATAAATAAAGATTTATTAACAATAAGTTCTGCTGTTGTAGATCCTAAAGGAAATCCAGCATTAGTGCGTATGGCTGAAGTAAAATAATTTATTAGTCCCTACACAAACTAAAGAGGATGTAGTCATTGATTACATCCTCTTTTTTTGTTGTCTAAAAGTTTAGAAATGAGATTAATCATTTTTGAAATATATCTTCTAATATGAATTTTTTTTATACATTTGCACTTTATAAAAATTTATTATTATGGAAGAAGAAACAAAAACTTGTAAGAGTAACAAGAAAGTAAATTCAGCCGCAAGCAATGGTGGATTTTATGGTTTAGGATTTATTGGAGCTGCAATCTATTTTATTTCAAATGCTGCCACTTTTGGAGCAGGAGTAATTGGGTTTTTGAAAGCAATAGTCTGGCCAGCATTTCTGGTTTACGAAGCTTTTAAATACTTTGGATTGTAAGGATTTATTCTAATATGATTTAAGCAATTATATTAAATCTTTTAGATAGATTTATAAAACCAAATTTCATCAAGAGGTTAAAGAAGAGGCATCAAATAAGTATTAAAGTCATTTAATATTATTGATTTGTCAATATTTCCTATAATTGATTTCTTGTTGTATTTGTATACATTGAACATTCCGTCGCGATTATCAATAAGGAGTAAGAAGCGAGGGATATCTTTGTTTTCATTTTTTTCATCCTTTAGTTGCATGAAATAGACCTCATCCTTTAATTTATGATAATTATAAAGTTGATTTGTTTGCATTTGTTCAACTGTTTCCATGCATGTGAAATTGAATAGTTTTTCCATTTTCTACAAAAATACGAATAAAATATTGAAAAACAGCATTAAATAAATATTAATTCATATTTAGGATAAGATTTAATGAGTACTTAGCTTAAAATGAAATGTAAAACAAACTCTCTAAATCTCAAAACTTTATTTAAAAATTATACCTCTTTATTAAAATTTTTCTTATCTTTGTTTAATCTTTGTAGGTTGGCAACATAACTATACTATGTTGGCAACATATGAGTGATAAGTTGGCAACATAATGAATTTAAATAAGGATAAAATATTAAAAATCTAAGATATGAGTTACAGTTATAAAGTTAATAAGAGAAAATTCAAAACCTCTGATGGAGAAGTTAAAGAAAAATATTATGCATGTGCTAAAAGGTATCGTTTAGTTGATACAGAACAGTTAGCAAATGATATTTCAAATAAGAGTTCCTTAACTCCTGGAGATGTTCTTTCGGCTCTATATGCATTAAGTGGAGTAATCAAAGAAAATCTAATGATGGGCAATACTGTTAATTTGGATGGAATTGGAACATTTAGTCTTTCAATAACAAGTGATGGGGCCGATGATCCAAAGAAAATAAATGCACGTTCCATAAAAGTTAAAAGGATATGCTATAAATCGGATAGAGGTTTATCAAGAGGAGTTAAAGAAGTTGAATTTGTTAAAGAAAAGAATCCTCCAAAGGGACTTGTAATTAGAAAATCAAAGTAAAATTATTTGGTGAGAATTTAAAATGTCAAAAAAGAAGAAAAATAAGAACTTTTTGAAGGATTTGATTAATGTTGCAAAAGCAAAGCAACGTGAGGAAGAAATTTCCCTTCATTCAAAACCAATCAATCATTCAAGGGTTTCTAGAAATAAGAAAAAATATTCAAGAAAGAATTATAAAATAAAAGTAGGGGAGTAATTAAATATTATGATTCGTTTTGTAATTAATATTTGCTTTTCTGGCTTGTGAATGTTGATATTGGCGTTTAATTCTATATAGCTTTCCATTTTTTCTTAGTTTGGCACCTGTTTGATGAAACCAAAAAGGAATATCTTTTTCAATACATTGCTCCCTGATATTTAATATCCAATCATAATCGCATTCTCTTGCTTCATTACCCGATTCACCTCCAGCAGAAACCTCTTCAATTGAGCTATCAAGATAGGAGTTAAGATTAATTTTTTCTAATAATGGAGCGCAAGTGATTAACTTATGTTTTATTGGAAGTTTTTTAAGGATAGGAATTCTGTAATCAGCCATTTCTTGATTTTCAACAGTGGAGGCAATCACAACATTATCATATCCATCACCCCAATCCTCTGGTAATTCAACCATAAATCTGTCAATTCGTTTTGTTATAATAAAAAAGGTAAGGTCACTTCGAGTTTTAATCATTTCCCATGCTTCCTTTCTCCATTTGTCAGCACCTTCAACAAAAAAATCGGAAGTAAAGCAAGTGTACACTATTTCACCTGATGGAATTTTATAAGATTTATCTCTTTTTCTTTTTATTGGGAGATTAAAATTAGCTGTCTTTCTAACCACATAGCTATCTTTTCCATGTCTTTCATCTTGCCGATAAACATAGCAATTTCTACACCCTTCACTTATTTTTTGACAACCATGCCACAAATTCCAACTAACTGACATCTTGAATATATAAAAAGAAAATAACTAATAAATTATTGCAAAAATAAAGAAAACAATTTAGAAAAGAAAAAGCAGTAGCTAAATAATTTGACTACTGCTTTTAGGTTATTGGATTATTTACTATCTTTTTTTATTTTTTTAGTCCTTTTAGTCTTTCTGTTAGTGCTGGTATGATTTTACGAACATCACCAACTATTCCTAAATCGGCAATTTGCATAATAGGAGCGTAGCGGTCTTTGTTAATTGCAACAATAAATTCGCTTTCTTCCATTCCTGCAATATGTTGAATTGCACCTGAAATACCAAACGCAAAATATAGATCGGGTCTAACCGTTTTTCCTGTTTGTCCAACTTGGCGGTCATGATCAATCAATCCAGCATCAACTGCGGCTCTTGAAGCTGCAACTTCTGCATTTAACAATTTGGCTAATTCTTCCATGCTTTCAAAACCTTTTTCTGTTCCAACTCCACGTCCACCTGAAACCAAGATTTTTGCTTCGGTGATATCAATCATATCAGATTTTTCTTTAACAGTTTCAATTATTCTTACTTTGAATTTTGATTTGTTAAAGTTAATTGTAACTCTGTCAATTTTTCCTTTTCTTGTTTCGTCTTTTTCCATAGCCTTCATTACACCAGGTCTAACTGTTGACATTTGAGGGCGATGGTCGGAACAAATAATTGTTGCCATAAGATTTCCTCCAAAAGCAGGACGAGTCATAAGAAGTTCCTTTTCTTCTGAAATTTCAAGCTTTGTACAATCGGCAGTTAGTCCAGTTGTAAGCCTTGCTGAAAGCCTTGGGCCTAAATCCCTACCTATAGTTGTTGCTCCCAAAAGAAGGATAGAGGGTTTATAATCATTAACTATTTGGCAAATAGCCTGAGCATATGTTTCGGTTGTGTATTGTTCCAATTCTTTTTCAGTGGCAAGAATCACTCTATCTGCTCCAAATGCAATTAAACTTTCTGCTTTTTGTTCAATATCTTTCCCTCCCAAAAGTATAGCATAAACTTCTTCTTGCAATTGGTTTGCTAAATCGCGTGCTTTTCCTAATAATTCGAAAGCAACTCCTTGAATATTGCCATCTCTTTGTTCGGCAAAAACAAATACATTCTTATATTCTGATTTATTCATTATGTTTACTCCTTATTATTAGATTATGAATTTTTCTTTTAATTTACTAACCAATATACCAATTGCTTCTTCGGTGTCAACCTCATAAACCTGTCCTGCTGATTTTATCCCTTTTGTAAATGCTTTCTTTACTTTGGTAGGAGAACCCTTAAGTCCAAGTTTTGATTCGTCAACATCAATTTTATCTGCTCCCCAAACTTCAATTGTTTTATCAAATGCTTCAACAATTCCTCTTACAGTCATATATCTTGCCTTGTTTGCAGTTGAAAGAACTGTAACCAAACAAGGAGAGTCTACGGCAACAATTTGATATCCATCCTCTGTTGCTTTTCTTATTGTAAAAGTATTCTTTCCATCGTATTTTAAACTTTGAAGGTAGGTTACTTGAGGTATATCTAAATGCTCGGCAATTTGAGGACCAACTTGAGCTGTATCTCCATCAATTGCTTGACGTCCTGTTATAACTAAATCATAATCTAAAGTGCGTATTGCTCCTGCAATTGCATTTGATGTTGCTAAAGTATCTGCTCCTGCAAATTTTCTATCAGTTAGAAGTATTGCTTTGTCAGCACCCATTGCAAAAGCTTCTCTAAGTACAGCCTCTGCCTGCAAAGGTCCCATAGTAATTACAGTAACCTCTGCACCATATTTATCTTTTAGTTCAAGTGCAAGTTCTAATCCTCCTTTATCGTCTGGATTAATAATACTTGGAACTCCATCTCTGATTAATGTTCCTGTTACTGGATCAAGTTTAACTTCCGTTGTATCTGGAACTTGTTTTATACAAACAATTATTTTCATTTCTCTTTTCGTTTTACTTTAATAAATTTGCTGCAATCACCATTCTTTGAACCTCAGATGTTCCTTCATATATTTCAGTGATTTTTGCATCTCTCATCATTCTTTCAACTGGGTATTCACGAGTATAACCATACCCACCATGGAATTGAACAGCCTTTGTTGTTACTTCCATTGCAGTTTCTGCTGCAAATAGTTTTGCCATAGCAGCATCGTTAGAGTAAGGCAGGTTATTATCTTTTTTGTAGGCAGCACATCTAACAAGCAAACGAGAGGCCTGAATTTTTGTTTCCAAGTCAGCTAATTGGAATTGTGTGTTTTGGAATTTTGCAATTGATTTTCCAAATTGCTTTCTCTCTTTTGTGTATTTTACTGTCTCATCCATTGCTCCTTGAGCAATACCAAGAGCTTGAGCGGCAATACCAATTCGTCCACCATCTAAGGTTTTCATTGCTAAGCCAAATCCTTTGCCAACTTTTCCTAATAGGTTTTCTTTAGGAATTTCACAGTTTTCAAAAATAAGCTCGCAAGTTGCAGAACCACGAATACCTAATTTCTTTTCTTTCTTGCCAATTGTGAAGCCAGGAGTCCCTTGTTCAACAATAAATGCTGATATTCCTTTAGTACCTTGAGATTTATCCGTCATAGCAATAACAATGTAAACATGTGCATAACCTGCATTAGTGATAAATATTTTAGATCCGTTCAGAATCCATTTATCTCCTGCATCAATTGCAGTTGTTTGCTGTAAGGCTGCGTCAGTTCCTGCATTTGGTTCTGTTAGTCCAAATGCTCCTATCCACTCTCCTGAGGCGAGTTTTGGAAGGTATTTCATTTTTTGTTCTTGAGTTCCATTTTCTAAAATTGGAGCAATACATAATGAAGTGTGAGCGGATACAACAACTCCTGTAGTTCCACAAACTCTTGAAAGTTCTTCAACAGCCATTGAGTACATTTGATTTGTTCCTCCTTGTCCTCCAAATTCTATTGGAACAGGAATACCCATAATTCCTATTTTACCCATTTTCTCTGCAGTTTCAATAGGAAATCTTTCCATTTCATCTATTTCTGCAGCTAAGGGTTTAACTTCTTTTTCTGCAAATTCTCTAATCATTTGCAGAAAAAGCTTTTCTTCTATTTTTAAGCTAAAGTCCATATATTCAAATATTTATATATAAAAATGGCGGAAAAACACTATTCCCGCCAAGATTTTTAATCAAGTTTTTCAATCACAATATAGGTGATATTCAATCTAATATGCGTTCGAATAAACATTTAGTTATTTTATACTATTTATATTAATAATAATTATTAAACTGTCATTCCTCCATCAACACTTATAGTGTGACCATTAATATATGATGCTTCCTCTGAAGAAAGGAATGCATATACATTTGCAATTTCTTTAGGGTCTCCAAGACGTCCAATAGGAACCTTAGATTTCATTCCTGCTAAAACTTCTTCTGGCATTGCAGCAACCATTTCAGTTGAAATAAAACCAGGAGCAACTGCATTAACAGTAATTCCTTTACGACCAAATTCTCTTGCAAAAGTTTTTGTCATCCCAATTATTGCAGATTTAGTTGCAACGTAGTTAGCTTGTCCAAAATTGCCATATAGTCCAACAACTGAAGAGGCATTAATAATTCTTCCCCAGCCAGTAGCAACCATATATTCACTTATTATTTTTGAACAATAGAAAACACCAGAAAGGTTGATGTCAATAACCTGTTGCCATTGCTGAACAGTCATTTTCTTAATTGTGCTATCACGAGTTATACCTGCATTGTTTATAAGGATGTCTATTCTTCCGAACTTGTCATTAACAGCTTTAGCCTCTTGTTCTATTTCTTCGTAGTTTGCGGTATTTACTTTTGCAAAAGTAGCTCCTAACTCTTTTGCAAGAGAGTTCCCTCTTATTTCGTCAAGGTCCCAAATTATAACATTTGCACCTTCTTCTTTAAATTTCCTTGCTGTTGCAGCTCCAATACCAGCAGCTCCGCCAGTAATGATTGCAACCTTGTTTTCTAATCTTTTCATTGTTTATATATATTAATCGATCAATATAATACTTAATTGTTTTTTGTAAAGTATTATTTGTTCTGTTTGTTTAATTAAAAGCGTTCTTTGTGCATTAGCTTTGCTTGACCAGAAATAGCAATTTTACCTTCTGAATCTTCTAATGTACATTTTATAACTCCTCTATGTTTTTCATCATTAATCTCAATTGCTTCGAATTTTGCAATATAGTCTTTTTCAACAAATACGGGAGCAAGGAAAGCCATATCTTGAAACATATAAATTGTTCCTTCTCCAGGCCATTGAGTTCCGAATACTTTTGAAAAAATTGCTCCTGCAAAAAAACCATGAACTATTGGTTTGCCAAAAGGAGTTTTTGCAGCATATTCGGGATTAATGTGAATTGGATTATTATCTCCAGATATTTTAGCAAACATATCAACATTTGCTTGAGTATATCTAACCTCTTGTGTGTAGGTATCTCCTAATCTTATTTTCGTCATAATATAAAAATCTATTGGTTGTTAGTGTTTTTTAGAATAATGGCCGTTCCCATTCCACCTCCTATACACAATGAAGCAAGGCCTAATCCTCTTTTAGAACGCAACATTTCATGAATTAGTGTTACTATTATTCTGCATCCTGAGGCTCCAACTGGATGTCCTAAAGCGATAGCTCCACCATTAACATTACATCTTTCATTTATCCAATCAGGACTAATGTTGTGTTGTTGGCAAAGTAGTTGACGAACACCAAGAGCTTGTGCTGCAAAAGCTTCATTAAGTTCAAATAGCTCAATATCTTTTAGTTTAATATTTATTTTTGAGAGAGCATTGTTGATAGCTGGAACAGGTCCTAATCCCATTTTTGCAGGGTTAACACCTGCTTGACCTACAGCCACAATTTCCATCAGTGGTTTTAGATTATATTTCTTTATTGCTGATTCAGATGCTAACATAACAAATGCAGCACCATCATTTATTCCAGATGCATTTCCAGCAGTAACAGTTCCTGGATTTTGAAAAGCAGGTCTTAAAAAAGATAATTTTTCTAATGTTGTTTCTCTGTTTGGAAATTCATCTTGTTCAAACATTGTTGAAAATTTTTTAGATTTTACTTCAACAGGTACTATTTCAGTTTTAAATTTGCCACCATCAATAGCTGCAATTGCTCTTTGTTGAGATTGTATAGAAAATGCATCTTGTTCTTCTCTGTCTATATCTAAGTCTTTTGCTATATTTTCAGCTGTAATACCCATATGAAGACCAGAAAAAGCATCAGTTAAAGCATCGGTAATCATATGATCTTTTACGTTAAAATCAGCCATTTTAGTACCATTCCTTATTGTTGGAGGGATAATAAACCCAGATCCTGACATACTTTCAGCACCCCCAGCAATAATAATATCTGCCTCACCAACTCGAATAGAGTTAAATCCATTCATTACTGCCTTCATCCCACTACCACAAATCATATTAACACCATAAGCAGGTATTTCGTATGGAATTCCTGCCTTAACAGAAATTTGACGAGCAACTCCTTGAAATTGACCTGCCATTAAAACATTACCGACAATTACTTCATTAATATCTGATGCTTTTACTTTTGTCTCTGTCAATATTGCCTCAACAACAGTTGCACCAAATTCAGCAACTGGAACAGTAGATAATGCTCCTAAAAATTTTCCAATAGCAGTTCTTTTTGCTGCAACGATATAAACCTTTTCCATATATATTATATTTATTGGTTAATAATGATTGATTTTATTATGGTTATATTTTTATTTTTAAACTTAGACTAAGCTAATTGCATTGGTTTTAAATTTTCAGAAATAATTAAGGTAGCCTCAGTTGCCTCTTGAACTTGCTGAATTGAAAACTCAGGGTGTATTTCTGTTAAAACAATTCCTTTAGAAGTGATTTCCATAACACCCATTTCAGTAATTATTAAATTAACTTCTGAAGATGCAGTAAGAGGTAGGTTGCACGATTTTAGTATTTTATGACTTCCTTTTGCAGTATGTTCCATTGCAAGAATAACTTTTTTTGCACCAACAACCAAATCCATAGCTCCACCCATTCCAGGAACTTTTTTCCCAGGAATCATCCAATTGGCAAGATTTCCTTTTTCATCAACCTGCATAGCACCTAAAATGGAAACGTCAACATGACCTCCTCTAATTATTGAAAAGGACATAGCACTATCAAATGTAGCTCCTCCTTCAATTATTGAAGTGAAAGCTCCACCTGCGTTAACAATTTCTTTATTTTGATCTTCTTCTTTTGGATCTGCACCCATTCCAATAATTCCATTTTCAGATTGAAGTAATACTTTTACTCCTGGTTTTAGATAATTTGGGATTAGGGTAGGGAGTCCAATTCCTAAATTTACAACAAATCCATCTTTTAATTCGAGAGCAGCACGTTTTGCAATAACCTCTCTTATCTCATTTTTATCCATTTTGATTCTATTTATTTTTGATTTTTCCTCCTAACAATTTCTTCTGCAATATAGGAAGCAACATTGTCAGCATAAGAATTCATTCCAAATCCTGCATCATATCCAAGTTCTTTAGCCAATTCGTGAGAAATTCTTGGACCGCCACAACAAAGAATAATTTTATCTCTCAAACCCTCAGCTTCCAACATTTCAACCAGTTCAACCAAATTTTTAATATGAACATCTTTTTGAGTTACTGTTTGAGAAACCAATAAGGCATCAGCTTTCATTTCAATCGCTTTTGCAATAAAATCCTCATTAAGAACCTGACTACCCATATTTAAAGCTTCAATCATATCATATCTTTCAAGACCATAATGACCTGCAAAGCCTTTCATATTCATAATTGCATCAATTCCTACAGTATGAGCATCTGTTCCAGTACTTGCACCAACAACAACTATTTTTCTTCCAATATTTTGTTTGATAAATTCATCAGTTTCATGCATATCCATAACACAACTATCAACCTTTGGAACTATAATTGAAGTGAAATCTATGTTATGAGTACAAGAACCATAGCAGTTGAAGAAAGTAAATCCTTTAGTTAGTTCTTTATAGAAAACAATTTGTGGGTTTTCGAATCCCATTTTCTTCATAAGTTGTTTTGCAGCCTCAATAGCTTCATCACCACAAGGAACTGGAAGAGTAAAGCTCAATTGAGTTTTACCATCATTCATTGTGTCACCATAAGGCTTTATTTCTTTAAGATTTAGTTCTGTACTAAATTCTTTCTTATCCATTGAATATAATCCACCACTCATTATTTATTATCTCCTTTCATTAATTTTATAAATGGGTTGTAATAGTGTGCATCTTTTTCAAATACACCTGCCAAACCCTTTCCTCCATTTTTTGGACGTTTAATGTCTGCAAAAATTCCTTTTTCAAGAGCATCAAACAAACTTTCTTTATCAATTTTTTCTAATAAAATAATAGCATCCTCAAGTACTTTTTTAGCCCTTTTCTGCATAATGCCATCTTTCTTGAATTCAACCTCATCTCCAATATTTTTCATGTTGTTGAAAACATATTTAGCATTCTCAATAGAAAGATATCTATCACTCATAAATGGAGTATGGATAGCCTCTGTCATCATTCCTAAAAGTTGAAGACCTTGTCCTGTCCAGATACTTATTGCATTAAACAATGCATCTTGAATATGACCGCGGAATATGTTTCCTGTCATAAACTTTGTAGGAGGCATATATTTTAGAGGAGCATTAGGGAAAATTTCTCGAGTCATTTGAGCTTGTGCAAGTTCATAAAGGAAACCATTTTCAAGTTCTGGATCCATTTCAAAAGCATGACCAAGCCCCATTTGTTCCTCTGGAAGTCCTGCAGCAAAAGCCAATTGTTCATTAATAAGGTCAGAGGCTAAAACAGTGTGAGCCTCATCAAATGCATCAGCTGTTGTTAAGTAATTATCCTCACCAGTATTTATAATAACTCCTGCAAAACCATTAATCACTCTTGAGAAATATTGGTCAACAAGAGTTCTTTGCATATTTATATCTCGGAACAATATTCCATAAAGAGCATCATTCAGCATAACATCTAAACCTTCCAAAGCACCCATAACAGCAATTTCTGGCATACAAAGTCCTGAACAATAGTTACAAAGACGAATATATCTACCAGCCTCATTCCCAACCTCATCTAAAGCAGAACGCATGATTCGGAAGTTCTCTTGAGTAGCAAAAGTTCCTCCAAAGCCTTCAGTAGTTGCTCCAAAAGGGACATAATCTAAAAGACTTTGACCAGTTGTTCTAATAACAGCAATTATATCTGCACCCTGACGAGCAGCAGCTTGAGCTTGAACAACATCTTCATATATGTTTCCAGTTGCAACAATAACATATAAATAAGGTTTAGTCCCCTCACCCTTTGTTGCAATAAAATTTTCTCTTTTTTTACGGTTATTTGCAATACGTTCAATACTTTGATTGATGTATGGTTGAAGAGCTTGTTTTGCTTTTTCTTCATTATTAAGAGGTAGAGTAGTTATATCTAATTCGTTGAGAGAAGTTTTCTGAGCAATTTGTTGAGGAGTTAAGCCAGTAGTAATAATGGCATTACCTAAGAGAAATAAAACCCCATGTTTAAGCATTCCTTTATCTTGAATAAAATCAACTAAAACATTTGGAAGAGGAACTTCATTTGAATCAACACCATCAATTCCCATCAATCTGCATAAGGTACGTTCAACAGCAACAGTAGAATAGCTATCGACAAAAGTTTGAACATCTTTAGATATATTTCTTGCTATTTGCTTAGCATAATCAATTTTTTTAAAGTCTAATCCTAATTTACTTTCTTTCATATCAATATTTAATGTAATAATAAACCAAATAACAAACCACACAGAATAATTTATTCCATGTAATTGGAGGCACAAAGATAGAAAGAAAAAATAACCTTACCTATAAATTAGTAAAAAATACTTAATCTTTTGTTCTATAAAGGATTTTATTTCATTATTGTCAGAATAAAAAACTACTTCTTAATTTTCAATAACCAATTATAGAATTTAATTTTTGGAAGTTAAACCATTATTTTTAATTAAGTTTTTTGAAATTAAACAAAGATTATTTCTCAGTAAACGAAAACTTTTTCTGTGTAAACTTGATTTAATACTTTTTTAATGAAGATTAGTTATTAAAAAGATGTGCATCTTTCGTTTTAATGAATTTTATGAAAGTTTTTTTTATGGAAGAGACTCAATAATAAATAGTCCTCATATAGGATATTTTAGGCTATATTATGTAAAGATACAATTTTTTTTTCAATTATAACTCAAAAATATAAAATCTCATTATTAACTTTTAGCTCATATTTCTTAGTTTAATAAGAATATATTTATTTCCCTATTACTTGAAGGTATGAGCTTAACTTGGTTTGATAATTGGTTTTTGCTTCTGTTCGTTGGTCTAAGGTGTTTTGAAGAGAGGTTTGTGCTTCAAGCAAATCACTTAAAGAGCTTATGCCTGCGTTATAATAATCTTTGCTTATTCTAAGATTTTCTTTTGCAGAAATAATACTTTTTTCACTAATTAGAACTTGCTTGTAGGCTTCTTCCAGTTCATTCCATTTGGCTTGAATCTCCACTTGCATCATTTCCTTAGCATTTTGACTTGTGTTTTGAGTTTGTTGTAGTTTCAGCTCTTCTCTTTTAATTGCATGAGATCCTCCCCACCATGAAGAAATAGGGACAGAAACAGTTGCAAACACCATTCCAAAGTCAGTATTATTTTTTAATAAGTCGTGATAAATATAGCTTGCACCCACAGCAAGTACAGGATAATTTTTACCAATAGCCATATCTTTTTGAATAATTGCAGCCTCCACACTCTTATCCAACAATTGACTTTCTGTCCTATTTAAAACAGCACTATTTGGAGAGGCGTAAAATTCTACAGGAGAAAGTATTAGTGGAAACTCACTAAAAGAAATATCAAACAAAGAATCTCTAACTCCAATATGCTGTTCTAAAAGTATCTTACTAACTTTAATCCCATTTTCAACCTTTAGTCTTGCACTTTCAACACTTTGTTGTTTGAGTTCCACTTTCAAAAGGTCATTATTTGTTGTTATCCCTGCTTGAACCGCAACCTTAACAGTTTTGTGAATTTCAATAAGTTGAGCTTCAATGGCATCAATAGTCTTTGTTTTTTCTTTTAAAGAGACAATTTGCCAAAAGTATTTTTCAGTTAGTTGATTAACTTCGTTTTCAGTTAACTTAACCTTAAGTTGATTAACTTCAACCCCTATGCTTGCTAATTTATTTCCATTAACAATTTGTCCTCCGGCAAACACAGGTTGTATTGCAGAGATATTTGCTGTTTTTGCGTTTTTGAAAAGTTCAATATTAATTGGGTCAAGGAAAGATGAAAGGATAGGGGGCATTTGAATTTGTTTTTGAATCATCCCTTCATTAGACTTTGCAATAACACCCATTGCTGAAACATTAGGAAATAGTTTAGTGAAAACTTCCTTTTGTGTTTGTTTGGAAATTTCAACATCGAGCATGCTATTTTTAACCTTAGTATTGTTCTCAAGGGCAAGTTTCTTACACTCTTCAAGAGAGTATATGCTTTGAGAAACCCCTGTCATAGAAAAAGACAGGGAAATATATATAAATAAAAATATCTTTTTCATAACCTAAGCAATTTGTTGTGTTTGTAGTTTCTTTTTCTCTTTAATTAGTTTTTTCTCTTTAATTTTATCAGCTCTAACAAATATTATCCAGTATGAAACAGGAAGAACAGTAATTATTAATAACATAGAAATTATTGTTCCAAAGAAAATAACAGAACCCATTGGAGACCATAATACGCTACCACCAATAATCATTGGAATAACTCCCATGGAAGCAGCGGCTGATGTTAGGAAAATTGGACGCATTCTTCTCTTAGCCGATTTTAATGCAGCATCATAAACATTCATCTCTTCTTTTCTTAATTCTTCAGCATAGTCAATCATTATTATACCATTTCTAACCACAATTCCCATTAAGCTAACAATTCCCAAAATAGCAGTTACGCTAAGCTCAAGCCCCATAATCCAAATTCCAAAGGATGCTCCAAACAAGCATAGAGTAACCGATAGGAGAATAAGTAAGGCTAAATTAATTCTCTTGAAATGGAAAAGAAGAATAAAGAATATGATTAGAATAGCAATAATAAGTCCGTATATAATTTGAATAAGAAATTCAGAATCAGCTTCAGCTGCTCCACCCACTTCATAGCTTACTCCTTTTGGGAGTTTTACTTTGTCAATCTCTTTAATAACCTCTTTTGTGACCTCAGAAGCAACTGTTCCTCTTTTAATATCTGATTGAAGAGAAATAGAATTAATCCCATTCCTATGTACAATATTACCTTCATTCCAATCGGGTTTTACTTCAGAAATTTGCCTTAGAGCCACAGCAGAAGCACCACCCCAAGCAGAAATATATTCATTAGAAATATCATTGAAATTAGTTGAGTGATTTCTGTCGCTTTTTAAAACAACACTCATAGGATAGTCCTTGTCCCAAACAGTTGTAATAGGGATACCGCTACTATATTTCATAGCCATATTTAAAGCTACAGATGTCCTATTTATACCCAAGCGGCTAATTTCATTCTCATTCAAATTGATAGAAACACCTGAAAGCTGTTCTCCATTATTACTTTGAACCAAGGTTAAAGCATCAACTTTTTCCATAGCTTTCTTTACTTCTTCAGATGCAGCCTTTAGGTCTTTTTTATTATCTCCCTTAAGTCTTATTTCAATTGGATAAGTTGCAACTGAATACTCTAACTGTTTGAAACGAACTCTAGCATTTGGGAGATAGTTCAAATATTTGTCAGTGTACTCATTAAGTATATCTTCAGTGTCTTCATTGCTCTTAGTGTTTACAATAAATTGTGCATAATTATTTCCAGGTAGTTGGGGAGCATATAAAGCGTGAAAACGAGGGGAGCCTTCACCAATAAATGCAGTTACAGAAACTACTCTTTTGTCTTTCTTCAAAATGGTTTCAACACTATCAGCAACTTGTTCTGTTTGTTCAATAGATGAACCTTTTGGCAAATATATTTCAACTGCAAATTGATTTCTTTGAGCATAAGGCAATATACGCATAGGTAAAATACCAAACATCATAATTGCTCCAAGAATAACAGAGCTTACTCCAATAAGTATTACTTTCTTTGGATTTTTAAAGCATTTTTCAATTAGAACATCGTAGTACATTTGTATATAATCAAGGAAGTTTTTTCTTTTAGCCTTTTCGTTTTTTTTTAATATTAATCTATTACCTTTAAATCCTGTTTTAATAAAGAAGAATTGCATATAAGGAATAAGCAAAAGAGCAACTAAAAGAGAAATAGCTAAAATAATGGTAATAGCCCAAGGGAATGAAACTAAGAAGTCATTAATTGTACCACTTGTTGTAATAAGGAAAGGGAAAAAGGTAATGGATATGGCAAGAGTTGCAGAGAAAATAGAAGGGAAAAACTCCTTAGCACTATGAATTGCAGCTTGCCAATTATCTTCTCCTTTATCAAGCTTTTCCATATAGCAATCAATTATAACAATAGAATTGTCTACAATCATCCCCAAGGTAGCAATCAATGCAGCAAGAGTAACGGTATTTAGTTCAAATCCACAAGTAAAGAAAATTCCTAAGGAAATAAAAATGGTAATAGGTATTGTTGAAGCTGCAACCGAAGCAACTCTAAGAGGCATAAGAAGAATAACAACAAGGATGACAGCCAAAATGGCAATAAGCAATTCTTTTAAAAATGTATAAACACTATCTCCGACAACTTGTGACTGATCGGTAATTTTATACAAAACAACATCATCTGGCAAAGTTTTTTCAAATTCTTTTAGAATCTTATTTACATCCTTTCCCATTTTAACAATATTATAGCCCTCTCTCATTTCCATTGAGAGCAAAATACAGTTCTTCCCATTATTAGTTATGTGATTATTGCCATCAGGATATTCTCTTACAATTCGAGCAATATCTTTTAGTTTAATATTGTTTCCCATAGGGTCGGAATAAACAACCTGCTCGGCAACATCGTACTCACAATTATAAGTACTCTTAATATGAATAGGGACAAGGTATTTTGGATTTCTTATTGATCCACTCATGGTAGTAAAACCTTGCGAAAAGAGATTTGCAGCGAGAGTTGTGTTGTTAATTGCATAAAGTGCTAACTTGTCTTGATCTATATAAACACTTATTTGTTCTTTTTGAAGACCAGCCTCTCTTAAGTTAGAAACCGATTCAATCTTTCTAAGCTTGGCTTTTAAATCTTTTAAATATTCTTCAAGTTCTTTATAGCTCTTATCTTTTGATTCCAAGGTTAAAAGAATGGAAGAAGTGTCACCAAAATCATCTTTTGCAATTACAGCCAAAACCCCAGAAGGCAAAGAGGCCTTCAACTCAGATAATCTTAGTTTGAACTTAGCCCAAAACTCCTCTTTGTTTTTTACATCGTCATTCAATTCAACCATGATAAAAACCATTCCATCTCTACTTTGAGAAACAGTCTTAGCTTTATTTACATCCTTAAAACTAAAAATAAACTCTTCCAAAGGTTTAGTCAATTGTTCTTCAATTTCTTCAGATGTAGCACCTGGATAAAATCCAACAACCAAACCTTGACGAATAGTAAATATTGGGAACTCTTGCTTTGGCATGACAACAAGAGAGTAAACACCAAATACAACTAATAATGAAACAAAAAGTATTATTATTTGGCGATACTTCATCGCCCATTCAATTATTCCTATTTTCTTTTTCATTTCACTCTAATTTTCATTCCTTGACTAACCTTATTATTCCCTTCAACAATAACTTTATCACCATCACTTAACCCTCCACTAACTATAACACCATCACCAACAAAACCTCCTGTTTGGATAATTCTTTTTTCAGCAAGGCCATTATTATCAATCCAAACAAATTTATTATTGTCATTACCTATTTGAATACAGCTATTTGGTAAAACAATGTTTTCAGTTTCTCCTTTTTTAAGAATAGAAACATTACAAACCATACCAGGGAGAAGTTCATTTCTGCTATTATTTATTTTAATTCTAACATCATAAGTATGAGAAAGCATATCTCCAGCAACACCTTTTTCAGAAATATTT
>Ga0172378_10002034_pt1 | contig 18866 bp, 18 predicted proteins | sample GrowelOW332metaG_FD_119755 | JGI IMG/M metagenome (GOLD analysis project Ga0172378, IMG submission 119755) | Groundwater microbial communities from an aquifer near a municipal landfill in Southern Ontario, Canada - Pumphouse #3_1 metaG | ecosystem: Environmental > Aquatic > Deep subsurface >... | reverse complement strand
TTTGCTGCATCTCTTCCAGCAATTTTTTGATATGCTCTTCGATGCCTTCTTGTGGCAGTGTCTCTTTGGTTAATGTGTCGCGACGCGCAATTTCGATGGTGTCGTTTTCCAAATCGCGTCCACCCATTGCCAAACGAACGGGGACACCTTTCAGTTCGTATTCCGAAAACTTCCAACCCGGCTTTCGGTTGTCCGAATTATCGTATTTCACGCTAATGCCCAAAGCTTTCAACTTTTTAATAATGCCTGCCACTTTTTCGTTGATCTGGTTCAGTTGTTCTTCATTGCGATAAATCGGAACAATCACTACTTGATAGGGTGCCAATAGTGGAGGAAGCACCAATCCATTGTCATCGGAGTGTGCCATAATTAATGCGCCGACAAGTCGTGTAGAAACACCCCACGAAGTAGCCCACACATATTTTCTTTCACCATCTTTATCGGAAAACATTACATCGAAAGCTTTGGCAAAGTTTTGTCCTAAAAAGTGTGATGTACCCGACTGCAGTGCTTTCCCATCTTGCATCAATGCCTCAATAGTGTATGTGTCCACTGAACCGGCAAATCGTTCCGACTCAGATTTCACACCTTTTATTACGGGCATGGCCATGTATGTTTCGGCAAACTCAGCATATACATCCAACATTTTGCGTGTTTCTTCTAATGCTTCTGCTTCTGTAGCATGAGCCGTGTGTCCTTCTTGCCAAAGGAACTCGGTAGTACGCAAAAACAGGCGTGTGCGCATTTCCCATCGCACCACATTGGCCCATTGGTTGATGAGAATGGGCAGGTCGCGATACGATTGTATCCAGTTGCGATAGGTGCTCCATATAATGGTTTCGGAAGTAGGACGAATAATCAACTCTTCTTCCAGTTTAGCTTCGGGATCAACGATAATTCCATTTCCTTCCGGATCGTTTTTCAAACGATAATGTGTCACAACCGCACACTCTTTAGCAAAGCCTTCCACATGGTCGGCCTCCTTACTGAGGAAAGATTTGGGGATGAAGAGCGGGAAATAGGCATTCTCGTGCCCAGTTTCTTTAAACATATCGTCTAATTGACGTTGCATTTTTTCCCAAATGGCATAGCCATAAGGTTTGATAACCATACAGCCGCGCACGGCAGAATTTTCTGCCAAGTTAGCTTTAATTACCAAGTCCAAATACCATTGCGAATAATCTTTACTGCGTGGAGTTAAATCCTTCAATTCCTTTGCCATAATGTATGATGTAGAGTGTTGTTAGTTTTATGTTTTTGTTTTAGTATGCAAAGATAAGAAAATGATTTTAGAGTTTAGAGTTAAGAAGTAAGAATCGGGAGTTAACAGTTAAAAGTTAACAGTTAAAACCGAAATGCTGAGGTGTTTAGATGTGAGTTGCAATATTCTGTAGTTTTATTCTTAAGGCCTTACTTTTAATTGCTCATATAACAGATTCCGTTAGGTGCAGTAAGTTGAAAATATATGCAAGTTGTAGGTGTTATGGCAAAGGGTTTCTGTAAAAAAACAGATTCAGTTGCAGGCCGAAAATGTAGAAACGCGATTTGTTGCATCTTTACATTAAGTTTATTGATGAACTGTTATTTTACATTTCAAATGTCATACAATCCGTCTCTCTCATCTGCTTCCATAATTTTACCTATTAGGCGTGCTTGCTCCTCTTTAGTTATTTTCTTAGAGTTGACTACCTCAATCTCCCTCACCTTTATAAACCGTGTTCTTAAAAATGAGATATAAATAATTAGATATAACAATCCTGCAACAAGAAGATTGCCCATAACCTTTACAATAAAAATATCTATATTGATTAGCGTTAGATAGGCACTATTTATCAAAGGAAAAATGATTATTAATATCAACCAGTTATATTTAAAGCTTCTCATTTTTATGGTTGTATCCTTATTGTCGCTCAAGTCCAACTCGAGTGGCTTGCTTCCGCCAGACCATCTTTGTCTGAGTACTATTTTGTGTCTCACTGGCGATACTTCAAATTGTACTGTTTGGTCAATACCTACACATCCTACTTTCTCTCCATCAATATAGATATTGGTCTTTCTCTCTTGATTAGTCCATTCGTATGGGCGTACTATTGTTATTTTTGGCATATTTGCAGTGGTTGTTTACTGCTATTGTGTTAATAATCTTCTTCTTTTGTAACTGTCTTTTCTGACAATTGATTTGCATGTTCAAAGATACAAAATATCTCAAAGTCTGCAACTATTTGATAAAAACCTTATTTTATTCCAAAACAACAACCTTGACTAACTGTGCAATACCACTACAAACCCGAGCTTATTACCTTATTTCGTTCTGACTATTCTGTTGCATTCTCTATCTATCAACTAAGTCTTTATCTTTGACGAAACAATAACTAAAACATGCGTGTTATACTACATAACAAATGAAAATATTTGTGTGCTTTGCTTTTTCGAACTAAGTCGTATTGGAAATCGAATTTAACAGATAAAACCAAAGAAAATATGTCATTACTTACAATTGTTCTCAGCGTTCTACTTCCTCCGGTTGCCGTTCTTATGAAAAGAGGCTTTGGCACTGCTTTTATCCTCAACATTGTACTTACAATCTTGGGATGGGTGCCGGGTGTGATACATGCGTTGTATGTGAACAAGGAATAGAAAGAAGGAACAAGGAATAAGGATGTACGACTTTTCACTCTTAATTTTGGAGACATAAAATCTTGTGCCTCTACAGATATCACAACTATCATTTGGGTTTCACTGAACGTTGTTGAAGTGTGGTCACAGATCGTTGTCGAGAGTACACAAAAAGGCTAAAGATTAAAAAACGCTATTCCTACAATCCCTAAAACACCTAAAAGCATTAGAATAATGCCCATCATACGATTGAAAAATTTGAGAGATTGGCGGTTGAAATACCGTTTTAGTTTTGATACATACGTAGTTATAAAAGTCCACCAGACGAGAGCGCCAACACCAATTGAAGTTATTCCAACAGCAAAAGTGAACCAATTTTTATCCAACGGACTGTATTGAAAACGAGCATACAAAGAGATAAAAAGAAAAATGATTGCCACGTTGGACAATGTGAGAAGAAACGCCGTTGCAAAATCTTGATAATAGCGTGTTTCATAGTTATTGGATGTCGGTTGTAGTATTTTTAACGGATTGGTCGAAAATATGACAACACCAAACAGGATTATTACAATACTTCCAATAAATTGAATTAACGCCCGGTTGGTTTGCATTAAATCGTCGACAAATCCCATCCCGATAAGCGTAATGGAAGCATAGATAAGGTCTGAAAACATCGCACCCATTCCGGTCACAAATCCATGCATCCTTCCTTTGCTCAGCGTGCGCTGCACACATAATATCCCTATAGGACCCATGGGCGCGGAGACAATTATGCCAATGATGATTCCTTTGTATATTACTTCAATCATGAGCAGAGGTTATTTTCACAACTTTATTGTTTGATAAATTAGATACAAAAAGCCCAATTAAGATTTTTAATTGTTTGCTAAACCTTTCATTTACTGAAAGGTAGCCGGCATCACTCCGAAAGAATAAGTAATGTTTGTTCCCACGCTTTTTTATCAGATACTCCAATTGAATCTGTTTTTATGGATTGTAGTTAATGCACAAAGATACATTCAATATTTAAAACATACAAAATGAAGATAAAATTCTGTGAGAATCATCCCTTTTCATTAACTTTGTTTTTTCTTAATCAGGTTGTAATAATAAGAGGGCTTGTCGCTTTTTTTATTCTCAAATAAACTTAATAAGTAATGATATCATTTTTCAAAACTCCTTCACAAAACATTATAGCGGTTCAATCTTCATCTGTTCTTTCGGGTGAAGATGTAAACAGATTGAATTGGCTTTTTGGCGGTTCCAAAAAGCTGGATGTAACTGAAATTAATGAACCATTTATTGGTCCACGTCGTGAAATGATAACACCCTGGAGTACGGGCGCGGTAGAAATCACTCAAAATATGGGAATAGAAAATATTCGCAGAATTGAAGAATATCTTCCTTCCCCTGAATCCCATGAGCACGATCCTATGCTCCAAGAAGTTTATCAACAATTGGATCAGAGGATTTTCGATGTCGATATTGAACCTGAATCAATATTTTATATCGAGGATATTGCTGCATATAACAGACAAGAAGGACTTGCATTAAGTCCCGATGAGATTGAATATCTTGAAGGAGTAAGTGCGAAGTTGAAAAGAAAATTAACCGATAGCGAAGTGTTTGGTTTTTCGCAAGTAAATTCCGAGCATTGCAGACACAAAATATTTAACGGACTCTTTATTATTGATGGGGAGGAAAAAGAGAGTACTCTTTTCCAACTTATTAAAAAAACCTCAGCAGTTAATCCCAATACGCTGGTTTCCGCTTATAAAGATAATGTTGCTTTTGTAGGAGGTCCACGAATTGAACAATTTGCTCCGTTAAGTGGTGATAAAGCCGATTATTTTTCAACCAAAGTGATAGAGAGTGTTCTTTCGCTCAAAGCAGAAACTCACAACTTCCCCACTACGGTAGAACCTTTTAACGGTGCTTCAACCGGTACGGGTGGAGAAATTCGTGACCGATTGGCAGGAGGAAAAGCATCTTTGCCACTTGCGGGAACTGCTGTTTATATGACTTCCTATCCAAGATTAGAAGATAACAGACCGTGGGAGCAAGCAATTAATCCTCGGAATTGGCTCTATCAAACACCCGAGCAAATACTAATAAAAGCATCTAACGGAGCTTCCGATTTTGGTAATAAGTTTGGGCAACCGCTTATTTGTGGTTCGTTGCTCACATTTGAACACGAAGAAAACAACAAAAAATTTGGTTTCGACAAAGTGATTATGCTTGCCGGAGGAATAGGCTATGCAAATAAGCGCGATGCGCTTAAAGGCAATCCCGAGCCGGGCGAGAAAGTAGTGGTGATGGGTGGCGACAATTATCGAATTGGTATGGGTGGTGGTGCTGTATCATCGGTTAATACCGGCGAATATTCATCCGGTATTGAATTGAATGCCGTACAACGTGCCAATCCTGAAATGCAAAAACGTGTTGCCAATGTAATTCGCACTTTAGCTGAGTCTGACGAAAACCCAATTGTATCTATTCACGATCATGGTGCCGGCGGACATTTAAACTGTCTTTCGGAACTGGTAGAAAAAACGGGAGGGAAAATTGATTTATCAAAACTTCCTGTTGGCGATAGCACTCTAAGCGCAAAAGAAATTATTGGTAATGAAAGTCAAGAGCGTATGGGCATGCTCGTGAAAAAAGAAGATTTAGACAAAATAGAACAAATAGCATTGCGCGAACGCGCACCATTTTATGTGGTGGGCGAAACGACTGATGATATGAAGTTCACTTTTGAGCAACCTGATGGGAGTTGCCCAATTGATATGAACTTAGAAGATCTCTTTGGTAAGGCACCAGCAACTGTTATGATTGACAGTACACTAATTGAAAGCTATGAAGCTCCGGAATATGATGCTGAAGAATTAGAGACCTATCTGACAAATGTGCTGAAACTTGAAGCTGTTGCGTGTAAAGATTGGCTAATCAACAAAGCTGACCGCTCTGTGAGCGGAAAAGTTGCTCGCCAACAAACACAGGGTGAGATTCAATTACCCTTGAGTGATATGGGAGCAGTTGCTTTGGATTATCGGGGATATGTTGGTATGGCAACTTCCCTTGGTCATGCGCCTCAGGTAGCAATGATTGACGCAGCGGCGGGGTCGGTTGTAGCAATAGCAGAAGCGCTTACTAATATTGTGTTTGCGCCGCTCACCAACGGTTTGCAAAGTGTTTCTCTCAGTGCAAACTGGATGTGGCCATGCAGAAATCCGGGTGAGGATGCTCGTCTCTATTCAGCCGTTGAAGCTTGCTCGGAATTTGCATGCAATTTGGGAATTAATATTCCCACCGGGAAAGATTCACTATCAATGACGCAACAGTATGGAGACGATAAAGTTTTGTCACCGGGCACTGTAATTATAACGGCGGCTGCTGAGGTTAAAAATATTCGTCGCATTGTTTCACCTGTTTTGGCATTTATAAAAGGAACTTATCTCTATTATATCGATTTTTCTTTCGATTCTTTCAAACTTGGTGGTTCTGCTTTTGCTCAAACTATGAATAAAGTTGGCGATGAAGCACCCACTGTTACCGATGCCGAGTATTTTAAAAATGCCTTTGGTGCAATACAGGAATTGGTAAATCGCGGATTAATTCTTGCAGGACACGACGTGTCTGCAGGGGGTATGGTGACTGCCATGTTAGAAATGTGCTTTGCAAATACAAAGGGTGGTTTGGATGCTCGTTTAGACAAAATAAGACATTCCGATTTAATAAAAATACTTTTTTCTGAAAATCCGGGTGTGTTGATTCAAGTGAAACATCACCATTTGGTTGAAAAAATATTAGACGATTACGGTATTGGTTATGCAATTGTTGCACGACCTATAGAAGAACGAAAACTTATTATTGAGAAAGACGACTTTAAAAAAGTATTCGATATTGACCAGTTGCGCGACGTTTGGTACAGCACATCTTATCTGATGGATCAACGGCAGAGTGGCAAAGTTCCTGCCAAAGCTCGTTTCGATAATTACAAAAACCAACCGCTCAAATTTGAATTTAAATCCGACTATACCGGTAAATTTTTGGATTTGGGTTTAAATCCCGATCGAAAAGAGCGTTCGGGAGTAACAGCTGCAATTATTCGCGAAAAGGGGACTAACGGAGAACGAGAAATGGCGTACGCCCTTTATCTTGCCGGATTTGATGTGAAAGATATTCACATGACCGACCTCATTTCTGGTCGCGAAACGTTGGAAGATGTGAACATGGCAGTATTCTGTGGAGGTTTTTCCAACTCCGATGTCTTTGGCTCTGCCAAAGGATGGGCAGGTGGTTTTCTATACAACGAAAAGGCAAAAACCTCGTTGCAAAACTTTTTTGCACGAAAAGATACGCTGAGTTTGGGTGTTTGCAACGGTTGTCAGTTGATGATGGAGCTTGGGTTGGTTTTCCCCGAATTGGGAGACAATCATCCAAAAATGCAACTTAACGAATCCGGAAAGTTTGAATCTACATTTGTGAGCGTAGAAATTCCAAGGAATAATTCGGTTATGCTCAAATCGCTTTCAGGTACAACTTTAGGTGTTTGGACTGCTCATGGTGAGGGCAGATTTGAATTGCCGAATTCGGAATCAGATTATGGTATTTCAGCAAAATATATTTACGATGAATATCCCGGTAATCCAAACGGTTCAGATTACAATGCTGCTGCTCTTTGTTCAAAAGATGGCAGACATTTGGTGATGATGCCACATTTGGAACGAACTATTTTTCCATGGCAAAACGCCTATTATCCTTTCCAACATCGTAGGAATGATGTAACGCCTTGGATGGGAGCATTTATTAATGCCAAAGAGTGGTTGAAGAAACAAGGAGAATAAACTTTTAAAAACAAAATATACTTCCCATTCTTATATTGATAAGAATGGGGATTTAATTATTATGAAATCAGTAATTTTTGAATACGAAATGAAAGTGCGTGACTATGAATGTGATGTTCAGGGTCACGTAAACAATGCAAACTATCAGCACTATTTTGAAGTAACTCGCCACGAGTTTTTAGAACAAGAGGGACTCAACTTTTTCGAACTGCACAAAAATGGAGTAGATGCCGTTGTTTCGCGTGTTGAGATCAGATACAAAGTTCCTTTAATTGGCATGGATAAATTTAAATGTACCATTGCTCTTGAAAAGAAAGGACTTATCTACATTTTTCATCAAAACATTATTCGATTGTCCGACGAGAAATTGTGTGCTAAAGGAAAAGTTGAAGTTGTTTGCCTAATAGATGGAAAATTGTCACAACCTACTATTTTTGATGAGGCGTTTAAAGCGTATATTTAATTAAGAGTTAAGAGTGAAAAATTAAAAATTAAAAATTAAAAGTGAAGCGTTGGGAATGTGTTAGTTGTAAGACGTGAGAGGTTAAATATTGCACCATTGTAGTATCCTATCCTAATTCCGATTATCGATTCCCAATTTCCGATTTCCAAACTCTATTTCCTTTTGCATCCAAAAAAACCTTACTTGAATTCCTGGTTAAACCTTAGTAACCGTCGAATCTACTCCTAACACAACCTTATTACCTTATTAAAGCGGAGAGTGAAGAGAAAAATTAAAAATTAAAAGTGAGCGTTGGGAATGTGTTAGTTGTAAGACGTGAGAGGTTAAATATTGAACCATTGTTGTATCCTAATACCGGTTTTCTTTTACATTCAAAAAACCTTATTTGAATTTGTATTTAAATCTTCTATATAACTAAATATAACTCACTATGCATCAGGGTTATTACATTCACAAGTTATTAGTTTTAATGTTCGATTGAAAATCGTGGGGAACTTATTAAACGAAGTCACAAATCCCACTTACAACTTATTACTGTACCTAATCTCCCACGACCAAACAAGCCATAATCTAATTTCGAAATCCAATCAAAAAATCCAAAAAAAATCGTCATTTCAATTCTCAACTTTCAATTTTCCATTATTTAATGTTTTGTCCTGAGAAGAATAAAATCACTCCTTACTCCTCCAGCATCCAATACAACGGCTTTCCTGTAGTTCCATTGGGAAATGAAATATCAAGCATGTTTGCAATTGTGGGTGCAATATCTACGATCTCGCTTCTGCGTGCTGTATTTCCTTTTCTCACTCCTTTACCATAAAAAAGCATTGGTACGTGTGTGTCATAAACATATGCACTTCCATGTGTACTTCCTGTGCGCGAATAAGAAATAACAGCCGGTTCTAAAATGTAAATTAGATCGCCGCTGCGTTTGTGGTTAAAACCATTTTTAATCATCTCTTCCACTCCTTTCGTAAATGCACCTTTCACAATCTGATCGCGGGTATATACACGGTGAATTTTATCTTGTACCAATATGAAAGCAGCTAACTTTCCCTCAAGTTCTGCAGCCTCAATTTTCTTTTCATTCAAAAGTTGATAGTTGAAAAATACTTGATTGTTAGATATGTTTTGAACCAGATTTTCGTCTCCATATTCTTTTCCTACAAAATCTTCAACTTTGGTTTTAAAATCTTTACTGTCAAAATAGCCTGCCGGTATTTTCACTGACTCCAGATAAGCGGGAACTTCTACTCCGGCATGATCGGCTGTTAGAAAAACAATATATTGGTCTTTGCCTACTTTTTCATCCAAAAAACGCAGGAAATCTGCTATGTTTTTGTCTAATCGTAGATAAGTATCTTGAATCTCCTTGGAGTTTACTCCAAAATTATGTCCAACATAATCAGTGCTGGAGTAGCTCAAAGTTAGAAAGTCGGTATCCGTTCCTTGTCCCAATTTCTCTCCATCAATTGCCGCCATGGCAAAGTCTGTTGTTAAATCATTACCATACGCCACAGCTTTTAGAAGTTCAAAATTGCCATTATCAGCTTTCAATTTTTGCAAATCGTATGGGAATGTAGCTGATTCCTTACCTTTAAATCCACCTGCAAAATTGTTTTGATCCGATCCGCTTTCTACATACGTCTCTATTGGATATAGCGTATCCCACGTTTTAAAATAAGAAGCAGCCTTTCCGGAATTATTAAACGTTACAACCCAGTTGGGCAAAGCATTCATATAGAAACTACTGCTGATCCAGCGTCCTTCATCTTTTCCATGAAACCAGTAAGCTGCATTTGCAGTATGCCCGGCCGGAAGAATTGCTCCACGATCTTTGAGCGCAATTCCTATTGTTTTCCCGCGCATCTGAGTTGCCAATCTATTCTCATCGGCGATTGAGGTTACTATCATTCTGTGTGGCGACATTTTGCCGGCTTCATCGGTTGTTCCAACCGATTCTATTTCCGGATCCCCGGCACAATAAACTGATTCTCCGGTGGTTTTATCAAACCAATTGTTACCGATAATTCCATGATTCATCGGACTGGTGCCTGAAAAAATGGAAGCATGTCCCGGTCCGGTATAAGTCGGGACATAATTAAAATGTCCGTTTTTGAAGCGATATCCTTCATTAACCAATCGTTTAAACCCATCTTCGCTGTATCTATCCCAAAAGCGATCGATATAATCGTTCCGCATTTGATCTACCACAATTCCGACTACCAATTTGGCTTTTTCTTTTTGCGGAGTTTGCGAAAAGCCCGAAAAATTTAATAATCCTATAATCAAAAGTAAACTAAAAAGTCTCATAATAAAAAACATGTTAAATGACGATTTTCTTTTTTTTTGCTAACTAAAAGATAACGCTGTGGAAATAGTTTTAGTTCAAAACTATTTATTTCCACTTATAGTAATTCATAGTAATAATTATCTATAGGTTATAATTATCTGCAGGTTATGTTTTAATGGCAAACCTTTGTATATTTGTGGGTAATAAATGATTTATTTGAAGTCATTCACGCATATATTTGACGATGTAACTTAATGAGAAAGCCATGTCAACAATTATTACTGAAAAAACACTTTATCAAATTGCTTTAACAAATATTTCGGGTGTGGGTGTTGCACTTGCACGTAACTTAATGCAGATGGTAGGTGACGAAGAGCAGATATTTAAAGAATCTGCGCGTAATTTGCAAAAAATACCCGGAATTTCTATACGTTTGGTTAGTGAGATAAGAAACAGAGAAGTGCTCAGAAAAGCGGAAGAGGAGCTTAAATTTATATCGAAAAACAACTTGCAACTACTTTTTTTTACTTCACCTAATTATCCCGAACGATTGACTCATTGCATTGATGCACCCATTTTACTTTATCTGAAAGGAGATAGCAATCTAAACTACAAAAGGGTAATAAGCATAGTTGGAACGCGCAATGCAACCCGTCAAGGCGTGGAGGCATGCAATCAATTTGTGAAAGATCTTTCCGCAAAGTTTTCAGATTTACTTATTGTGAGCGGATTGGCATATGGCATTGATATATGTGCTCATCGCGCAGCACTCGAAAATGGAGTGCCAACAGTGGCAGTGTTGGCTCACGGTTTGGACAAAATATATCCATCTATTCATCGGAAAACTGCCATAGAAATGTTAGATAAGGGAGCTCTTGTTACCGAATTTCCAAGTAAAACCGATCCCGAACGGTTTAATTTTGTAAGACGAAACCGCATTGTGGCGGGTTTGGCAGATGCCGTAGTAGTGATTGAGTCGGGAGAGAAAGGCGGGTCACTTATTACTGCCGAAATTGCTAATTCCTATTACCGTGAAGTGTTTGCCTTGCCCGGCAGGGTAACGGACCCTTTTTCGATTGGTTGCAACCGACTTATTTCAACAAACCGTGCAATACTTCTGCAAGATGTGGATGGATTTGTAAATCACATGGGGTGGGATACATCGGCGAAGCCACAACCGAAACAAAAAGAGCTGTTTTTGCAACTCACTGAAACAGAAGAGAAAGTGTTTAATGCGTTAAATAACACAGAATCTATCCATGTGAATATGCTTGCTATCGAGTTAAATATTCCGGTCTCGGAACTGTTCTTTACGTTGCTTGAATTGGAGATGAAAAATGTTGTGAAGCCTCTTCCGGGAGGAGTTTATAAATTGCTGTGATATAACAAAAGGAAATTCTTAAGCAAGTCCTTTCCTTAATAACATTGTGTGAGTGAGGGAGTTGTGTGCTATATACTTCGTAATTCCGCGGCTTTGGGAGAGAACAATTGACTTTCTCTGTAAATTTAGAGCAGAATTTTCTGACTAAATAATCTTTTTAATGATAATTCTTTCCTAACTTTGTTAATTCTTTAAATCTAACATTTTCTAAAAACAATAAATGTCATATTAATGATAACCGCTTAAAAAAAAACAATAATGGTTGTTCTATTTTTCTGCATTAGTTCACAGATGCATTTTGCTCAGCAAAAATTGGTCCAAAGACCATCTATGGGATTTATGACTTGGAGTTATTTTGGTTTAAACAACTCAGAAAATGATATCAAAACATTAACGAATGCAAGTTTCACTACACAAAACCAAACTCTTGAGTATGTAGAAATAAAATATGGAAGGAATTTTTATTTAACAATTAGTCCTTTTACATCTTACAAAAAAACATTATCTTACCCTTAAATATATTATACTTATGAAATTTTCCTACGGAGACAATTATATCATCAGAAAAGAGAACTATGTAACCGGTTACAAAGCAAATGGCAGGTTGACAATCTATACAATTATTGCTATTGTTTATGCCATCATAGAATGGCAAGTGAGAGTTAGAAATCCGGAAAGTGAATGGGTTTTATATGTGGGAATAGCAATTTCAGGCGCTTTATCTGCACTTTTGATTGTGCTTTTTATTAGAAAAATGCTTCGAAACAGAGTTTTTGATATTGGTATTCTTGTTGTTGCATTATTTAGCTTGTACCTATTTATAAATAATTTAGTGATATTCTTTGCTAAATTTTAAAATGCCAAAGGAATGATAAAGAGTTCAAAACTATCATGGAGTATAATATAGATTGTTTAATAGATTTTTCAAAACTTTTGAGAAAACAAACAAGAGGAAGATAATAAGGAGCAGAAACAAAAAAGCAAGAAATTTAAAGAGAAAGGTTCTGCATACAATTAAATATTGGTAAACTGCCAGTATTTGTTTGATTTATAGCTGCTTCTCTGTTTCTTTGACTGTGGTTCAAAAATAGTGTTTTTTATTTAAATAGTTCAGAATGGCTTCCTAATCTTGTGAGTTTGATAATATCCTTGTTTTCATCAATCCAAATAAGCAAAAGATCACCCTCGATATGACATTTCATATATCCCTTAAATTGCCCTACTAATAAATGAGGTTTGTATTCGGGAGGAACTATTCCGTCTTCTTTTAGCAATTCGAGAACTGTTTTTAATTTTTCAATCTTTTTAGGATTGTGTTGTATGCGTTTAAGGTCTTTCTTGAATTGGCTTGACTGCTTTACTGTTTTCATAAAGATGCCACGTAATTATCGAAATTGTCCAAATCTAACGTTTCCAACTCTTTGCTGCTTTCAACTTCTCTCATTGCAGCTAATGTTTTCTCATTGGGTTCTCTGTAAAGAGCATCAAGGAGCAATGTTTCTACATAATTATTTACGCTTCTATTTTCTTTAGCAGCATTCTTTTTTAGTTTATCCAACAAGTCTTTTCTAAGTCGAAAAGCAGTTTGTTTTCTTTCTGTTATTTCAGTTTTCATAATAATATTTGTTATATATATGTTATCTAATATATAGCAAATGTACTTATAATTTATTTCTTAACAAAACTTTCTGAGCTTATTAATCGTCGGATAACCTATCCAAACCTTATTACCTTATCTATCTCTTTTTGGAGGCTAATTAAATGATTACAAGAAAGCTACTATTTTTCGAGAAATTGATAAGTAAGATTATTATCGAAAATAGTTCCCATAAAAAGGATTAATCCTTCTATTTCGATACGCGTGTGCAAAAGTTGAAATGAGGATGATTACGGCTCCAACAATAGCAGTGATGGCTATAGATTCATAATCAAACCGATGTCTTACATAAATAGCAACCAATGCCCATGCTCCCACAACGGCAAATTCCCGCATTCCGCGTGTGAATATCAAAACAATATTCAAAAGAGTGACTACAACGATTAGTGAAATTGTCCATGCAACCGGAGATAAGAAGCCTCCATCCCAACCAATTTTAGACAAATAGGATGCAATGTTAGCTATTGTGGCTACAGAGATCCAACCTGCATAAATTGAAATGGGCCACCAACCAAACATAATTGTTTTTGCCGGTGCCTGCCAACGCTCCATATTGGTATTGATCACAATTTTCAGAAGTGAAAAAAGAATCACCAGCATTACCACTACCGATAGCAATGTGTAATCATACAACCACGCTACAATCCACAATCCATTTGCAACATTGGCAAGAGCAAACCACCCGCCTGTTTGAGTGATAAAATCGAAAGTTCGCTTACGAACAAGTGTTCGATCAATTTGATATAGTGCAAAGATGAAGATGGCAATAAATATAACACCCCATATTGCGAAAGCATAACCCGCCGGTGTAAACAGATTGGAATACTTCTCACTCATATCGCTCACGCGATTGCCATTGATGGTATACAGTTGCGAGTAATAATTGATGCCGATGGCAAATAGCACCGACAAAAGGTTAATGATGGAAAGAGTTTGTTGTTTTTTTAATTGTTGCATGAGGTTTACGCGGATTTAGTCCTTTCTTTTGGAACGTTTTTTGAGTACGAGTAATTTACAGAATAATCAAAGTTGTTGAGTATCATACGAAGATTAAAGTATGCTACAGTTATTGATACTCTGCAGAAATTGTTCGTCTAAAACATATTAAAGGCGAAAATTAAATTTACGCCAAAACTAAAAATATCAATATTTAATTTTAGCTTCATCCACAACCCTCTTCAAAGCTATCTTTCCCGAAAACGGGATATTTTCGATACGCATGTTCTTTTTAATTTCAGCATGAGAGAAATTTTCATACAATTGTCCAATAGCATATTGTAGGAAATCCTCCGAGAGTATTTCCATATTATCAAAGGAGAGAATTACTTTTTTGTTTTCAAAAAAAGCCTTCAGTATAAGTTCATATATCTGTTGACCCTCTTCGGCTTCTATACCATTGACATCTCCTAATATACTTTCAACATGTATGGTTCTGTTTTTCATATTTCTGAAAATTGATGGTTCTACTCTGATTTCTACTTGCTCAAAGATACATTAAAATATGCTTGCTTAGTGTTAATCTTGCTATGAAAATAGAAATAAACTCGATAGTATTCCAAATGTAGGATTGTGAGATTTATTTTGCTCTAAAACTATACGTCACCCCAACTCGCACTCCCCATTCCAGCAGTCTTTGAGGGTATGTTTCGGCTGGAAATGGAAGTAAGGCATGTAATTTGGCATATGGGTTTATAAACAAACCAAGGCTATTGTTGAACTCATATTGTGCACCAACTCCTATTACAGCACCCACTCCCGATTGCTTATCTATGTTGTTAGATGAACTAGTTTCGAAGTCAAGAAGTAACCCTCCATTGACAAAGAGGTAATTAGCAAAATTGACTCTAACAGTGATAGGTATATTTATGAGCGAGAGGTCTGCATTGTATGGGGTTTTCTTCCCGTCAGGAGGATACATTGATTTAGACTCAATGCTGTGCTTTGAATATTCCACTCCCGTTTCTACGTCTAACCAATTGTTTATTGGGTGAATGTAATTGATTCCAAAGGAAAGCAACTTTTTGCTACTATATGAACCAGTTCCCTCTAATTCTGAAAAGCGTACAGGATCACTCTCCCCAATAGGTGAAACTGTTAGACCAATCTTTTTACTAAGGTTCCGTTGTTGACCACTTGCAAAATGGTGGGAAATTAAAAAAAAGGATAGGATGATGAAGAACTTTGTTTTCATAGCTTTTTAAATTTAGGTTTGATTCACCAATTGGCAGCGTAGATTATTTAAGCCTTAGGGATTGTGCCGAAATAACTTGACGCTTTAAACGTGCTCCTTTGTCCTTTAACTTCCTTGAAAATTCATTAAATAGCCCGCTATTCGCAGAATTTTCAAGTCGTTAACGAATAAAATAGCTTCGTTTCAAACAGTCAACTTATTTCATTACAAACCCTTAATTAACTCCCACTATCTTTCTTATTTTCGAGAACTTCTCAGCCTGCATCGCCTTGAATTTGAGATAGGCTTTTTCTGGAAGGATTCCTATGGTTATAAAATAGACGGCTAATCCAATCAGAAGTCCACTCACAAATGGAGGAAGAGGTAACAGATGAGCCAACAAAGAGTTGATAGCGACCAAAACAACACCCACTTTCATTTCTGTTTTCATAGTCTTTAGTGCTTTATATTAATTGACAATCCAAATATAGATAATCTTTTTGTATAATACGAAGTAAGAATCATGAAAAACAAAACAGAGCGTCTGCAATGTTTGATGTTAGGTCGTAATTATCAATGCTTTATTCTATGCCTTTATCACCGCCAGCGGTGTCAATTCCACCTGAATATCAACCAAGTCTTTTTGTTGCGCCATCACTTCTTGTATGTCTTTGTAAGATCCGGGAGCTTCGTCCAGATCTCTTTTGTGTCGCAAAGCGTGAAGAACACCCAGCTCTTTTAATCGTGCAGTTTCATCTTTCAGACTTAAACTTCTGCGAGCTTCATTTCTACTCATTGTGCGTCCTGCCCCATGGGAGCATGAGTTGAAAGAGAGAGGATTTCCTTTTCCCTTTACCAAAAACGAACTGGTACCTTGAGAACCGGGAATCATTCCCCATTCTCCTTTTTCGGCACGTGTAGCTCCTTTTCGATGTACAATTAATTTCGTGTCAAAATGTGTTTCCCAAGCAGCAAAGTTGTGAGGTTTGTTGATGAAGTTTGAAAATTCTACATCAGGTACAACTTCAGTAAATGCGTTTTTCACTCTTTCCATCATCAACTTTCTGTTTTGCAAAGCAAATTCAATGCAGTAGTTCATCTCGTTGAAATAATCTTCATATCCTTCTGTTCCTCGCTCAAAATAAGAAAGATCTTTTGGTGGAATATCTTTTGTGCGTTTCTTGTTTTCTTCTACTGCTTTTTTGTGATAATATTCAGCCACAGTATACCCAATATTTCTGGAGCCGGAGTGTACCATTATCCATACATAACCGTCGGTGCCTTTCTGAATTTCTATAAAATGATTGCCACCGCCCAAAGTTCCTATTTGGAAAGTGGCGCTTTCATATTCTTGCGAAACAATTCGCAACCCTTTTTCCAATGGAGGCATCCAGCTCTCATCTTGCCTTTTTTTGTGATGTTTAAATCCAACGGGGATAGTTTGGCGGATTATTCCCATTACTTTTTTAAGGTCATCTTGTTCTATATGTTTGAGGTTTGTTCTTAATGAACACATTCCGCAACCAATATCCACGCCCACTGCATTGGGGATAATAGCATCTTTAGTAGCCAAAACACCGCCAATGGGCATTCCATATCCTTGATGAGCATCGGGCATAATGGCGATGTGCCTGAATGCAATGCTGAGATTGGCCAAGTCTTTTGCTTGTTGCAAAGCACCCGGCTCCAAATCATCAAGCCACAATTTTATTGGTATTCGTTCTGTTTCAATTTTCTGTATCATAAGTGCTAAGATACAAAATTATTTACTGAATTCAATATATAGTGTATTCCAGAAAAAATCAGTAGTTTTCGGGTAGACACTAAGTAATTAAAATGTCAAAACCCGATCGCATTCCACCACCCATTCAGCCAATGCTCCCATGGTCGATTTTTCTGCACCATCAAAATAGGGATGGTTTTTATAAATTCCACAACGTGCCATGCACGTTCCACAAACTTTCACTGCGACATCTTTCGCAATCAAATCTTTTAGCATTTGCGACAGATCCTGGTCGTAGTTTGCCGGTGGTTTGCAAACATCTCTGGCCATATCAACTGAATCATTCATAAGGAAAATCCTCACTTCATGGTCGTTTTGTCTAAGTGTATCGGCAAGTCTCAATCCGTTCCAAGTTACATCGGTGTTGTCGTAAGGTTCTCTGTTGAAGATAATAAGTACTTTCATTTTTTCTTTTCTATAGTGTTTAAACTTTGTGTTCATTTCAACTCTTCTTATTTTTTCCTGCAACGGCATTAAATATCAAACCTGCAATTTGTTGATTCACGGCTGAATATATTTAGTATGGCAAATTAAAGCCGAATATCCTTATCAAAGAAGACTTTTCGGAGAGAGTTCACATTATAAATCGCAAAAATTACAATAATTGCTACTGAGAACAAAGCTATTAAGAAGTTCTGAATTTTTCTTACCTTTCTGTTTAATTGTTTTATTTATTGATGATTTTTGATTTATCTGTAAATTTATCAACTTCAATTTTCGGGTTTCCATATACGTAGATAGTACTTTTATCTCTGGCTAAAACTTCTAATTTCCTCTTAACATACACCTGAACATTCGTATTGTTTGAAGCTTTTAAGTCTGCCGATGATGCTTTCATTTTCTTTGCATTTAATTCTGCCGAATCTTCTAACTTATATTCTGCCTTATCCGTATCTCCTTCCAACTTTAGTTTCGCAGATTTTGTAAGCATAACCGTTGTTCTATCTGTTTTCATACGTGCATCAAGATCTGTTTTATCGTTCATCACAATAGTCGTTCTGTCGGAACGAATTTCAAGTTTTCCTTTTGCTTTGTCTTGCATCGTAACAACAACTTCATCGGCTATTATTTCAAGGTCAAATTTACTGGTATTATGTGTATTAATGTGCAATATATCACTTTCTATCCTCTCTTTTCCCTTCAGTTCAGCATCTTTTTTTATGGTAATATACTCTAAGTTTTTAAAGGTCAGCATAATATCAAGTTTTTTACTACTCGTTATTCTATTTGTGGTCTGAATTTTTAGTAGACCATCCTTTACAGTAAATTGAACAATGTCCTGCAGATTGCTGTCTGCCATTAGTGTATAACTGTTTTGATTACCTTGGATTAAAGTAACAACAAGTGCATCATCTACTTCAATTGCGTTGAACTCTTTGGATATATTATTGGTTATTGTTGTCACGTTTTTGTCGCCTTTAATCGTTGGCTTTTTTTGTGCAAAAGAAGTAAAGCTGAAAACAGCTAATGCGAATAATAGGATAAATTTTTTCATTGTTTTTTGAATAGTTCGATTTTTACCTACTTCTAAATTGAGTTGGTTTTTCGGTTTATTCCCAACTTTTTTTCACTTGAGTTTTAATTCAAAATGGTCACCATGTATTTGTATTTTTATCTATTGTATAGATTTTTAGTAACGATATTAGTTAGATTCGC
>Ga0172378_10002033_pt1 | contig 18886 bp, 27 predicted proteins | sample GrowelOW332metaG_FD_119755 | JGI IMG/M metagenome (GOLD analysis project Ga0172378, IMG submission 119755) | Groundwater microbial communities from an aquifer near a municipal landfill in Southern Ontario, Canada - Pumphouse #3_1 metaG | ecosystem: Environmental > Aquatic > Deep subsurface >... | reverse complement strand
GCGTTCCTAAAGGAACGCCTTCACAAAATCAAGTCTGTGCGAGCTGAACATTGCGATTCGCAATGTTCCAAGCGTTCCGCAAGGAACGCCTTCACAAAATCAAGTCTGTGCGAGCTGAACATTGCGATTCGCAATGTTCCAAGCGTTCCGCAAGGAACGCTTTTTATTCGAGGAAGCCCTTGTAATGACGCATTGTCATCTGACCCTCAAGCTCACGCGCAGTCTCGAGCGCAACGCCGACGACGATGAGCAGCGAGGAGCCGCCGAACGCTATCGAGCCGAGCGAGGAGCCGCTCGCCATATTGACGACAAGCGGGAACACTGCGATAAAGCCGAGGAAAAGCGAACCGATGAGGGTGATTCTGTTGAGTACCCTTGTGATGTAGTCAGAGGTGGGCTTGCCGGGACGGATACCGGGAATAAAGCCGCCGTTTTTCTTAAGGTTGTTGGAAACCTCGATCGGATTGAACGAGATCGCAACGTAGAAGTAGCCGAACGCAATGATAAGTATGAAGAATATCAGCGCGTAGAACCACGACGTATAGCCTAAGAAGCCGTTGAGCTTATCCCAGAAGCCGCCGGACTTGGGGGGGAAGATGAGCGCGATGGTCGAGGGGATCGCAACGATGGAGTTGGCAAAGATAATCGGCATAACTCCGCTCATATTGAGCTTGAGAGGCAGATTGGAGCTTTGACCGCCGTACATCTTGCGGCCGACGACCTTCTTCGCGTACTGGACGGGAAGACGGCGCTCGCTGTTTGTTACGAATACGACGAAGGTGACTATCGCGACTGCGACCACTACGATGGCGAGATCGATGAAGATGCCGCCTATCTTATAGGTCTGCACATAGCTTACGAGCATGGAAGCGATGGTCGTTCCGCTCGCGACTATGTTCGCGAAAAGTATCATCGAGATACCGTTGCCGATACCGCTTTCGTTGATTTTCTCACCGAGCCACATGATGAGTGCGGCGCCGGCGCTGTAGCAGGCGATGATGACGAGCGCTGCAAATACGGTTTTGTTCGTGAGAACATTATTGCTTCTCATGTACATATAATAGCCATATGCGGTGACAAGACCGAGAGCAACCGTAACATAACGGGTGATCTGCGTGATCTTTTTGCGTCCGTCCTCGCCGCTCTTCTGCATTTTCTCAAGAGCGGGAATGGCGATGGTAAGGAGCTGCATTATGATGGAAGCGTTGATATACGGGGAAATTGAAAGCGCGAAGAGTGTTGCTCTCGAAAATGCCGTGCCTGACAGTATGTTGAGATACTGAAACATAGAACCGCCGCCCTGAGCCATGATCGTCTGGAGCATTTCGCTCGATACGAACGGCACGGGGATAACCGCGCCTATCCGATACAGAACGATTATCATGAGCGTGAACAGAAGTTTGTTACGCAGCTCCGGTACCTTCCATGCATTCTTCAGAGTTTGCAGCACGTCATACCACCTCTGCTTTTCCGCCCGCCGCTTCTATCTTTTCTTTAGCGGAAGCCGAAAAGACCGCAGCTTTGACTGTAAGCTTTTTGGTGATATTTCCGTTTCCGAGAATTTTGAGTCCGGCCTTGCCGTTAGAGATTTTTCCGCAGCCGAGCAGCGACTCGAGGTCGATGACAGCGCCGTCCTCGAACTTGTCGAGGTCGCATACGTTGATTATAGCGTATTCGGTTGCGAAAATGTTGTGGAAGCCTCTCTTAGGAAGCTTTCTGTAAAGCGGGATCTGACCGCCTTCGAATCCGGGGCGTACACCGCCGCCGGAGCGTGCGTTCTGACCTTTATGACCCTTGCCTGCGGTCTTGCCGTTGCCCGAGCCGATTCCACGGCCCTTACGCCATGCGTCTTTAGTCGAGCCGGCAGCCGGAGATAATTCATGGAGCTTCAATTTTGTATCCTCCTTAATTAATATTCCTCGCGTAAACGCGACAGCCTTTACGCGTCTGCCTTTTCGACGAGATGACCGATGACTCTGAGCTTGCCGGCGAGGACTGCGTCGTCCGCGACGACGTTAATGTCGCCGATCTTTGTCAGACCTAAGGAAGCTGCGGTAGCCTTCTGATTGGGTTTAGCGCCGATGAGGCTCTTTACGAGTATAATTTTTACGTTTTTCATTTTTGCGTCGTCCTTTCTCAGCCCTTGAGCGCTTCAACGCTTATATCGCGCATCTTCGCTACTTCTTCGGCCGAACGCAGGGAACGCAGTCCCTCGAAGGTCGCCTTGACGACGTTTGTCGGGTTGGACGAACGCAGGCACTTTGCACGGATATTCTTGATTCCGGCCATCTCGACGACAGCACGGACTGTGCCGCCCGCGATAACTCCAGTTCCTTCGGGAGCCGGTATCAGCAGGACTTTGCCCGCGCCGAACTCGCCGATAACCTGGTGAGGAATCGTGTTGCCCTTGAGCGATACTTCGATAACGTTCTTCTTTGCGTCTTCGATAGCCTTGCGGATTGCCTCCGGAACCTCGGCAGCCTTGCCGAGACCGTAGCCGACGTGACCCGCGCCGTCGCCAACAACCATGATAGCTGTGAAACGAGCTATACGGCCGCCTTTAACGGTTTTGGATACGCGCTTTACTACGACGTTCTTTTCCTGGAGGTCGAGCGTGGACGCATCTATTTTTTTAACCATTTCTTTTCATTACCTCCGATTAGAATTTGAGTCCGCCTTCGCGCGCGCCCTCGGCGAGCTCGGAAACGCGTCCGTGATAGAGATAGCCGCTGCGGTCGAATACGATAGTTTCAATTCCGGCAGCCTTTGCTCTTTCAGCGAGCATAGCGCCCACCTTGCGAGCGGCTTCCTTGTTGGAGCCGTTTCCCTCAAAATCTTTTTCAAGGGTGGAAGCCGAAGCGATGGTCACGCCGCGGATATCGTCGATGATCTGCGCGGAAATATTGGCGTTCGAGCGGTATACGCACAGACGCGGTCTCTCGGTCGTACCGGAGATTTTGGCTCTGACACGGGTGTGTCTTTTAATGCGAGCAGCATTACTGTCTTTTCTCGATACCATTTAGGTCCACTCCTTTCCTTATTTACCGGTCTTGCCGGCCTTGCGGCGAATCTTCTCGCCAGCGTACTTGACACCCTTGCCGAGGTAGGGCTCAGGCGGTCTTTTTTCACGGATCTGAGCCGCGATCTGACCGACCATCTGCTTCGATATACCCTTGACCGTTATATTGTTTGCGGTGGGAACGTCAAAGGTAATGCCGTCCTTCTCCTCAAAACGGATATCATGGGAGTGACCGAGGTTGAGAACAAGTGTTTTGCCCTGCTTGGCGGCACGGTAGCCGACGCCGACGATCTCGAGCGACTTTGTGTAGCCCTCTGTGACGCCGACGATCATGTTGTTGACGAGTGTGCGGGTCAGACCGTGAAGCGCTCTGTCCTGATCTTCGTCGGTAGGACGGGTAACGTGGATAACGTCGCCCTCCTGTGTTATTTTCATTGCCGGATTGAGCTTGTGGGTGAGAGTTCCGAGCTTTCCTTTTACGGTAACAAGGTTGCCGTCCTCGATTTTTACATCGACTCCCGCCGGAACAGCTATCGGCATTCTTCCGATTCTTGACATTATACTATTCCTCCTATATTACCAAACAAAGGCGAGAACTTCGCCGCCAACATTTTCAACTCTGGCTTTTTTATCGGTCATAATACCCTTGGATGTTGAGACAATCGCGATGCCGAGGCCGTTCATGACGCGAGGCATATCCTCAGCACCCGAGTATATACGAAGACCGGGCTTCGATACGCGGCGGATACCCTGGATAACCTTCTGCTTGCCGACATATTTTAAGGTGATGCGGATGACGCCCTGCTTGCCGTCCTCGATAACCGAATAGCTTCTGATGTAGCCTTCGTTTGTGAGGATGTCCGCGATAGCCTTCTTCATGTTGGAAGCGGGAACATCAACGCTTTCATGCTTGGCGTTGCTTGCGTTTCTGATACGGGTGAGCATATCAGCGATAACGTCTGACATTTGCATTTTTATATATCCTCCTAATAATGTTTTGCCGGCGGGCGGCTGTGCCGCTGCGGCGCTCCATCGACGGTTAGAACGGGGCGGAGTATCAACTTACCACCGTTCTCCTTCCGATGCTTTTTTACTTAATCTCTGCCGGGCGTTCCTTTTTCTGGTGAAAAAGAGATCCCATCTATACGGTTTTCGCGGTATCCTTAAAGTTTTGACCGAATTTATTCATTTATTATGTTGTTAATAAATTTATTCATCGTATCAGCTGCGGATATCTCCGAAAACTGTCTTAAACCGTGCTCACAGACGACGCTCAAACGAAAATCAAACGTGTGAGCCGCATAAATGTAATTTGCATTTACACTGTCGCGCTGCGGCGCGTTTTTTTACCAGGATGCTTTTCTTACACCGGGAATTTCGCCTTTATAAGCTAACTCACGGAAGCAGATACGGCATACGCCGTATTTGCGGAGATAGCCGTGGGGACGGCCGCAGATCTTGCAGCGGTTGTAAGCTCTCGTGGAGAACTTAGGCTCCGCCTGCTGCTTTAAAATCATCGACTTCTTTGCCACTTTTACTACTCCTCCTTATTTAGAGAACGGTGCGCCCATCATGGTGAGCAGCTCGCGTGCTTCCTCATCGGTCGTTGCCGTGGTAACAAACGCGATGTCCATGCCGCGTATCTTCTCTACCTTATCGTACTCGATCTCAGGGAATATAAGCTGCTCCTTCAGACCGAGGGAGTAGTTGCCTCTGCCGTCGAACGCGTTGGGGTTAATACCCTTGAAATCGCGGACACGGGGGAGAGAGAAGTTGAACAGTCTGTCCATGAATTCAAACATTCTGTCGCCGCGAAGAGTTACCTTGACGCCGATCTTCATGCCCTCGCGGAGCTTGAAGTTAGCGACTGATTTCTTAGCTGTGGTAGCGACCGCTCTCTGACCGGTGATCATCGTGATCTCCTCGATTACGCTGTCAATAACCTTGGCGTTATCCTTGGCGTCGCCGCAGCCGACGTTGACAACGATTTTCTCGAAGCGCGGGATCTGCATGGGGCTCTTATAGTTGAATTTCTTCATTAATGCGGGAGCAACCTCAGCCTTGTATAAATCCTTAAGTCTTGCCATTTTTTACCTGTACCTCCGCATCAGAGTTTTGCGCCGCACTTGGCGCATACTCTTATTTTCTTGCCGTCCTCGATCTTATGAGCCGTGCGGACACCCTTTGCGCACTTGGCGCAGTAGAGCTGAACCTTGCAGGCGTAAATTGCGCCCTCGGCCTCTACTATTCCGCCGACTTCGCCCTGACGGCGCGGCTTGGTGTGCTTCTTGACCTTGTTGACGCCCTCGACGATGATCTTGCCTTCCTTGGGGGAAACCTCAACAACCTTGCCCTTTTTGCCCTTATCGTCGCCGGAAACTACGATAACTGTATCATCGCGGCGAACGCTGAGCTTCTTGTTTGTGTTTTCCATTACTTCCTTATACCCTCCGTCTCACAGTACTTCAGGCGCAAGGGATAATATCTTCAGATAATCCTTCTCGCGGAGTTCTCTGGCGACCGGGCCAAAGATACGGGTTCCGGTAGGGTTCTTATCTTCTTTTATTATAACCGCGGCGTTCTCATCAAACTTGATGTAGGACCCGTCGGTACGCTTGACACCCTTTACGCTTCTGACGATTACGGCCTTGACGACCTGGCCCTTTTTGACCTGACCGCCGGGAGCTGCTTTCTTGACCGCACAAACTACCACGTCGCCGATATTTGCATATCTGCGGCCTGTACCGCCGAGCACGCGTATACACATGAGTTCCTTGGCGCCGGTGTTGTCGGCGACTTTCATTAACGATTGCTGCTGTATCACGGTGCGTTTATCCTCCTTAACCGATTACCGGTAAACGGTAACCTTACTTAGCTTTCTCTATGATCTCAACCAGGCGCCATCTTTTAGTAGCGGACAACGGGCGGGTCTCCATGACCTCGACTGTATCGCCGATATTGCACTCGTTGTTCTCATCATGCGCGTGAAGTCTGAGCGTACGCTTGATGACCTTGCCGTAGACTGGATGCTTTACGCTGTCCACAACGTCCACCACAATGGTCTTATCCATTTTGTTGGATATTACCTTGCCGGTGCGTGATTTTCTCAGACTGCGCTCGCTGTTAGTTGTTTCGTTCATGACTTTTCTCCTCTCTTATCCCTTATGCGTTTTTCTTCTCGTGAAGAACAGTCATTACGCGGGCGATATCCTTCTTGACATCCGCGATCTTGTGCGGGTTGTCGAGCTGGTTGATTGCATTCTGGAAGCGGAGGTTAAAAAGCTCACCTTTAAGCTCCTTCAGCTTAGCTTCAAGCTCAGCCGGTGTCATTTCATTCATATCCTTAACCTTCACGCTTATACCTCCTCGGCAGCTTCGGACGCGTTTTCCTTAGCTATGAACTTCGTCTTGATAGGCAGCTTGTAGCCTGCAAGACGCATTGCTTCCTTTGCGTCCTCAAGCGAAACTCCGCCCATCTCAAACATTACTCTGCCCGGCTTAACGACCGATACCCAGTATTCGGGCGAGCCTTTACCGGAACCCATTCGGGTCTCAGCGGGCTTCTGTGTTACGGGCTTATCGGGGAATATTTTGATCCAGACCTGACCGCCACGCTTGATGTAACGCGTCATTGCAATACGGGCTGCTTCGATCTGATTCGAGGTAATCCAGGCGGGCTCAAGCGCTACGAGACCAAACTCTCCGTAGGTCAGCGTATTGCCGCGCAGTGCCTTGCCCTTCATTCTGCCGCGATGTACGCGACGGTATTTAGATCTTTTGGGCATTAACATTGCTATTCGTCCCCCTGTCTGCGTTATTTGCCGCGTCTGCTGCGGTATTGTTATTGTTGTTACTCGTGAAACCCGGAGCACGGTTGCTGCCGTTGAAGCTGTTCGTCTGGCTGCCGCCGTTGTTATAGCCGCCGGTGCGGTTGCCGCCGTTATAGCCGCCGGTACGATTGCCGCCGTTATAACCGCCTGTGCGGTTATTGTTGCCGCCAAAGCCGCCGCCTGTGCGATTGCCGCTGTTATAGCCGCCGCCTGTGCGGTTATTGTTGCCGCCAAAGCCGCCGCCTGTGCGGTTGCCGCTGTTATAGCCGCCGCCCGTGCGGTTGTTGTTGCCGCCGAAGCCTCCGCGTCCGCCGGTGCGATTGTCGCGGCGGTCACGGCGGTCACGACGATCGCCATCGTTAGCCGCTGCGCGTGCAGCCGCTTCGATAGCAGCTCTTCCGCCGGTCTTAGTTCCCGAAAGAACCTCGCCCTTGTAGATCCAAACCTTGACGCCGATCTTACCGTAGGTGGTGGTAGCCTCCCAGAAGCCGTAATCGATGTCAGCGCGCAGAGTCTGCAGCGGAATAGTACCCTCGTGATAATGCTCGGTGCGCGCGATTTCGGCGCCGTTAAGACGTCCGCCGCAGGATATCTTGATACCCTTTGCGCCAAGCTTCATTGTTCTTGCGATAGCCATCTTCATCGCGCGGCGGAACGCTATACGGCGCTCGAGCTGTCCTGCGATGTTCTCAGCAACGAGCTGAGCGTTGAGGTCAGGCTGCTTTACCTCAATAACGTTGACTGCGGCCGGTCTGCCGACCATTTTTTCGATCTGAGCCTTGAGCTTATCGATCTCCGAGCCGCCGCGGCCGATTACCATGCCGGGCTTTGCGCAGTGAACGAAAACTCTGACTCTCATAGCGTCGCGTTCGATTTCTATCTTCGGGACGCCTGCGCCCTGAAGCTGTTTCTTAAGCGCGCTTCTTAATTTATAATCGGATACAAGAGTATCGCCGAACTTTTCGTCCTTCTCGAACCATCTTGAATCCCAATCTTTGATAACACCGACACGGAGACCGTGCGGATTAACCTTTTGACCCATTCGGCACTTTGCCTCCCTTACTTATCTTCCTTTTCGGAAACGACTATTGTCATATGGCTGGTGCGCTTTAAAATCTGCGCGCCGCTTCCCTTCGCTCTCGCTCTCATTCTCTTGAGAGTGGGACCGGGGCATACGAAGCACTCGGATACATAGAGCTTAGCGGGATCCATCGAGAAATTGTTCTCGGCGTTGGCGCAGGCGCTCTTGAGTACCTTAATGAGAAGCTCGGATGCAGCCTTGGGAGTGTTCTTGAGAATAGCCATAGCTGTATCGGTGTCCTTGCCTCTGATGAGGTCGAGTACTATCTGAACCTTACGCGGCGAAATGCGCGCGTTTTTAAGGATAGCCTTAGCTTCCATTGCTGATTATACCTCCTAAGTTAATTAACGGACGGCGCAGGGGGCATACAGCCCTCCCGCCTTCCGCAAGCGGTATTTATTTTTCACGCTCAACCGAATTTTCGGCTTTCGCGTACCTGAATGCAGAAACGCTTGTCCGGCGTCAGGATTACTTGCCGCTGTTGGATGTTTTTGATCCGGAGTGGCCGCGGAAGGTTCTTGTCGGGGCGAACTCGCCGAGCTTATGACCTACCATGTCCTCTGTGATATATACCGGAATGTGTTTTCTGCCGTCGTGAACCGCTATTGTATGTCCTACAAACTCGGGAAATATTGTGGAAGCTCTCGACCATGTCTTTACGACCTGTTTTGAGTTCTGCGCATTCATAGCCTCTATACGGCTGTAAAGCTTAGCCTCTACGAACGGTCCTTTTCTAAGACTTCTGCTCATTTATATCCTGCCTCCTTCTTATTTACCGTTTCTGCGTTTTACGATGAACTTATCGGTCTTCTTCTTCTTGTCACGCGTCTTGTAACCGTTGGTAGGCTTGCCCCACGGGGTTACAGGGGACGGACGTCCGACAGGAGCACGGCCTTCGCCGCCGCCGTGAGGATGGTCGCACGGGTTCATAACCGAACCGCGGACGCTCGGGCGGATGCCTCTGTGACGATTTTTGCCGGCCTTACCGATCTTGATGATGTCGTGTTCGCCGTTGCCGACATTACCGATCGTCGCCTTGCAGTCAAGACGAATAAGACGGTATTCACCTGAGGGGAGGCGGATCTGCGCCATGCCGTTTTCCTTGCCCATGAGCTGAGCTGCGGCGCCGGCGCTGCGGACGAGCTGAGCGCCCTTGCCGGGATACAGCTCGATGTTATGGATTACGGTACCTACCGGAATGTTAGCGAGCGGAAGCGTGTTGCCAGGCTTGATGTCCGCGTCAGGACCGGTGTAGATCTTATCGCCGACCGAAATTCCTTCGGGAGCGATGATGTAGCGCTTGGTTCCCGCGTCGTCCGCGAGGAGCGCTATATAGGATGTGCGGTTAGGATCGTATTCAACGGCGCTGACGACGGACGGAGCCGCGGTATCTGCGCGCTTGAAGTCGATTATACGGTATTTGCGCTTGTTGCCGCCGCCCTGGTGACGGACGGTGATCTTACCGTAGCTGTTGCGTCCGGCGTTCTTCTTTAAAATGTGTATAAGACTTTTTTCGGGCGTCGACTTAGTAATTTCGTCAAACGACGGAACAGCCATGTGACGTCTCGCCGGAGTCGTGGGCTCGTATTTGAAAACTGCCATTTTAAGTCCCTCCTCCTACTCAGTTCATACCGTCGAAGAACTCGATGGTCTTGGAATCGGGCTTAAGTGTTACTATCGCCTTTTTCCACTCGCCGGTATAACCTGCGTGAACGCCGAGTCTCTTGGGTTTCTTCTTCATGTTGATGGTGTTGACGTCAGCGACGCTGACCTTGAAAAGCTCTGTGACCGCTGCTGCGATCTCAGGCTTCGTCGCGCTCTTCGCGACCTCGAAAACGTATCTCTTGGCTTCGATTCCTGCCATGGACGCTTCGGTGATCACGGGGCGGATTATGATATCTTGTGCGCTTTTCATTTAAGCATATACCTCCTCGATCTTCTCCGCGGCGGTCTTTGCCATAATGAACGTATTGCAGTTCAGGATGTCATAGACGTTGATGCTGTCGGCCTGTACGGTCTTAACACCGGGGATATTCGCCATGCTGCGGATAACCTTATCGTCGATTCCGCCGAGGACTACGAGCGATTTCTTGCCTGCGCCGACTGCTGAAAGCATACCGGCCATGACCTTGGTTCTGTACTCGTTTGCCGAAATAGCGTCGATAACGATTATCTCGCCTGCGGCTGCCTTTGCGGAGAGAGCGCTCTGGATTGCGATGCGCTTAACCTTCTTGTTGAGCGATATTTTATAAGTGCGCGGCTTCGGGCCGAGCGCTACGCCGCCGTGTGTCCACTGAGGCGAACGTGTCGAGCCCTGTCTTGCGCGGCCGGTACCCTTTTGTCTCCACGGCTTTCTGCCGCCTCCGGAGACTTCTGTGCGCGTTAATGTAGACTGTGTTCCCTGTCTCTGGTTCATCAGGTATGCGCGAACCGCGGCATGGAGAACTGCGGCATTGACCTCGGCGCCGAAAACTGCATCGCTGAGAGCGATGGAGCCGACCTCCTTGCCCGCCATATCAACTACCTTAAAATTAGGCATTAGTTACTCCTCCTTCCGCTTACGCTTTAACACTGTTGCGGACGAACACAATGCCGTTCTTCGCGCCGGGGATAGCTCCGCGTACCGCGATGATGTTCTTTTCCGCGTCGATTTTTGCAACTGCAAGATTGAGAACGGTGACCTGCTCGTTGCCGTACTGTCCGGCCATCTTCTTATTCTTGAACACGCGCGACGGGCTTGAGTTAGCGCCCATGGAGCCGACCTGACGGTGGATAGGACCGGTGCCGTGCGTCATGCGAAGAATGTGATTGCCCCAGCGCTTGACAGCGCCTGTGAAGCCGCGTCCCTTGGTGACGCCGGTAACGTCGACCTTTTCACCTGCCGCAAATATGTCGGCGGTGACGGTATCGCCTACTTTAAAACCGGAAATGTCGTCAAGGCGGAACTCCTTGAGGTGCTTTTTCATTGCTGTGCCGTTCTTTTTGAAGTGACCTGCTTCGGGCTTGGAGAGCTTCTTTTCAGAAATGTCCTCAAAGCCGAGCTGTAATGCATTGTAGCCGTCGCTTTCAGTCGTCTTTACCTGGCTGACCACGCAGGGGCCGGCTTCGATGACGGTTACCGGGATGGAGTTGCCCATCTCGTCGAAAATCTGGGTCATGCCGATCTTCTTGCCGATAATACCTTTTTTCATTTGGGTTTTTCCTCCTGTTTTAGTTATTGGTTTGCCGCTTTCACGGTAAACATGACGTAAAACGTTGCCGCATTTATACTTCGGACGCCGGGACGGATTAGCGCCCCGCGTCAATGACATATTCCGGTGCTGATGCGGCAAAATTTTGCTTGTTTTTCTTTCCGCTGCTGGGAAATTGGACTGCGCTCAGCTCCGCTTTGTATGCCCGTCCTCACGGAAGGACATACTAATTCGGATTAAAGCTTGATCTCGATTTCAACGCCTGCGGGAAGCTCAAGACTCATGAGCGATTCGACTGCCTTTTCAGAGGGCTTGAGGATATCGATCAGTCTCTTGTGGGTGCGCATTTCAAACTGCTCACGGCTGTCCTTGTATTTATGGACGGCGCGGAGGATGGTGACGATCTCCTTATCGGTGGGAAGCGGGATAGGACCGGAAACTGCGGCGCCGTTGCGCTTTGCGGTTTCAACAATCTTCTCTGCTGCCGAATCAATCAGGGTGTGATCGTAGCTCTTCAGTCTGATTCTGAGTTTTTCCTTAACTGCCACTTGGTTTTTGCCTCCTTTAAATATTTTCCCGGATATCGCTTCCGGCTTGTCCGCTCCTGCTACTTTCTCAAATGGAGCGGTTTTCCGGAATATGCTTCCGGCTCGGGACGGGTGCTTGCTCCGTCCCGATTTAAACGGGGCCGCATATGCCTTTTCTCAGGCGGGCACGGGCTTGCGCTCGTGACAACCTGCCGGGCGTTCCTCGACTGCCCATATAAAAACGCGGGACAAATCCCACGATCCTGCACGGTGTTTCGGACGCTATTGCACCGATTGCCGTGTGTTCAAGCGGCATAAACCGCATTTTATCAAAAGTCATATGCCTGCCGCCCGCTTTATGGCGGTGCGATCAAGCTCCGCCGCGGACATACTCCGCGAAAATTCCCCCGACCGAGTATCGGGCAACCTTTCGCATCATCGCACATCAAGCTTTACTATTGTACTATACAATGCGCAAAATTGCAAGAGAATATTGCGTGTTTTTACATTTTGTTCACAATAAATATTTTGAACAACGCTATCGTTTATTTACTCGCATATGTCGTCTGCCAGCCGCTTTTTTGCGGATATATTAAGAATAATACCGCTCAGCATTATATATAATAATAGGAAGGAAAATATTGTCGCTGCGTATGTATGGCGGACGTTTTTGTGTGCGGCATCCTGATGATAAAATAAAAAAACACGAAACAAACGCCAAATACGGAGTTTCAATTTCGTGTTTTATCTTTTTTTTCGGACAATTAAATCGCCGGAGGCGTATCAGAATTCGTACATATGAAGCCACTCGCAGAGCAGCGGCGACCACTGGGCGACGTTCGGAAGCTGCTGCGCAAGACCGAGTCCGTGCGGGCCGTATGGAAAGACGTGAAGCTCATAGGGCAGCTTCTTGGCGGACATAGCGCAGGCGAGGTGAAGGCAGTTCTGCACCGGCACTCCGTTGTCCTCCGCGGTATGCCACATGAACACAGGCGGCATATCGCCGCGCACCGACACCTCGGCGGACAGCTTATCCACAAGCGCGGGGTCTGCGGGTACTCCGAGCAGGTTATCGCGTGAGCCGGTGTGCGTATATTCGCGCAGCGACGCGACCGGATAACACAATATTCCGGCGTCTGGGCGGCTTGATACGAGGTCGATATCGTCGGACGCTTCGCCGGCGCTCATTCCGTAGTCAAACTGCTCGATCGCAGTGACGGCGAGATGTCCTCCCGCCGAAAAGCCAAGTATGCCTATTTTGTCTGGCTTTACGTTAAATTTTCCGGCGTTTTTGCGGACATAGCGGACGGCGCGGCGGGCGTCGAGCAGCGCGGCGGGATATTTATAGGGCGCGACGCGGTAATCGAGCACAAACGCCGATATTCCGGCGGCGTTGAGCATCATCGCGACAGGTTCGCCCTCGTGATCAGCCCTCATGCAGTAAGCGCCGCCCGGCAGAACGATAACCGCTCCGACCGGAGACGCGCTGTCGGCGATATAAGGCGTTATCGTCGTTTCGGGCTGACCGTACGACGGCTCGTAAAGCGGTGTGCCGTTTTCCCAAAGTTTGATTTTTTCGAGTTTCATATAATATGTAAACCTCCGTGCCGCAATTTTTTATTTTAAACGGTAAAAGCATTATAGCACACCTCGCCGCGTATGTAAACGGTTTCGGGCGATTTTTTACGGCGGACGCTTCATTGCGGCGGGATATTTATTCTGAGGTGAAAATAAAAAAGCGCGGACAGAATAAAAATTCTGTCCGCGCTTTCACGCGGCGTAGGGCAGCCGGAGCTTATATCTGCTCCTTGACCTTGGAACGCTTGCCGACTCTGTCGCGGAGATAGTAGAGCTTTGCGCGTCTGACTTTACCGTTGCGGATAACCTCAACGTTGTCAACGTTCGGGGAGTGGATCGGGAATGTTTTCTCGACTCCGCAGCCGTAGGTGACGCGTCTGACGGTGAAGGTTTCGGAGATTCCGCCGCCGTGCTTGGAAATAACGGTACCCTCGAAAATCTGAATTCTCTCGCGCGTACCCTCTTTGATTTTGTTGTAAACGCGGACGGTATCGCCGATGTTGAACTGGGGAATTTCCTTCTTAAGCTGCTCGCTTGTAAAAGCCTTGATAAGATCCATTGTGGCTTCCTCCTTAAATTACGGACGTTCGTGCCGAGCATGGCAGAGGACCGTCCTGATCACGGCGCCTTATGTTTCGGCGCTCAAACAGGAGTATTATATCATATTACGCTTTAAATTGCAAGGCTTCGCCGATATTACATCATATTGTTCACACAATATTTACATTCGCGCCATGATATCCGCCGGTGCAAAACGGCGTCATTGCCCGATCAAATCGTAAAATTTGGATATTTCGTCCTTGTTGCCGAATTTCTCATGTGACAAGCGGACGGTGAATTTGTCGCATAGCCGCTCATCGTCGAGCAGACGTTTTACGCCGCCGTACAGTCCCTCCGCGCCGATGGGACAAATGACGCCGAGCCGTCCGCCGTCAAGCTGTTCGTCCGCCGAAACATAGTTTGAGCAGACGATGGGCTTGAACAATGCTTTAGCCTCCTCGACGGTGATGGGCTTGCCCTCGTAGCGCGACGGCAGTGCGAAGATGTCGGCGTCGCGCACATAGGCATAGGGATTATCGCGCGCGCCGATGAGAATGAGCATATCGGCGACACCGCCGTCGAGCGCGGCTTCGATTATCGAATTTTTATAATCCTCATCCGCCGGGCCGACTATATACCACCGCACGTTATATTTTTCGGCGCGCAGTCTTGCAAGAACCGGAATAATGAAGTCGATTCCCTTCTGCTCGCTTATGCGGCAGACCGAAAGTATGCGCTTGCCCTCGAAACGCGCATCGGGAAAGCTCTCCCCCTCGAGCGCGAGCCGGCGTATGAGCGTGACGTTCAGAATATTGTCCATTTCGACGCATTTCGGCGCGACCGACGGCAAATGCGAGCGAAGCGCTTCGTCGACCGATTTCGATACGGTGACGATACGGTCGCATTTTTCAAAATACGGCAGATAGAGCGAATCGTCGCGCGGAGGATTGCCGTAATCGAAGTGCAGCCACGTTATTTTACGTTTTGCCCTCACCTTGTCGATCATATAAAACATAGTGCGGTCGCCCCAATACGCCACGGCTGCGTCATATACGGTTTCGGGGTGATATTCGGGCGCGTACTTTTTCATCAGCTCTATCCACATTTTTGTGGCGTTATAAGCGCGTTTCCCACGGCTGATAAGCAGACGCAGAAAATACGGCGCGACGTCGAGCACCGCCGCCGGATGCGGCTTAATTATGCTTTCGGATATGGTCTTATAAGCGTTTTTTCCGGACAGCAGGAACATATCGCCGCACGAGGGGAGAATCTCGACCTTTATCTGTGGGGGCAGCTCGCCCATGAGCGGACCGTCGCCGCGTGCAAGCAGCAGCGTGTAGTCATAATGCTCAAAATCGAGCGCCTGCGCCATCGAAATAAACGCTTTTTCTGTTCCGCCGCGCAGCATCGATATGCCTATGAACAATATTTGTTTTTTCATGTTGTTTACTCCGGTCATGTGAGGAATTGTGTGGAATACGCACTGTATTCAACGTGAGTTCGACGAAATTATATCAGCAGCTGACGCAGCACATGAGCCGTTGTGTCGAGCGAGGACAGGGAGAGCGTTTCGTCGGGCGTATGTCCGCCGGTCACCGTCGCGCCGATGGAAATCATATCCATATCCGGTATTCTGCCCTTGATAAGTCCGCATTCAAGCCCGGCGTGAAGCGCGCTCATCGCCGAAACGAAGCCCTCGGGATAAACCTCGGCGCAGGCTTTGATATAAGCCTTTTGCAGCGGTGTATCTCGCTCAAGCTGCCAGCCTGGATAGCGCGAGCTGTGCGATACGCCGATTTCTAAAACGTGAGACAGCCGGTCGAGCCGCATAATAAGCTCGTCAAGCTCGCTCGATACAGACGAGCGGCTCTCAAACAGCGCATCGATGCGGCGTGCGGCGGTGTCCTGCGCTATAACGCCGATATTCGTCGAGGTTATCACAAAGCCGCCGCGTTCGTTTATAACGCCGCAGGGAGCGAGCGTCAGAAGCGATATCAGACGGCTGGTATCGTGCAGCGTCAGCATTTCGGGATATTTTTCCGCTTCCGACGCCTTTACCTTTGCACAGCGCAGACTCAGCTTCTTTTCTTCCTCAAGACCCTTTAATTCACTGCGAACGGCGCATTCGAGCGACGCCGTTATATCTGCCGCGCGAGCGATATCGCAGACGGCGATAACAGCTTCACATTCGCGCGGTATCGCGTTGCTTTTCATGCCGCCGGTGAGCGAGATGAGATTGAACGGAGTGTCGGCGTAAAGCATTGCCAGCGTGCGCCCCATAAGGCGGATCGCGTTGACGCGTCCGGCGTTTATCTCGGTGCCGCTGTGACCGCCGAGCAGTCCGCCGACGTTTATCCGCAGCAGCTTTCCGGCTGTCGGCATGACGTCATAATCGAGCGAAAAGGTATCGCGGACGCCGCCCGCGCAGCTTATGACCGCTTCGCCGTCGGTTTCGCTGTCGAGATTTACCAGCTTTCGCGCCTTAATGCGCGAATAATCAAAATTGTTCGCGCCGATCATGCCGACCTCCTCGTCGGAGGTGAAAAGCGCTTCGAGCGGACGCTTGATATCGCCGGAGGTGAGCGCCGCAAGCGACATCGCCATACCGACGCCGTCGTCCGCGCCGAGGGTAGTGCCGCGGGCGGTAAGATATTCGCCGTCAAAAACCGGCTCGATGGGATCGCGCTCAAAATCATGCTCGGTGCCGCGGTTTTTTTCGCATACCATATCGCTGTGCGACTGGAGCAGCACCGCTTCACCCTCACCGGGGCGGATCATAAAAACGTTGTTGAACTCGTCGCGCGCGCACTCGATTCCGTTTTCGGCGGCAAATTCACAGAGCCAATCCGCGATGCCGTCCTCGTTGCCAGAACCGCGCGGAATCTTCATTATTTCAAGAAAATATTCATATGCCCGCAGCGCGAGCTGTGATTTGAAATCGTACACAATAATCTTCCTTTGTTTTTATTACCAATATATCATGAGAGCCGCGGCTTTTCATGACGGTTTGCGCACCGGCTTAGATAAAGCTTGCGCAAAGAACTTAGTATTAGGCTTGTTTGAGAATTTTTAATTTTACATACGCCGCGCCATTACGTCTATGGTGTAAAATATGTTTACGCTTACGAACCTGAGGGATGGGGGACGCAGCGGCGCCCCTCACCCCTCAGACTCCCCGTTCCCCGCTTGGACGCGCAGCGATGTGCGGCTCACGCGTATAACATACGTGAGTCGGGTGGAGTACTCGTTAATGCCGCATTTTCCCTCCGGGTCGGGTGAAGTGAGCCGCACGCGGGCTCGCTGACGCTCGATGTGTTCATTTTATGCGGTTGCTGACGGCAAACGGTTGATGAACAAATATGATAAAAATGTAAAAACCGCATGCATATTACATAATTCCAAATACAATAGCTTTCCGCTATCAAAAAATAAAATAACCCCTCAACAAAAGCTTTTTGCCAGGCTTTTTCGCGAAAAAGCCGCGTCCCCTCGCGTCCCCCCGTATCCTCTCATTATTTGAGAGTGACCTCGGCGACACGCACGACGAGACTGCTGCCGTACGGATAGCCGGTGGCGCTAACGCGCAGCGCTTCGCCGTCCTGTGTAAATTCGAGCTTTTCTCCGTTGTCAGTCCATTCAATCGACGCGATATCGCCGATTTTGCCGTCAAAGCTCTTGACACCCGCGCCGCCCTCCTCGACCGTAACGTTTGCATCGCCCGATACGGTGAGGTCGTGTATGTAAAGGTAATATTTACCGTTTGCGGCAAGCGCAAAATTCTTGCCGTGACCGGAAAGAGCGCAGGGTTTACCGGTATAGAACGCGCCGCCGCGGTCGGTCGCGCGTATCCAGCCGCCGATGCCGTCGAGCAGCGCCTGCTGCATGAGAACGATCTCGCCCTCGCCGGTCGGCCCGACGTTGAGCAGATAGTTTGCGCCGACCTTGCGGCAGGTGCAGAGGTTTTCGATGAGCGCGGGCAGCGATTTATAATTGAAATCGAGCTTGCCGATGCCCCAGTGATCGTTCATCGTCTGGCACATTTCGGCGGCGTAATATTTGTTCATGCCGTCGCGGTTCATCGGAGTCGGGCGTCCCTGCTCATAGGTGACGCTGTCAAGCTGTATATTACCCGCTTCGCCGCGCGCCGAAAGTCCGGTATTGTTGATTATCATGGCGTCGGGCTGATGCTTTCTTATGACCGAGTAGAGCGCGTCCTCCTCCCAGTCGTCGTTCGGACGGCTCCAGTTGCCGTCGAACCACAAGCCGCCGATTTTACCGTAATTGGTACAGAGAATTTCCACGGAATCGCGCAGATATTGCAAATAACCCTTGAAATCGTTCTGGAAGCGCTCCTGATACCAGTCGAGCGTCGTATGATAGAAGAACGGCACGATGCCCTCGTCGCGGCACGCCTCGACGTATTCGGCGATGAGGTCGCGTCCGCAGGGGGTGTGCATGACGTCGTAATCGCAGAGTCCCTTGGTATCGTAGAGCGAAAAGCCCTCGTGATGGCGGGTGGTGAGGGTGATGTACTTCATTCCGGCGTTTTTGGCGATGCGGGCGATTTTACGCGCGTCGAATTTCGATGCCGTGAAGGTTTTTGCGAGGGGAGTGTAATCCTCCTTCGCGATTTTGCCGATGTTCATGATCCATTCGCCGCGTCCAAGCTGTGAATAAAGTCCCCAGTGAATGAACATTCCGAAGCCGAGCTTCTCAAATTCCGCGATTCGTTTTTCCGGTACAGGTATTGCCATTATGATGCACCTCTTTTATTTTATCGGCGTTTTGCGCCGTATTTATCGGTTTGATATGTGTTTTCGCCAAATATGGCGATTGGGGTTAGGCTATGTTTTTTGCACGAACGTTTTTCGCGGGGACGTTCTTTGCGCGGGACGTTTTCGCGTAGGTTTACGCGGAAGAATCCGAAGGGTGCGGGACGCGGCGGCGCCCCTCACCCCTCGGACTCCCCGTTCCCCGCTTGGACGCGCAAGACGCGTGCGGCACTCCCGCGTGTGAGCGCACTATACAAGATGAAGTCTCGTTAATGCCGCTGTTTCTATCCAAGCAAGGTAGGCGTAGCCGCACCAGCGGATATGTGGGATTTGATGCGGTTGACGATG
>Ga0172378_10002032_pt1 | contig 18889 bp, 15 predicted proteins | sample GrowelOW332metaG_FD_119755 | JGI IMG/M metagenome (GOLD analysis project Ga0172378, IMG submission 119755) | Groundwater microbial communities from an aquifer near a municipal landfill in Southern Ontario, Canada - Pumphouse #3_1 metaG | ecosystem: Environmental > Aquatic > Deep subsurface >... | reverse complement strand
TATTTAGAGTGTTTTTATATAGAAATATAAATAAGTAAATTCATCCTTTATTTTTAAATAATTTTATAGTAAAATGGAAAATGAGGTTTGCAAATAATTATAAGATATAGGAGCATTATATGGATAATTACCAAGATATAAATTCAAAAGTTATTGATAAATGGTGTGATGATGGATGGGAATGGGGGAAACCTATCACTCATGAGCAATTTATTAATGCAAAAAATGGTAAATGGAATGTGGTTCTTACTCCAACAGTTCCTGTTCCTCATAGATGGTTTGGAGATTTAAAAGGTAAAAAAGTTTTAGGACTTGCATCTGGTGGAGGTCAGCAAATGCCGATATTTGCAGCACTTGGTGCAGAATGTTGTGTTTTTGATTATTCTAAAAAGCAATTAGAAAGTGAAGAAATAGTAGCTAGAAGAGAAAATTATGAAATAAATATAATTAGAGGTGATATGACTAAACCACTCCCTTTTAAAGAAGAAGAGTTTGATTTAATATTTCATCCAGTTTCTAATTGTTATGTAAAAGATGTTAATTTAATATTTAGTGAATGTTATCGAATATTAAAAAAAGGCGGAGTTTTACTTGCTGGGTTAGATAATGGAATTAATTATATTGTTGATGAAGATGAAGAAAAAATTGTTAATAAAATGCCATTTGATCCTTTGACTGATAAAACTTTATATGATAAATGTTTAAATAATGATTGGGGAATTCAATTTTCACATACATTAGAGGAACAAATAGGTGGTCAGTTAAAAGCCGGATTTGTTATAACTGATTTGTATGAAGATACAAATGGTGAGGGTAGATTGCATGATTTAAATATTAAAACTTTTTTTTCAACAAGAAGTATTAAGAAATAATTATATAAATAATAAAACTTACTTAATTGAACTTTATTAGACTAAAAAATTATAATGTTACATTTTACTAATTGAAGGGGACTTACTAATAAATGAAAAATAAATTTCAAAATTTAAAATTAATTTTACTGTTTTTATTGATTTGTATAATATACTTTATTGTTATAATTTTGCTTTTATCAAATTTAAATATTGTTGAATTATATGAATTATCAATTTTATTTAGTTTGGCACTATTTTCCTTAATATTATTTATATATTCACTTTTTATTAATAATAAATTTGTATTATTTTCATCTCTTTCAATTTTTATTTTATCTGTAGCTGAAATAATAATAATAAAATTTAGTTTAATTCCATTGGGAATTGAATCTATTACTTGGTTAAATATTGTTTTTCAAGCAGCGGTATTTATTATAAGTCTTGTTTTAGTGATTGGAATTATTAAACATTATAATTATAATTTAAACAATCATATTATTAGACAACTTTCTTTTGAAAAAAATGAAGCAATCTTAATTGTATATAATTTTGAAAAAGACAGTATAAAAGTTCAATTTTCCAAAGAATATGAAAATAAATGGAATTTACCTTTTTCCAATAGTACTATAGATAAAATTGATTTTTTAAATTATATTTATGAAGATGATCGGTTAATGTTTAATAATTTTTTAGAAGTAAACCCTAAATTAGATAGTGCAATTATTATTAGATTTCTAAAAAGTGGAGAAAAAGATTTTGGCTATGTGACTTTTAAAAATAGAATTAAAAAAGATAATGAAATTATATTTTTAGGAGTTGATACTACAAGTTTACAAAAAGCATTTAGTAAAATTGAACAAGCTGATAAATCAAAAGCTATAATTTTAGATAAATTAAATATAGGTATTCTTGAATTAGAGTTAATAAACGAAGAAGAAAAAAAATTTAATATTATTTATGCAAATAAAGCTTCTGAAAATGAATTTAAGCTAGATAAAAGCATATATTTAAATAAAATTTATAGAAGTATTTTTCCAGATAACTATGAAGTTCTTTGTGAAATGTTTGGACAAATTATTAAACAAAACATAAAAAGAGAATATGAATTATATCATTCTCTCAATAAATCTTGGTATAGGCTTGTTGGTTATAAAAGTGATGATAATAAAGCTATTATAATTTTTGATGATATTACGAATTTTAAAAATCAAGAAAAAGAACAGGAGTATAGAATATTCCATGATTCGTTAACTGATTTATATAATAATAGAGGATTACATCGTAGATTAAGCGATTTTGTCAATTCAAAAAGATTAATTTGTTTTTATATAGATATTGTTGATTTTTCATGGATTAATAGTTATTATCCAATGGCCTTTAGTGATAATATTTTAGTTGTTATGGCTAATGAGTTAAAGGATAATTTAAAGGAAAATGTAGTTATATCTAGATATTTTACAGACCATTTTGTTATTTTACTTGAAGATCCAACTGAGGAGGATGTACAAAAAACTTTAAATTTTCTTAAAAATTCTAGTGGTAAAACATATGGATTTGGAAATCATAGTTTAAATATACGTAAAAATATAGGGTATGCAATTTATCCCGATGATACTAAAGATATTAAAGAATTGGTTTTTTTGTCTAATCTAGCAATGAAAATGTCAATTGAAAATAAAGGGGTTGAGCCTTTTCATTATTTTCCTGGGTTAAAGGAGAAAAAAGAAGATAATATAAAGACTATTGCTTTATTAAAAGAAGCAATTATTAATAAAGATATTACTGTTTATTTTCAGAAGGTTATTGATATAAGAAATAATGAAGTGGTTATGGTTGAAGCTTTAGCAAGATGGAAGAAAAGTGATGGAACATTTGTTCCTCCTCTTGTATTTTTAAAAATTGCTATTGAGGCAAAAATTATTAGTTTGTTAGAAAATTTACTTATTTCTGAGAGTTTAAGAAAGTATAGCGAATTAATCAAATTAGAAGAATATAAAAACACAAAACTTTCAATTAATTTATCACCAAGTATGTTTTTAGATATCAAAACTATAAATTTTATAAAAGACAAATTAAAATTATATAATCTTACTTCTGATAAAATATATATTGAAATATCAGAAGAAACTTTTGTTTATAATTTAGAAAAATGTAATTACGTAATTAATCTATATAGAGAAAATGGATTTAAAATTGCTATTGATGATTTTGGTAGTTCATATTCTTCACTGAGTATTTTAGATAATATAGATTATGAAGTTTTAAAAATTGATGGAAAATTTATTCAAAATTTTAATCAGATTAAAAACCAAAAAATCATTGAAATGGTTCTTCAAATAGCTTCAATTGATAATAAACGAATTGTAGCTGAAGGTGTTGAGACTAAAGAAATGGTTGATTATTTGTATTCTGTTGATTGTTTTGTATATCAAGGATATTATTTTCATATTCCTGAAAATATTATTAAATAAATTAAGACCTGTAAAAACAGGTCTTTTAATTTATAGTTTATTCATTTCTTATAGTAAATTTAGAGTAGTTTATGTTAAAATATTAATTGAGGTAGATCACATGATTATAATAAAAGCAGATAAAATAACTAAAACTTATAGTATTAAAAAAAATATTAATATTATTTTGAAGAATATTACATTTAGCATTAAAAAAAATGAGTTTGTCTTTGTAGTGGGTCCTTCTGGAAGTGGAAAAAGCACATTGCTTTATGTTTTAAGTGGAATTGAAGATTATTCCTCAGGAAGTATTTTACTATTTGATAAAGAATTAAATACATATTCTGATAAAGAAATGTCTATTATAAGACAAAAGAAAATTGGATTTGTTTTTCAATCCTATAACTTAATTCCTAATTTAAATGTTTATGATAATGTTAAACTAGCTGTTATTTTAGGAAATAATAAATTAGATAATATTAATAAATGTTTAGAACAAGTAAAAATGTTAGAATATAAAGATTATTATCCTAATCAATTAAGTGGAGGGATGCAACAAAGAGTTGCAATTGCAAGAGCTTTAGTAAATGATCCAGAAATTATTTTTGCTGATGAACCAACGGGTAATTTAGATAATAAAAATGGTATAGAAGTAATGGAAATCTTTAAAGATTTAAATAAAAAATTAGGGAAAACAATAATAATGGTTACTCACAATGTTGATTTAATTAAATTTGGCACTAGGGTTATTGAATTATTTGATGGAAAGATTTTAAGTGATGAAAAACTTTATTAATAAATTAAGTTTTTTATTTAAAATAAGTATTAGGAATATATTTTCTTCTAAACTTAGAGCTTTTATTTTGTTTTTTTCTTCAACAATAATTGTGATTTTATTTTTCTTAGTTTTTTCTCTAAATACATTTTTATGTGGTTTTTTTGAGTCATCTTTAAAAGATGATAAAGGTAATAGCGATATTTATATTTCGATAGATGATAATTATGGAGCTAGATATTTTTCTGTAAGAAGTTTAAATGAAAACTTCAATAAAGAATATTATAATCATATTGTTAATTATTTTAAGTTTTCTTCACTTTCATATATTGATGATAATTTTTCTTATGTAGATATTATTATGTCTGATTTAGACTCTTTTAAGAAGACTGGTAATTTTAGTGAGTATGCATATAATTTGCTAGAAAGTAATGAAATATTAATAACAAAATCTTTTGCTAAACAAAAATGCTTAGCAGTTGATGACAGCATTTTTTTACAAATGGGATCTGAAAAATTAAACTATAAAATTGCAGGAATAGTTGAAGATGGAGGATTATTAAAGGGAAGTACTATTTTCCTAGACAAAAATAGCAATATAAAGAATATTTTAGTTTCCATTTATCCACAATTAGAAAACTTAAATTCCTATTTTTTTAATAATCTTTGTAATGGGGCATATCTTTATTTAAATGAGAATATTTTAATAAGCGATGTTATAAATAGTTTGCAAGATATAAAAGAGTATCAAGACTTAAATATTGCTGAATCTATTAATAAAGAAGAAATAAACGTATTAGTAAATAGAAATACTGCTTATTTTTCAGTAGGAATATTAATGGTTCTTATTAGTATACTGTTTGTAGTTTATTCTTCTTTGATTGTTATTTTTAATGATAGATTAAAACAATTAGGTATTATTAAAACATTAGGTGGAAGAGAAAAAGATTTTATAATTACTATTTTATTTGAAATATTTTTTTATTTATTTACAGCAATTATTATTGGACCAATATTGTGCATGGTTTTAATGGGAATTGGACTTGACTATATAGGTTCTAATTATGTGTTTGAAATTAATTTTTTGAATTTAGTATATACTTTGATTTCTTTAATTATTTTATATGGTTTTGTTATTTTATTTAGTTATTTAAAAGTAAAGAAATTAAATATTAATAAAATCATTAGAGTTAGCAAATATAAATCATCATCCTTTATTAAATATTTAATATTTTGTGTTGCAATTATTTTGTTTATTTTAAGTAATGTATTATTGAAAGAAAATAATTTGCTTAAATATAAAGGAGTAATTAATTATATTTTAATTATTATTATTGGTATTTTTTCAGCAAAAATAATAATTAGTTTGGTTGCAGCAATATTGAAGAAGAGATCTCTATTTGGATTAATTTTTGTAGATGATGTAAATAGAAATAATATTAGTAAAAGTATTTTAATTATATTGTTAGTAGCTTTTACTAGCATTGTTATTTTTGTTGGATTAACTAGAGTTGATGAGAGAAGAGTCGAAAAATTGTATGATGAAACTATCATAGATTTAGCAATTACTAATATAATAAGAGAAGATGATTTAGAATTATATTTAAGCAATAGTACAAATGTTGATGTGTATGAAAAGGGGATACTTTATAATAATGTTGTTATGAACAAAGAGGTTTCATTTTTTCAAATGATATCTGTAAAAAATATAAATTATTTTTTTGATTTTGAAATAATTGGTTCAGAAATAAATGAATTTAATAATAGTAATTATCCTGTTGTTTTTATTCCTATTGAGTATCAATATCTATATAATTTTAGTATTGGTGATGAAATTACACTATCATTAAATGAAGCATATAGCGAAGTACCATTTAAAATTATTGGGTTTTTTAGTTCTAACTATGAAGATTTAATATTAACTAATTTATTTCTTTTGGAGGAATATAGTATTTTAAATTATAATACTTATTTTATTAATTCGAATAATAAAAATATATTAAAAAATGAATTAATTGATAAGTATTCAAAAAATTTATATTATATAATAGATTTTGAAGAATTAATTAATGAAATAGATATTTATAGTAAAAATTTAAGAACTTTTTTAAGCTTTTTATCTTTATTTTTTGTATTTTGTTTTGTATTCACAATTATAAACAATTCTCTTTTATTATTTGAAAGTAATAAAAATATTTTTGCGAGATTGAAGATTTTGGGATGTAGTAAGAATAATTTAAGAAAGAATATAATCTTACAATATTTATTAATTACATTTGTTTGTATTATTTGTTCCTCTTTTGCAGTATTTGTTATAATGTTTAATGTTAAATATATTTTATTATTTTTTAATGTTTATCAGGAAATTAAATTAATATTTAGTGATTTTATAATAGGATATATAATTAGCTCAATTGTATTCTTTTTAAGTTATTTGTATTATATAAAACTATCTTTAAATTTGAATATTAATGTTGTGTTAAATGATATAGAGCAATAAAATTAGTTATTATATTAGTATTTTTATATAGTTTTTGTGATTTTTATTGCAAATATTTTATTTATAATTTATACTATAATATATAAGTAGATTTTTTTGAAGGGAGATCTTATGTATGAATAAAAAATTTATAGCTATTGTTTTATTTTTTGTGATGTCATTTTTACTTATTGGTTGTGACAAGGATCCAGTTGAAGGGAAAGTTCCTAACGCTCCTAAAAATGTAGTTATTTTAGAAGATAATGTAAGTTGGGATAAGGCTAAAAATGCTACAGGGTATATTGTTGTTGTCAATAATGAAGAGTATTTTGTTGATACTACAACATTTAGTTTAGATGGTATTTATATGGAAGATGGAGATTATGAAATTTTTGTTAAATCAATTAATAGAGAAATTGAATCAATTGAACAATCTAATAGTGTTGCTTATACAGTAGATAGATCTACTGTAAGAAATGAGGTTTATATTAGGTTGCTTAAGTTATCTAATGAATCATTTGAACCTAATATGGCAAAAGAAGATTTTGAATATGAATGGGATTATGAAAATTATCAATCAACATCTAAATCTATGGAAAATCTTTCTGTTTCTTTGACTGCCGCAGGCATGTCTGGAACTGATATTGATTCAATGAAAGAAACTATTGATGATATAGATGAGATAGACATGGATCAAGAAGGTTCAATGACTTTATTAAAAACTAAAATTGATACTTTTAGAAACATGGATATTACAGTTGATCAATTAACATATGTTTTATATTCTTATGCGGTGTATACACTTAGTTTACAAATTGAAGAAGAATTAGAATATCTAAATGAAGATGATCTAGAAATGCTTATGAAGATGAAAGATTTACTTGATGATGAAAAGCAAGTATTTATTAATGGTATTCGTTCATCGATTAATTTTATGTTTGAATTATATGATGGTATTGAAGTTACCCTTTTAAATTCTTTTGAAGCAATGAAAGAAAGTGAAGAATTTAATACTGATGAGTTTATTATTTTAAAAAATGAAGTTGTTGCAATGTTAACAGATGTTATTCCATCAGCGCAAGATTTTGAAAATATCTATTCGATTTTTGGAATAATTTCTGGAGAGTATTTAGAATTAGAAAAAAATGATTGGGATAGTATAATTAAAGGGTCAGCAATTATGTCAATAAATGCAATGACAGTTCAGTTGATGTTCCTTGGTAGCATTGATGCGACTACAGTTAATGAATTTAAAGCAATTGTTGAAAAATTACACAATGAAGAAGTAGAAATGAAAGTTGTATCACCTGCTACAAGTGCTTTTGAGCTAGTTGACTATATTTTGAATTATATAGATGAGTTTTATGAAACAAATAAAGAATTAATTGATGCTTTACCTGATGTTGATAAAGATGCAATTAAAACTGAAGCTTATATTATTTCAGAAAAAGTTGTTTTAAAAGTTATGGAACAAGAGTTAAGTGCTGATGATTATACTTATTATTCAGATTATGTAGAAAGATTCTTTGATAATATTGATGATTTTGATACTGCTATGAGTTTGATTTCTGAAAAAGGAAAAGATGAATTTGATTTCTTTGTTGATAATCAAGGCATTATTTTCCCACTATTAGGAACAATATATGGATTTTGGAGTAATGAAGAAGACCCAATTTCTGGAGATGATATTGTTGAGTACTTAAATCAACTATTTGCATTTAATAAATTAACATTTAATGATTATGAAAAAGCAGATATTGAAACAGTGTTTACAGGTTTTAAAATTCCAATGGAATTACTATTAAAAGAAAGTTTAGGATTATCAAGAAATTTTGATGCAAGTGTAGAAGTTGACGCATTACTACCTCATATGGTTACATTAATGTATAATGTTGTTACTTTAGAAAATGATTTTATTTCTTATTTGGATGATCAAAATGTTGTTGAATCTATAATTGCAATTCATGATTTTACTAGTGATGAAGGACCAACAAATGAACAAATGATTGAAATTGGTGAAATATTGATTACTAAATTATCAGCATTTTTAACTGAAGAACGTGAATCTTTAGTTACTAGCACAATAACGGTTTTAATGGATAATATTATGTCAAGACAAATTATATTAGATAATCAAGAAATGACAATAGAAGACGTTGCTACGTTAAAAGCTGAAGGTATTAATTCATTTAATTCTTTTGTTGAACAAATTGATATAATGGCAGAATATGATTTTGATAATTTAACTACTGAACAAGAAGAAATGGTTTTAAGCTTATTTTTTATTGTTTGAGTAAACTATTAATTTCATAACATTATGTTATATAAAATAAAAGAACCTTGCACAGTTGTGCAAGGGTTTTTGCTTTAAAAATATATTTTATTTTAAACCAGATAAAACACCTTTAATTAGAGTAATAAATGTTTTATTTGCTTCATGTGATACTTCTAACATTTCATCGTGATCAAGATGTTGTTTATAAAGGATAGAAGCATTTATATTGGTAATTAAACATATTGCTAGAATATCTAAAAAACAATGTTTTGCAATTGTAGCCTCTGGCACAAGAGTCATGCTAACAGCGTCTGCTCCTAAAATGCGTAAAGCTTTAATATCGGCTGGAGTTTCATAATTTGGGCCAGGATAATAAGCAAATATTCCTTCTTTTAGATTAATATTATTTGTTTTAGCAACTTTTTTTGTTATAACTTGAAGTTCTTTAGAATATGTATAACTCATATCAAGAAATCTTGGGCCAAATCTATCGTAATTAGGACCACTTAATATTGGAGGCGCTAATAAAGAAATATGGTCTTTTACAAGCATTAAATCACCGATTTCTAAGTAGTCTTTAATTCCTCCTGCTGCAGTTGTAATAATTATCGTATTTATTCCTAAATTTTTAAATACTCGAATAGGAAAAGCTATTTCTTCGCTTGATAATCCTTCATAATAATGGTATCTTCCATTCAAAATTAGGATTTCTTTGTCACTTAATGTTCCATAATGTAATATTCTTTTATTTGTTAACAGAGAAGATTTTGGGAAATTTGGAATATCTGAATATTTAATATCCAGCCTATCTGATAGTTCATCAACAAGTTCTCCAAAGCATGACCCTAAAATAATAACGATTTGGGGAATAGAAGGTAATAATTTTTTAATATATGTAGAAGCTTCATCAATTTTTTTGTACATATTTTTTATTCCTTTCCTAATTAATTTCAAAATATTTTAATATTTTTTCTAACATTATAAGTAAAACCATTTCATCGTTAACACTTAAATCTTTCATAATTTCATCAACCATTTGTTTATGAAAGTTTTCATGTTTAGTGTTAACATTTTCGCCTTTTTTAGTTAAAATTAAATTTACTTTTCTTTTATCAATATCGTCTTGTCTTCTAATTACATAACCTTTTTTTTCTAATTTTTTAATTGCTGTTGTAAGTGTTCCTGCAGTAATATTTAAAGATTTAGCAATAGTATTAGCTGAAACATCATCTTTTTCTTCTCCAAGAGAAATAGCTTCTAGTATATGTATATCATGAATCGAAATATCATTATTCATTAATTTCAAAAGACTTTTTTCTTCGTTGAAGAGAATTTTATTAAATAATTTTACCAATACTTCATTTAAAAGTTTTTTTGTGTCATCTACCATAATCTCTCCTTATATATACTTATAATATATCAAAAATTGACAATAAAATCAATAATTATAACATAGATAGATTATAATTCTTTTGATTGTCAAAATAAATTGACATTAAAATTAGTTTATGTTATAGTAAATAAATACTTTGATTGTCAAAGCATAAGGAGGAAAATAATGAGTATAAAAATAGTTATTGATTCAGGAAGTGATATTTTACAAAATGAACTAGGATATGAAGGAGTAGAAGTTATTCCAATTAAATTGTATTTTGGAGATCATGAATATATTCCGGGTGTTAATTTAAATAATGTAGAGTTTTATGAGAAATTAAGAGTAGTTGATAAATTACCACATACAGTTCAAATTAATCCCCAAGAATATTTTGAGGTTTTTAAAAAGATTATAGATAAAAAAGATCAAGTATTGTGTATTACTTTATCAAGTGATTTATCAGGTACATATAATTCTGCATTAATAGCTAAACAAGAAGTGGATGAAAAAAATATCGAAATAGTCGATTCAAAAAATGCAATTGTTGGATTTAGATCATTAGTGGATATTGCTATAGAACAAATTAAACTTGGGAAATCATTAAAGGAGATTAGTAAATATTTAAATGACGTAAAGAAAAACATACGTTTAATGGCTGTTGTAGATGATTTAAAATATTTAAAAATGGGAGGCAGATTAAAAGCTGCGGAGTATACGGTTGCTAATTTTTTTAGAATAAAGCCTATTTTACATGTTCATGAAGGTGAAGTTAAATCTTTGACAACTTCAAGAGGGTTTAAAAAAGGTTATCAGAAAATTTCTGATATGATTGATGAAGATATTGATTACAGCAAACCAATATATGTTGCTCATTCTGATTGCCCTGAAAAAATTGATGACTTTGTTTCCGTAATTTCTAAAAAAATTAATTTAGATAATATTAAGGCAAAAGAAATTGGTCCTGCTATTGGTACACATACAGGTCCAGGAATTATAGGAATTATGTACTACGTTAAATGATTTTTTAAACACTAGAATTTTTCTAGTGTTTTTTTAATATTGCACTTGTATATATATTGCATTTTTTACTTAATTAAATTAAAATAAATTAGGTGATTAAATATGAAAACAATAATAAATAATTCTTTAAATCCTTATTATAATTTAGCTTTAGAAGAATATGTAATGAAAAATGTTGATATTGATGAAGATATAATTATACTATGGCAAAACTCTCCAACAATTGTTGTTGGAAGAAATCAAAATACAATTGGCGAAATCAATAATGAATATATTAAAAATAAAAATATTAATATTGTCAGAAGGACATCAGGTGGTGGAGCAGTATATCACGATTTAGGGAATTTAAACTACACTTTTGTAACTAAAAATATTAGTGAAAATTTAAATAATTATGAAAAACTTACTAAGCCAATAATAGATGCAATTAATTCTTTTGGAGTTGATGCATATTTTTTTGGGAGAAACGATATTTTATTAGATAACATGAAAATATCTGGCAATGCTCAAAGTTTTTATCAAAATAAAATGTTTCAACATGGTACAATTTTATTTAATTCTGATTTAAATGAAATAAAAAAACTTTTAATTCCAAAAAATAAAGTAAATGATAGTAGTATTAAATCAAATAGATCTGCTATTACAAATATTTATCCTTATCTACCAGATAAAATTTCTATTGATGAATTTAAGGATAGATTACTAAAATTCATTTTAAAAAGTAATGATATTAGTAAATTTATTATAGAGTTAAATGATGAGGATTATTATTTAATTAACAAATTAAAGAAAGAAAAATATGAATCTTGGGAGTGGAATTTTGGCAAGAATCCCAAATATTCATTTTCAAAAGAAAAAAGATTTATTGGTGGGAATATCATTTTTAATATGGAAATTAAAAATGAAATAATTAAACAGATAGAAATATTTGGTGATTTTTTAGGCAAGAAAAATGCTTCTGATTTAGAAGAAGTTTTAAGAGGAAAAAAATTTATTAGGGATGAAATATATAATTTATTAAAAAAGGAGGATGTTGATGGATATTTTTATAATATAACGGTAGAAAATATTATAGATTGTCTGTTTAACTAGTAATTTATGAGAAAAACTTTTTATAAATTTTTCATAATTCTTATTTTATTATTTTCATTAACTGGATGTAATTTATTAATTAATGATCCTGTTACTGAAAATATAAATTTAGAAGAAGAGCTTGATAAAGTGTATAGTTTAGTTAATGATGTTTCAAATATCGCAATGAAAGGTAATGTAAAAATTGTTACAACTTCATATGCTTCTTCATTTCCTTTTCCTGAAGTAGTTAGTGGACAGGGAAGTGGAGTAATATTTTCTGAAGATAAAAATAATTATTTTATACTAACAAATAACCATGTTGTAAATAGAGATGATACTTATAATTTAGTTAGATATCAGATTACAGATTATTTAGGTAATGAGTATAATGGTAGTTTGATTGCAAGTTCGCCAGCATATGACTTGGGATTATTAAAAATAACAAAATCAGATGTTCAATTAAATGTTTTAAGCATAAATTTAACTACTTTAATAAAAGATGACTTAGTAATTGCTATTGGTCAACCTAAAGGCCAGGATAATACTATTACTATGGGTAAAGTATTAGGGTTTACAAATGGTAATTTGGAGCAATCAACATCTCATGTTGATTTTGATGTTATATTACACAATGCTCCAATAAATAGAGGTTCAAGTGGTGGTGTTTTAATAAACAGTAATTTAGAAATTGTTGGGATAAATTATGCGGGTTCTTTTAAGGAAGGTGTTGAAGGTTCTGTTTCGGCTTATGCTATTCCTATGATTAAAGTAAATGAGTTTTTAGTATTAAATAATTTTTATTAAACAATAAAAGTTCAGTAATTAACTGAACTTTTATAATGAAGAAAGAATTCTTTCTAATTCATTTTTTAATATGAAGCGAGATAGCCTCGCATATTCTTTTTTGTTTTTATATATTATTAAAGTTGGCACAGTAAATACAAGTTGCTGACCGCTATATTCTAGAACATTTTCTATGAAAATACTATAATATTTTACTTGGGGATAATTATTTAGAACGTCTAATATTATAGGTTCTATGGCATTACAAACATTACATGTTTTTGTTTTTGCTAAGATAATAAATATATCGTCTTTTATATTTATAAATTGTTGATAATTTTTTATTTCCATAAGGCACCCTTAAGATATTTTTAAATTAATTGTGGTATAATTAAATATATTATAATATAAATGAGTTATAAGAGAAAGGTATATGCATGTTAAAGTTAAAAAATATTGTAAAAAATTATAAAGTTGGTGAGGGAATTGTTAAAGCAGTAAAAAATGTTAGTCTTGAATTTAGAAAGAGTGAATTTGTTGCTATTTTAGGTCCTTCTGGTTGCGGTAAGACTACTCTTTTGAATATTATTGGTGGGTTAGATAAATATACTTCTGGAGATTTAATTATTAATAATCGTTCAACAAAAGATTTTAATGATGGGGATTGGGATAGTTATAGAAATCATTCTGTTGGTTTTGTTTTTCAAAGTTATAATTTAATTAATCATTTAAGTGTTTCTGAAAATGTTGAACTTGCTTTGACTTTATCAGGGATTAATAAAACTGAAAGAAAAGTAAAAGCGATAGAAGCTTTAGAAAAAGTTGGGTTACAAGATCAGATTAATAAAAGACCTAATCAGTTATCTGGTGGACAAATGCAAAGAGTAGCAATTGCTAGAGCAATTGTTAATGATCCAGAAATATTATTAGCTGATGAACCAACTGGTGCAATAGATTCAGAAACAAGTATACAAATTATGGATATCTTAAAAGATATATCTAAAGATAGATTAGTAATTATGGTCACTCATAATGCTGAACTTGCTCAAGAATATGCTACAAGAGTTGTTCAGTTATTAGATGGTGAAAAAGTTGATGATACAAAGCCATATGACTCAGAAAAAGAAATTAATAGTTCTATAAATGGAGTAGATTATAAGTCTAGTAAAACGTCTATGTCATTTATTACGGCTTTTTTATTGTCGCTTAAAAATTTATTAACCAAAAAAGGAAGAACAATATTAATTGCTTTTGCTGGAAGTATTGGCATAATTGGTATTGCGTTGGTTTTAAGTTTATCAAATGGTTTTCAAAATTATGTTGATAGTCTTCAGAAAGATACATTGGCTTCATATCCTCTTTCAATTTCAGAAGAAGGACTAGATTTCTCTAAATTTATGAATAGAAGGATGGAAAATTTGGAAGAGTTTCCTGATGAAAATGTTATATATCCTCAAAACTTATCAGGAATATTGGCGGAGGGAACTATTTCAAATGAAATTACTGAAGAATATATAGATGAGGTTTTATTAAATGGATTAGATCCTTTATGGTATGATGCCATTTCCTATGAATACCCTTTTTCATTAAATATATTTTATGAAATTGAATTTAATAATATTAATTATTATCCAAGAATTCCTTCTAATTTGTTTAGTGAAATAGTATATGGTAAAGATGATGATAAAATGTCATTTTTTAATAGCCAATATGATACTTTTGGGAATCTTCCTTCAAATAAGAATGAAGTTTTATTAATTATTGATAAATATAATAGGGTTCCTGATTTTTATTTGCAAGCATTAGGATTAGAATCTAAAGAAAATATTTCTTTTGAAGATGTAATTGGGAGAACATATCGTCTTGTTTTAAATGATGGTCTTTATAGCTATGATTCAGAAAATAATAAGTTTATTAAAAATAGTAGTAGTATGGGATCAGATGTAACAATTCTTCCAAGTTCTATTTATAATAATCTTTCTGAAGAAGATTATATCGATCTTGAAATTGTAGGTATTGCAAGAGTAAATGAAGATACTACAATAGGTTCTGTTTCATCAACAATTGGTTACACAAAAGAATTAACTGAGTATATAATAAGTAATTCATTAAATTCTGAAATAATTAATTGGTTGAATAATCAAAATAATGAAGGTATTAATCCTTATACGGGTGAATCATTTACACCATCTACAACTTTAACTGTTGAACAACAAGTTTATAATGTTAAAGCAGAATTAGGTGGAGTTAGTATTCCTAATCAAGTTAATATCTATCCTGTAGATTTTGTAAATAAAGAATATATAAAAGATTATCTTGATGAATATAATATGAATAAAGAAGAAGAGGCAAGAGCAGCCTACTTTAGTGAATTAGGAATTGATCCTGAAGAAGCTACTGATGCGCAAAAAAATGCTGCAGATTTAGAAGCTAAAAAAGCAGGGATTTATTATACAGATGTTATGGATGTAATGGTTTCCTCATTAAACACTTTAGTTAATAGTATTAGTTATGTCTTAATTGCTTTTACAGCAATTTCTTTAGTAGTGTCATCGATAATGATTGGAATAATTACATATATATCTGTCTTAGAAAGAACTAAGGAAATAGGGATACTACGCAGTATTGGTGCAAGAAAAAAAGATATTTCGCGTGTTTTTAATGCTGAAACAATAATTATTGGGTTATTAGCTGGGACATTTGGTGTTGTAATTGCTGGACTTGCAAGCATTCCTATAAGTGCATTATTGTATAGATTAGTTGATATTCCTAATATAGCAAATCTAAGTATAATGCATGGGATATTTTTAATAATAATAAGTATGTTTTTAACATTTATTTCTGGTTTAATACCTTCAAGACTTGCAGCTTTAAGAGATCCAGTTGAAGCACTTCGTACAGAATAGTTGCAAATTAATTGAAAATAGTGTATAATTATCTACAATATAAGGAGAAATAAACAATTATGAGCATTCCGCTCCAGTTACTGTTATTATTGGGTTTAGTTTCTGTTAATGCATTTTTTGCTTCTGCAGAAATGGCAATAGTTTCAGTCAATAAATTAAATATTATAGAACTTGCTGAAAATGGAAGCAAGAAAGCAAAAAAATTATTAAAAGTTATGGAAGATGAGTCAAAGTTTTTATCAACAATTCAAATTGGTATTACTTTTGCTGGATTCTTTTCAGCTGCATCAGCATCAACAGGAATGGCAGGGCCACTTGCTACTTTATTAGAAAAAATTAATGTACCATATAATACTGCACACACAATTTCTGTTATTGTTATTACTTTGATTCTTTCATATTTTACTCTTGTTGTTGGGGAATTATTTCCTAAAAAATTAGCTTTGCAAAATAAAGAAAAAATTGCTTTGCGTTCTGCACCAATTATATATGTTTTGATGAAAATATTAATTCCATTTATTAAATTATTATCAGGTTCTACTAATGCATTATTATATATTACTGGTAATCAAAAAGAGACATTCGATGAAGAATTTTCTACAAATGAAATACGAAGGATTATTAGGGCAGGACACGCTAGTGGAGTTTTAACCGAAAGAGAAGAAAAAATGATAAATAGTGTATTTGCACTTGATGATTATGATGCTTCTGATATTATGACTCCAAGAAAGCTTGTTTTTGCTATTGACATCAACGATGATTTAAAAGATTTTGTTGATGAATTAATTGAAACAAATTTTTCTCGAGTACCTGTTTATGAAGGTGAAATAGATAATGTAATTGGAATTTTATATTATAAAGATTTTTATCGTGAAGCAAGAAAAGTTGGATTTGAAAATGTTAATATAAGAAAACTATTACGTGCACCTTTGTTTGCAACAGATGTAAAAAGAGCATCAGTTTTATTTCAAGAAATGCAGTCAACAAATACTCACATAGCGATTATTATTGATGAGTTTGGTGGTTTTTCAGGTATTGTTACTTTGGAAGATCTTGTTGAAGAGATTGTTGGTAATATATATGATGAGCATGAAGAAGTAGATTTAAAGCAAATTGCTCCTGACACTTTTATTGTAAAAGGAAATGTTCCAATTCAAGATATTAATCGATTATTGAATTCAAAAATTCCGATTTCAACTGATGATTCATATGATTCTATTGGGGGATTAATAATTTATTTATTAGAAAGATTGCCTGAAGAAGAAGATGTAAATAAAATTGTTAGTTATGAAAATTTAGACTTTACTATTATGATAATTAATGAAAATGTGATTGAAAAGGTTAAAATAAAGAAAAATCCTGTCTTAATAGAAAAAGATTAATTAATTTTTTGTTTTGATTAAAATTATTAAATAAACCGCAAAGTTAATTGCTTATTGCGGTTTTTGTATTATAAGGTTATGTTGTAAACTTTAAGGTGGAGAATTTATGAAAATAACAATAGTAGGTTATAGTGGTTCAGGAAAATCTAGCTTAGCAAGGACGCTTGGAAATCATTTTAATATTAATGTTTTACATCTCGATTCAGTACATTTTTTATCAAATTGGATAGAAAGAGATGAAGAAGAAGAAAAAATAATTGTTGAAAAATTTTTAAAGGAAAATACTTCTTGGATTATAGATGGAAATTATTCAAAATTATATTTTGATCAAAGAATGCAAGAATCTGATATAATTATAATTCTTTTATTTAATCGCTTTAATTGTTTTTTTAGAGTTTTAAATCGCTATAATAAATATAAAGGTAAATCACGCCCTGATATTACTCAGGGTTGTTTTGAAAAATTAGATAAAGAATTTATAAGTTGGATTTTATATCGTGGAAGAAACAAAATAATACGTAAAAGATTTTATAAATTAAAACTACAATATCATCATAAAGTTGTTATTATAAAAAATCAAAAACAAATGAATAATTACATAAGAAAATATATTGTAAAATAGTAAATTATTTTAATAGTATAAAAAGCCCGGTAAGATTATACTTACCGGGGTTTTAAAAAACTAAGTATTTAATTATTATGATTTTTGCAATTTTTTAAAAGAACAAAGTTTTTGTTTTTTATTGTAAAAAGCATATAATTTTGTTTAGATAATTTTTCTTTAATATAATTATTAAAATTTTCTATTTTAATATTGTATAAAAATTCTACTTCATCTTGTGATATTAGTAAAACATCCTCTATTAATTCATTAAAATTTGGTATTGTTTGAGGAATTAAGGCTATACTATCAATAATTAATTTGTTGATTGCATTTATATATTTTTTATAACTATGGTTATCAGAAATTTTTAATCCTTTATTTTTTTCATTGATCATAACTATAGATGGATATTTTGCTATTTTAAACATATTTGTAAAATTGATATCACTAGCTAATAAATCATCTGCTTTATCTAAATTTGAAAAAGTATAAATTTCTTTTGTATAACAATTAATTAAATCTAAAATTTCACGGATTGCATTCTCATCATTTATATTTTTATTTAAATATAATTTATAAAATTTCGCTAAGTTAATTAATTGAAATACTTTTATCTCATTTTTTTGTTCAACTAATTCTATTATTTTAAGGATTAAATCATTAGATTTATTAGAATTATCAGCTATTATTAGATTAAAATTTAAATTTTCCCTATAATTTAAATAAAATTTTAAAAGTTCTATGTGATATTCATTGGAAATTTCATTTATTGGATTAGTAAAAAAGTAAACATTAATTATTTCTTTTTTTACATTATCTAAATATCCATTTTCTTTATCAGAAATTAAAGTGCAAATTCCATCTTTTTCGTTGCAAACAATTTTATAATCATTCATATTTTTCACCTATATT
>Ga0172378_10002030_pt1 | contig 18908 bp, 13 predicted proteins | sample GrowelOW332metaG_FD_119755 | JGI IMG/M metagenome (GOLD analysis project Ga0172378, IMG submission 119755) | Groundwater microbial communities from an aquifer near a municipal landfill in Southern Ontario, Canada - Pumphouse #3_1 metaG | ecosystem: Environmental > Aquatic > Deep subsurface >... | reverse complement strand
TTCGCGTTCTTCGCGGTCAAAAAAACGGCTTTTTCGTTTTTTTGCTTTCCCCGTTCTCCTGCCTCCCTTCTCCTGTTTCCCTTCTTCCTGATTGCTTGATCGAAGTCGCTGAGTGCCTTTACTGAATCGGAAAGACGTCTGGTGTGAAACTTCTCATATTCGCTTTCAGCCAGTTGTCTGGCCAGTTCATGAGATATTTGTCCAGCATGGTTAAGGATGTCTCGATCATTGATGGATATAAAAGCATCCAGCTTTTGTATCCAGTCACCCATATACATAGGGATACGGCGCATGGCCTGTCCCTGGGCAAAGATGAGATACTGTTCCACCAGATTGTTCAGCGCGGCCAGCTCCTCTGCGTTCAGATAATTTCTGGCGGTTGTAATATCCTGCTTACGAACCTTCGCACCTCGATACGTGGTGAGGCCCATATTCGGCTTATCCGCATCCGCTCGAGAATGAATAATTTCTGCGGCAGTCTGGCCGGTAATGGCCCAGTGCATCTTATTTTTTTGCACGGTTTTGAAAAAGTTAATGCTGACATCCAGCGTTGGGGCGCAGTCAATGCTCGTGGCGTAGATGTCAGTGATCTTTTGATAAAACCGACGTTCAGAAGTTCGGATATCCTGAATCCGCCGTTCCAGCTCTTCAAAAGAATCAAAGGGCTGCTCAGGGTTCTTTAGACGCTCATCGTCCATGGTAAACCCTTTGACGATATACTCCTTCAACCGTTCAGTCGCCCAGATCCGAAAACGCGTGGCCACATGACTTTTTACGCGGTAACCGACGGAAATGACCATATCCAGGTTGTAAAAATCGATCATGCGACCGACTTCTCTTTTTCCCTCCGTTTGAACTCTCCGGAATTTCCGAAGAGTTGCCTCTGGAAACAGCTCTCATTCATCATAGATATTCTGGATGTGCTCATTAATCGTTCGAACATCCTTCTGAAACAGCTCCGCCAGCAACCGCTGGGACAGCCAGACCGTTTCATCTTCAAGGCGTACATCCAATTTCAGCGAGCCATCTTCCCGTTGATAAACCAGAAACTGGCCCTTTGCGGATTCCACTTCGTGATTTTCCGTCATTTTATCTTCAGGCTCCTGCAATCTTCACTCTTAATCATCAATCCAAGTAGAGATACTTTTTGAGTGACCTGCCGGTCATTTAAACAAGAGGTCTTTTTTTTTACATCCTCCGGCTGAATCTATTCAGTCCTTAATTTCAGGAGTTCCTCGTCCAGGCCATAACGAACGACATCGATGGTATTTCTCTGTTGCGAGATGAAGTCACCTGTCAAAACAGGCATTTGAAAGGGAAAGAATGCTGGATTGTTTTTCAGTATCCCCAAAGTTGCCCTGCCTTCTTTATCTGTATGAAGTGCTGATTCATATAGCAGGATTAATAAGTTTGGATCACTGATTATCATTGTTTCACTTTGCTCATAGCAACCTTTAACATTGGCATCTGCCAGGATACCCCACGCAACAAAAGATCTGATTGTATAGCGAGTATTTCTGACCACCGTTTCCCTGTCACCGTATTGTTCTTTGAGACGGGAAAAGATTTGTGCCTGGGTAATCTGATCCTGTAACTTTAAAAGTCGGCCAATTTGTTTGGCTACATTAAACCAGAAAGGATATGAGGCAGAAATAACTGCCCAGTGGTATGAAAGCCAATGCTGTGGATTTTTATTTCGAATAAGCTCAAGAGCATGATCCCTGAAAAGAATTAATTCTTTTTCTGGAGCGAACCATGATGCGAGAATTTGAATTATAAACCGATGAGTGTCAGGTTTGGTTCCCTTGAAAGGTTTTTCTGCCGCTAAATACGAATTTAACTCGTCTCTAATTTCTCTTTCCGAGAGACCGGCTAACATCATTTTAACAACAGAGTCCATCCATTGCTTTTGAATCGTTTGTTTGATTCCAAGTTTGTCGTGTCGCTTGATCACTATCAGATCCTTCTTTCTACTTTTATGAGAGGGACAATAACTTCTTCTATAGATATCCCTCCGTGCCCTACAATTGACTCTCCTACACTCACAAATGCGTCATTCTCTGTAGCCACTAATGGAAAATAACCTTCTGGTAGACCTGACGGCAGCCATTCACGTGCAAAGGTAAAGGAAGAGGCAATTTGTGACCGTAATTCCGGCGTAGGATATATCCGAACCCTCTCACCACGACTTTCAGCTATAGAACCTTCCAACGGGCGGCCTCTGCCGATGGATTCTATGTTGCCATGATCAGATGTTAACCAGACCTCATATCCCTGCTTGCCCAGGTAATTAAGCAGTGTTATCAGGTATTCACCTCTACACCATTGATCTATTTGATTATGCATACCAGTAGAACCAAGCTGCATTCCGTGCATAATTTTGTCGACTTTATCTATCACCAGACCAATAACCCTGGTCTGTGACGGGTTTATTACGCTATTTAGAACTTCCTCGGCGTCGCCATCTCCAAGACCGCGTTTATAAACAACATCAAATTTAGGAATGCCATGTCCCTGCCAGAACTGCTTCCATAATTTTTCTTCACTGCTGGTAGAATTTATGGAAGACGGAAAATACATTGGTGGCTTACCTGAAAATATTGCTTGCCGGGACACAGAGGTAAGCGTCGGAATCCATGCAAAAGTTGCAGATTCGCGCAGGATAAGATCGCTGTTTTGCGTTTGAATTATATTTCGAACGGTTACCCACTGATCCAGGGAAAGGCCGTCAATTACTACCAATGCTATACGCCCGTTATGTTGAACTTCAATGTCTCGAGCCAGACGTCGCGGAACGTGATGCAGCATTGCAGGGTTTGAAGGTGGCAGATTTATCAGGCTGCCATAATGAGTCTCCAGCCAATCAGCAAAGAGATTATTCAGCTTTTCACTAATTTTCTTGTACCGTGTTTTATGCTGATTATTTTCTTCCAAATGAATAAGCGCCGAAAGCTCTGCCCATTTCAGAGCAAAGGATATCCAGTCAGTGTGCCTTGAGTCGATAGACAACTGACCGACATCTGCAAGCTCAAATAAACGAGAAATTCTGAGATCCTTTCTCTCCGTCTTAGACCCTGAAACACCACTCAGAATCCAAGGATCTTTCTTAATATCCAAATCAGGAAAATCAACAGGCGTAAGTTTTCCTTCGATAAATAAATTGTCGATATAAACTTTTACATCCTGATGACCAAAAGGAAGACTGGCTGGTCCTTCAATCTTCAATCCATAGGCAGATGCAGATTCCTTCACCTGATTTGGTTGCCTCAGACGTTCAAGGAATATCGGCCACCGCTCCTGAATGAAAGTGAAAAACTGTTCATTGTCAGTAATGATTCCTGTCAGATTCCATCCTTTGAAATTCCCACTATTTTCAAGCAACTCAACCAATCTGTCAGCCAGCAAAGCTGGCATAGCAGTGTTCCCAGAATGTAACCACAACAAAAAACGAAGAAGTTCCATTTTTGTAGATATGAGTTCTGCTGCTACTCTGAAAACATGACGGAGGATAAAATCTTTAGTCGCATTGTCACCCATTCGATCAGGCGTTTTTTCTTTTTGAGCATCAAACAGTGCGTCCAATAAATTGCAGTCAAGTTGTTCAACAACCGGATAGCTCATGTTCGGAAACAACTCTCCCAGGCTGAAAGACAACTTCCTTCCGGCCTGAAGCAGATCATAAGGAAGAAATTCAAACTCTGCGTTCTGCAGTCTCAGAATAACAACAAGATCTGTGTGTTCCCCCCGGTCCCACAGTGAACGATATTTTGATTCATACGCATACCGGAACTCGATGGGATTATTAAATTCAATAAGGTCAAAACCACGTGCCCTGAGCTCCATGGCCAATTTTTCTTCGGTTAGCAGGCAGTCCGGATCAGATACCAATGTCAGCTTGGCGACATTGGGAACAAACTCTTGAAGGATAGTGTTTCTCCATCTACTCACAAAAAACTCCATTCCCAATGGTAAACATTAAAAGTGGCCGCATTTCGGGCACAACTTGTCGGGCTGACTGAAGCTCGCGCCGCCAATGTGATTCGTCTTCATCCAGACGGGTCAGCCTGAACTGGCGAACTTCAGGCAACCCAAGTCGATCAATCGCTTTGCGTCGAGAGGCAAAAGCAATCAGGCCTCGTTCTTCTTCACGAGCTACAGCTGAAAAATGAACATTCTGCATTGAATCAAAAAGTTCCTGGCCGGCCTGTTCGGCTGCAGATATAAGTTTTTCTCCAACGGCAAGGGATTCGTTCGATGTCATACTGTTCAGACTAAAGTCTCCAGCTAATAACTGATCCCAGATATAACGAGCAGTTGGCATAAACAGCTTGCCCTCTTTGCTCAGAAAAACACAAAGGTAACTTCGTCGGGTAACTGGAATCCTGATTTGCGAGTTGGATGCCTGCTGCACAGACATTCGTATTTCAAAAAGCCCCCACAGGCCACAAACAGACGTTGGCAGTCCATTTATGAATACGCAAGGCAAAGGTTGTCCGGGGGTAAGCTGAGGAAGATTTAGTGCCAATCCACGAATCCGAGGATTTTCAAGCGAGAGGAGATTTCCTTCTAATGAAAGGTCTTTAGATTGGAAAACCGCACTTTGAACTTGATTGCCATCCGGCCAAGTGAAGTTCCAACCGAGGAGATCTTTTTCTAATTTGCATTCGTTCATTTGCAGATAGTGGATCGTCATCTGCTCAATCCAGTGCGGCAGAGGGTGGCTGCGAAGTTTTTCAGCGGCCGGCAGATCCAGCGCTTCAGATATTCCGTAAACAGCACATTGCTCTCGAACCTGCTGCATCTCACTCTGAAGACTTTTTACCGTTTTATCAATCTCTGCCTCTGGATCGGCATCCTCTATAATTACATGGGTCATCATCTTTTCGATGAGATCCCCGGATAAGGATGTATCCAGGATATCACCCTCCTTATCAATCCCCATCTCTTCCAGAATGATTGACAGCTTTGCTTGAAGAACCTCCCGTACCCGCCCTTCCACAGAGTTTTCGTAAACAAAATTGATTGCCCGAACTATTTTGGTTTGACCAATACGATCCACACGCCCAATTCGCTGCTCAATGCGCATTGGATTCCATGGCAAATCATAGTTAACCACCACATGGCAAAACTGAAGGTTCAAACCTTCACCACCAGCATCTGTTGCAATGAGAACACGCGATTTATCCCGAAATTCACGTTGCGCCATCTGCCGATCATCCATACTCATCGAGCCATTTAACGTGGAGCAAAGGATGCCGCGTTCCGTGAGATACGTCTTAAGCATTGCCTGTGTTGGAACGAACTCTGTGAAAATGAGTACTTTCAGCTGATCCTCGTTTTCTTCTCCCTGCAATTGAAAAATGAGGTTCATCAATGTTTCGGTTTTAACATCAGGACCCGCCAATTCTGCTGCTCTGGCAAGATCCAGCAAACTATTTACCTCCGCCATCTCACTGGTGCGACCTGATTCATCCACTTCAACCAGCAAATCCAACTGCATTTGACCGTCCAGATCCGTAAAATCCTCCAGCTCTTCATCGGTCAGTGATTGAGAGGACTCTCGCAGGTTTTCCAGGGCCTGAAGACGTCGCTCTAATGTACAACGGATTGCATGGGAGCTTGAGGTAACAATACGCTGGAGGAGAACCATTAAAAAACCAATATGCGGTTTACGGTCCTTCACCGCACGGTTATATCCTTCTTTCACATAATCGGTAACGGCATCATACAAAGCCACCTGAGCGGGATTCTGCTCCAGGTCCACTCCGAGAGTTTGCGTGGTACGCGGTCGGAAAAGAGGTTTGCCTTCTGCAGTCACCGCTTTCCGTTTTTCAGTCCGAATTACAAAAGCAGAAACCCTGTCTCGGGTTACACTCTCCAAATCAGGGAATGCCAACGGATCGAGCAAACCCATCAGACGCTGGAAAGCGTCGGATTTCCCCTGGTGAGGCGTCGCTGAAAGAAGGAGAAGATAAGGTGCGGCCTCCGCAAGTCCCTGCCCAAGCTTGTAACGTGCGACCTGATCAGTACTGCCACCCAGCCGGTGGGACTCATCCACAACAATTAAATCCCATTGCCCTTGAACCAGTCTTTCGTAGCGATTGCGGTTATATTCCTGAATTTTTTCTTTTGACCAGCCTTTGCGGCGTGCCAAAGGCTTTACAGCATCCAGCGTTACGATAGCCTGCGGAAACCGCATCCAGGGATTGTAGTCGCTTTTATACTCCGTTTCTCCGCTGATATATTGCCCCGGTCTTTCTAACCGCTCCAGGGCATCCAGATCCCCGGGGTTAACCAGTGAAAAGGACTCATTGAAGTGCGTGTCCATTTCAGCCACCCATTGCATGGCCAAACTCTTTGGGGCCACCACCAGGGTTCGACGTACCAGTCCGCGAAGCTTGAGCTCACGCATAATCAACCCGGCCTCAACGGTCTTACCAAGACCCACCTCGTCGGCCAGCAAATAGCGAACGCGGTCGCCAGATATGGCCCGGGACAACGCCTGAATCTGGTGCGGCAGTGGGGTAACATGAGACTCCATGGGAGCCAGCAGTACATGCTCACCCGAACCACTTGAGGAACCTTCTAATATTTCAGCGACTTTTGCTGCAGCAGAGATATAGGCAATGTAATGAGTGGAGAGTGTTGAACGGTTAGTGGTAATTTCAGACAAATCAGATTCAGGAACACGCACAACAGCATCTTGATTCGGCAGCCAGATACGACATGCAGTCTGCCCCCACAGTGTGTGTTTATCAATAACCTTGCAGGCACTTTTATGTATGACGCTGTATTTCCATGTATCACTCATGCTTGTTATTCCGGAATTGTAAAATCATTGTGATAAACAACCGATGCCAACTCGGCTGTTCCGTCGGCACATGCCCAGTAATGAAGGTGAAACTCCCTATCAATATCCCGGCGCTGTGCCTTGTCGGAACCACGCATTCTTTGCGGATCATTTCCTCCCGAACCCTTACGAAGAGCATGAACTGCGGAAAGATTCTTTCCATTTACTGTTTCCACGACTGCACGAAGAATTTTCGGCGGTATTGCATCTCCTTGATCCGCACAAACCTGCTGGCACGACGATCTAAAATTGGCACCAATTTTTGCTCCAATTACATTGGCCCAGTCGGGTGCTTCATCTTGAGATATCGCGTTTTTAAATATCGCGATTCGGACCGCAATCTCAATTCCAAAATTGTCGGATGCACCAACAAGGATTGCCGACTCATCAAAACATTCGATTAGCCCATGAAAATTATTACAGACCAGCACATCTCCTTCAAAGAACTTTGGTGGGCACGGTAAAGCAGGAAGATCATCTCTGTCATGTTCAATTTCGAAGATCTGAGCTTTTATTTGGATTATCTGTTTTGGCGCTTCTCTCAATACAAGAGAATGGCCGCCAAGAGGCTGAGAACAATACTTGCGCAGAACCGCAATCAAGGTGATGCATCTGGCCAAATCAGGCTGATGCCCATTATGCGTGGTAAGCCGAATAACATCCGGGTCTGTTTCAAGATTATCCAACAACACATCTTTGACCCGATAGCAGGTTTCGAATGAAGGTGTAAGTGAAAGAAGTTTTTGGGTAACCTTCATAATGTCGTTTACGCTATACTCAACGATGTCATACTTATTAAAAATCTTGCAGAGATAGCTTCTCTGAGGGTAAAGATTTTCATCAAGTAAAGTTTCTGTCGCCCGCTCACTCATGCAAATAGATACCCATGGTTCATCAAGCAACTTGCTCCAATCCAGTAATGTATCCACATATTGGAAAACATCATTTTGGGTGCAGTCAACGCAGGGAACAGCAAGTACACCTGCATCAATGGTTACACAGGGCAGATTATGCATCATTTTTCTTCCGGCTTGCTTTACGTTTCATTGCTGCGGCTCTCAGAATCTCTTCAGCCTGTTGTTGAGACTGATCAAAGAAACCTTCTGGCCAATCGGGAATAGCCCCATATTCGTTAATCACGACCTCTCGGAAAGATGAATTTTGCAACGGTTTCTCCACGAAGTAAATTTTGGTCTGACTATTTAGCTTTTTTTCCGGTGATGCAGCCGCAATTCGGAAACGGAGTCGATCAATAAAATATTCGCTGTGGGTTTCTACAATGCATTGCTTATTACACAACGCCATCGAAAGGAAAAAATCCCCCAGTAGAGTCTGAACCTTTGGGTGTAAATGCAGTTCTGGCTGCTCAAAAATCAGAGTGGAATCCGTATCGGCCAAAAGGCACATTACCAGAATCGGCAAAACCTGACTGACACCAACTCCGACATGCGTTAGATCGTGTGTACTATCTGAATGGGCAAGGCCAACCTTAAGTTCATGTCCAAGCTTTCCTTGATCTCGGCTTTTTACTGAGTCGGCAATTCCAAGATATTGAAGCCAATCGATGACCGCTGCTTCGAGAGTTCTCGTAACTGTCTTTCGCTCTACTACAGGGGCTTTGAAATTTGCAGAGGGTATGTATTGGATCTTTTTGTTTTTATGTAGTTCAAGAATTGATGCCGTGTGTTCGCCGCGTAACCCTACATCATGGGGGTCAGCTGCCGGTGCGAGTGGATATAACGGCTTTGGTGCATCTCTCAATGGTCCAAGATATTTCAGAGATGATGTAAAAAAATTGTCCAGATACCAAGTAGCTTGGGTTATTAAGCGAGGTAGTCCTACTTGGACAAATGCATGGGTTTCCGAATTTTCGATGATTGAAGCCTTAATGGCGTCATGAATGCGGTCAAAAAGGTCTTCATGTTCCCGCAGCACCTGCTGAACGTTTAACCGCTTATCTGTGGGCATAGAACGTAGTTGTTCGTGCCAATCCCGGAATGTGATCGTCTCGGAATCGAATAGTGACATCTGCCGGTCTTTATCTTTAAATGTTTGGTCGAAATCGATCGTGTCTTTGAGGACTTCCCGCAGGACGGCAATGATTTCTTTGGAAAGAAGGATCTCTCTTCCAAAACTTTGACGAAAGCCAACAATTCCCCGTCGTCCATCATACTGCAATGCCAGCATAATGGCATTTGCATCTTCTTCAATGGTATCAATCGTGGATATTATTCTCTCGGGAAGGAAATGTCTAAGAATACAACCGACAGGTTTTGCCGAGCGATAATCATCCTTCACCTCCACCATGGAACTCTCGTCTAATTCGACAGCATAGGCCAGGCTGGCACGAAGCTGATCGTCGATTTCACTTACACCATCAGCTCCTTCGATTTCTGCAATAGCCTTGCTGGATTGATGAATAGAAATATCTGCTTTTTGATCAGTATTATCCTCGTCTCTAGATACGCAGGACAACTGGGTAGAAAAAAGCCGAGGATGAATTTGAAACAGATCGCGCTGAGGACTTGACGGATCAGCGTCGAAAGACATCTCACATGCAATTTCTTGTAACTGATTAGAATGTAGTCTATTGTAAATTGTTCGATGAAGTGTGAATTGAGATCGTCTTGGGGTTCTACCATCCTGACTGGACAGTGGGCGACAAGTACACTTGATTGAAATTTGATTAACTTCTCCGCCATTTGATTTCAGGTCATCAAATTGGCCTAGACAGGTGAGGGCTCCATTCAATACAACGGAACGGGAACTCACCTTATGGGCCAATGTCTGTGCTACAAGCAGAACGGATTGAATAAATGTACTCTTGCCACTGCTGTTTGGACCGGCAAAGATTGTTAACGGCCCAAGATCCAGCTCAGTTTCTTCACGTATAGATTTAAAATTACTTATTTTCCATTTAGTGATCATAAATTATTCGCCTCCACTTCGCGTAACCGCCTGGTCGTACCACAGGAGCAGTTTGGGGTCCTCTTCGAGGATCTTGTTCGGAATCTTGTCGGCCACGGTGATAATCACTTTATACTCCCGCTCCTGCCATGCTTTCTTGAACCCAGCTCGAATAGCCTCGAGACGGAAGATCTTGAGTTTTTTCTTCGCCTGTTTGTATTCTTCAAACTCTTTGAGGAGGGTTTTCTCTCGTAACTTTTCCAAGTCGCCTGATTTGTTTGGGTCGGGCACATACCAGCGGTCTTTGGCCTTTGCGATCAATGCAGGGTCGTCTTTGGCGAGATTTCGCATATCTTTCCAGTTGGAGGAAAGGTAGCTGTGAATCTGATCTGGCACGAGTCCCTTGCCGTCGTAAGGCAGAAAATTCTGCTCCAGCAGGGTAGAAAGTTCCAAACCGACTTCGTTTTTATTCCAGCCGCTGAGTTCCTTCATAAACAGAGGGTTGATGTCCTGAAAACTCTGCGGTTTGTCACGCAGCAGGCTGCGGAGCCATGCGATGGCAGAAGCTTCATCTTTAATCCAAATTTCTTGTTGAATTTGTCTGCCGCCACCAATCATTTTTCTGCGGTCGTATTCTGCTACCTGTTCTGGCAGGAAATACATGTTGTCACTCTCAGAAAAGCGCTGGGACAAACCAAGCTGAAATTCCTGACTGTCAATGGGAACGTTGTAACCTTTACGCACATAATAGGCGATCACCTGATCATAGAGGATTCTTGGGTCACGTTCCGGGATAGCAACAAGGTCAAGTCCATGCTTTTTGATAACAGGAAGATACTTCAGATGGGTCCGGATAAAGTCCCAAACGCCTTCTTCTGTCTGAGCTTCCTGTTTGAAACGATCTTCGAAGCCTCCGTTAGGCTTATAAGCTGAAATGACAAGATCTTGTTTTACGGCTGTTTTACCAACAATTGCATTGAATCCTCCTTGCTTTTTGTCTAATGCAGAAACATTCCCTATTATAAAACCAGCAGAGGTTATAGCAGACTGAATATTATTCCAAACATGGGCCTTAGTATTTGAAAATTCAACAGTCATCCATCGTCCTGGCTTCAGAAGTCGAAATATCTGAGAAAAGCAGTCAGTCATAATTTTTCTGTAATCATTGACATTTTTTTTCTGAGTTTTGTTTTCAATTGCTTCCTGTTTATTGTTCGTAAAAACTTTCAGCCATGATTCCCATGTATGACTTAGTTCCGAATACATTAAGTTAGAGCCAAATGGAGGGTCAATAAAAACATAATCTAAGCTTTCATCTAATTTAAGATTTAAATCTAGTTGAGATGCACTACCGAGTGATATAGTTGTGTCCCTAGAAATTTTTTTTGGATAAGCACTAAAGGCTCTAACTTGCGTTTTAAGCCTTTCCTTAAAAAGTTTCATAACGGAACTTTCCAAGCCTATTGACGGTGTATATATAACACCTTTCCTTGGACCAGGATTACAACCTCCTCCTCCAAATACATAGTTTTTCAAATGCAATTGATTTAGTTTGGTTGCTCCCCCGATAAAACCTGTAAATAAAAACTTCATTCTCGATGATTTTATTCGATCATTTATCGCAGACAGGACTTTTAAATTCCTTTCTGTATAAAAATGGTGAACATGAGTAATCCCCAGTCTAATAGGTTCATTCGTCTTATCTCCTTGAGGTATCAGGTTATGGGGATACCAGTACGGACAAGGAAAATTTTTAACTTTATCGAGAATCTCAAGGTCGAATTTATCAGGTTCCTTTTCATAGCGTTTAGAATGGCCTGGTAGGGAGTAGTTTATTAATACGGGAACCTGTTTAGCTTGCTTTATAGATGTTCCTAAGGCATTATCAAATCTATTTATCCAAGCTCTCTCCGTATTCCGTTTAGTTAACTCTGATTTACAAAAAGGGCACGGAAACATATCCAAAACAATAGCTTTCTCTTTATCTATTGCGACTTCCCAAAAAACAACTTCATGAGAACACTCGGGGCAGATAAAGACATCTGACCAAATTGTAAAATTAATTGAGCCGATTTTATTGTCACCATGTTTTGTCTGGTACATCCAGCCACATTCTTTTTCAATTTTTTCAAGTAACTGTTTTGCCTCGCGTTCAAAAGTGGAAATATCCTCAACTGAATTATAATTTCGGGCAATGAATGTTGCTGCTGGCGAGAGATCATTAAGAATCGTCTTTCGGGCACCAATCTTTGAAAATTTAACCCATTCGAATTCATCTTTTTCTGTGACTTGTCTCTCATAAATAAATCCATTATCATCAACTTTATATTTTTGTTCTGTAGATTTTTTGGTAACTCCAAGCGATTCTACTGCTGCCTTGTCTCCACACATTTGTGCTGCAACAGCGGTCATTCCAGAGCCACAGAATCCATCAAACACAATATCGCCAGGTTCCGTATAATGAAGGATATAACGCATAATAGCTTTGTAGGGGACTTTAGTGTGGTAGCTGTGAGCATTATATATAGGTTCTTGCTTTCCTTCGCTCACATCAGCGGCAAAAGGCTCCCGGTGGTAGGCATAATCCGCAGGCTTTTCAGGCTTTTGCGCTTCCCATTCGGCGATAAAATCTGCAATCCACGGATTCGGACAGGCTGTGTAATACGGTGGATCGCTCAGCGTCAGAATGTCCTCGTCGCTGCCAATAGGAAAGCCCTCGCTTTTTCGAAACTCTGGGTCTTGGAGCGTTTTACGCAGTTCTTCAGTAAAATACGCTCGTCTGGCATCGTCATTTTCAAACTCCAGACCAAGGCATTGTACTGATTCATCATTGGATACAATGACTTCATCAAAAAGGTTCCCGCTGCCCGCTTTACCGGGAACGATCTTTGTTTTAAATAAACGCTCTTGCCTGACCATAATTAAATCCTCATATATTATCCGCAGATGTCATTGATTTCCGTAGATTATTTTTCAAAATATTTTCTTCTGCGTAATCTGCAGATTAACCATTCTCTATTCCATTACGATGCGGACTTTTGCCTGATCTTTGCCTTTGGTTAACTGGTCGATGTAATCTCCGAAACGTTTTTTGATTTCGCCAGGCGTTGCCGGGCCGCTTTCAATCTGAAGTGCCTTTTGAAGCTCCCGTGATTTTACAGATACTTTGACCAGTCCCGACAATACTTCCTTCAGGGCATGAACAAAATTGGTATCCATAGGAACCGGCAGCTCCTTTGACTTGATAAAAGCTTCGAGAGGTTCTCGGTCGTCCACTTTCAACAGACCCATATTGGCCTGTGTGATTGGGTCTTCCAGATTGCCGAGAATCGTTGATGTCCAGTTACCCACCATGGCATTAAGATCATTATCCATCTGATCAATCATCTGAGAGGCTGCTGCTGTGGCGGGTTCAACTACAGGGCGGAAACCGCAGTGCGGACACGCCGGCGTGATTTCAAGGTCTTGCTCAGTCAGGGCAAAACAGCTCTTCAGCCCGGCCAGTCGGTTCTGATAATCCGTGAGCTGCTGCCGTGGCATCAAATCAATGCCCGCAAGCTTCTGGAGCATTTGCAGGCGGTGATCTCTCATCAAAGCAGCTTTGCGCTTGTCGTCGTTCACGCCCAGTCGCGCCCTGGTGTGCAGGCCGATATAGACAATGATATAATCCTTTTTAAGCTGCTGAAGTTTCGCCCCGACACTTTGGGAGAGGTTTGCCAGTTCTGTGAGATCTGCCTGTTTGAGAACTTCCAATATGTCCTGCCGAGTTGTTTTCATCCGGTCTACCCAATCGTGCTCTGCCGGTAATACGCTTTCGGCCGTTGACAGCCACGAGGCTGTCGGACTGTGTTCTCTAACAAATTCACGCAAGGCATCCAGGTCATCCAGAGACTTTACCGCCTTCTCGTGAATTTTCACCTCATCCATGCTGTAGCGGAAGTTTTTCAATTTACCGGGCAAGGTGTAGGCCTGCAGGGACTCAAAGAAAGTTTTTGCTGCATCCAGCCCGGATGCCTGCTTTGCCAGCTCTGTTTCTCCAAGAAGATCCTGCCCCCAGAATGACAGACCTTCACGCAAGGTCTGTTGCATCATAACAATTCGTTTTACCAGTTTGCCAACAGACTGCTGTAAGTTTTGAATCGGCTCATCATTGCCTTGAGTCACCAACTGAGCCATCCCTGGCGTCATACCAAGAAGTTCAAACATTGCCTTCAGTGCCGGAAGGTTCCATTCCTTCGGTTGTTCAAGGTGTTTGAAGCGGATAAGCTCATCCATCCCCGTTGCGGCAAGCTGCTGAAGCCCGGTTGCATCAAACTTTTTGCCCGGAATTGCGAGAACAATGTCACCGGAGTAAACAAGAGAAGAAATCAATACGGTTACCCATTCCGGCTCGAGGCGAGAACCGCCTGGATTCATATATTCCAGGCCGTGATCATCCTGAATAATTTCATTCCGGTTAACCACCTGGCCATGCCCTTTGCTTTTCACGACATCGAGGATAAAACGGGTATATTGGGATTTATAGGGTTCTATCTTTTCGCCATCCAGAAGCTCGAGGGCATCCAATATCGCTGTTGCCTGTTTCGTTCGTTTTTGGCCGCCGATCGCACGAAGCGCGTCCTGTGCTGCCTGTGCTCTGTTGCTTCCTGTTATAAGGACTGAAAAGAAGGGATATTCAGGAGCCTGATTTTCAAAATGAGGCGCAAGGCAGATTCCGGCAAGGGTATTAACCAGATCGCGAAAATTAATGGTTTCATGGGGGGATAATCCGGAGAGATCCCGTATGGACTTACCTTTTACCCATTGGTTCATCGGCCTGGATCGACCCTGCCAGGTCACTTCAAAGGCATCCATCATGTGTTTTTGCAGCCATTGAACCAGCTTCTTTAAAAAACTGTTGGCCTTCTCCTCATAGGTGGCTTTCGCATGCCCTGAAGAAGTCGCAGCCAGATCAAGTGCAGCCGCATAGTTTTTCAAAGATGTTTGAAATTCCTCGCCGGTATTACTTAAGGGTTTTAAGCGGAAGAAAACTTCATCGCTTGCCTTGTCGTCTTTGAAACGGGGAGAATCGTTGGGTTGAATGAAGTAGATGTAAAAATCCCGAGTCGGCACAGCCGTGGATCTTTCGTTGGGTGCTCCAAAAAAGAGATACCCGGAACGAGCAGCTTTATGATCCTGCCACACCAGTTCATGTTGCCAGATTTTATAACCGGTAACATAGGTTGAGTCCTGACATTCCATAACCCGCTTGAGTGCTTCATAATAGAAACGGTCAAGCTGGGCGTCGCCTAAGCTTTCTGTTCTTTTGTCAATAAGAGCGTCGAAATCATCTGTTTTCTTCAGGTCGAGATAGTACTGACGATTGTCGGGATTAAAAGAAATAAATTGACCGCTGACTGTTTTTAAAATTTCACGAAGAACCGTTTCAACATGCGTCTGCAAATCCTTATCCGGTTCATCGCCTCCAAGTTCAGCAATCAAGGGATCAAAGAGGCAGAGACGGTCGCGTAACTCTTCAGCGCTGGCTCCTAAGGGAGCATAAATATCACCCATTGTAAGACGATGAACGGACAACGCATGAATAAGGCGCAGCGCCATTGGTTTGTATTGTTTGCGGGATATGGCGTTTTCGATTCGAGACTCAAGCACCTGACTGCAGTCGATAACCGCCCTTATTTCAGGAATAGCCCGAAAAGAGGCATTTTGTTTCAGTGTGTTCCAATAACTGTCAAAGGCGATCAGGCCAGGCTCATCCGCAGGAACATCTTTATTTAAGATTCCTTTCATGCCCATAGAGAGGGTTTTTAGAACTTCACGCTTCTCGACGACAGTGACTCTCTCAAAAGTATCTATATAATCAGGATGCACTGGAAAGAGTCGAACGAATTCATCCATGCGTTCATTGAGCCCGCCATAGTATTTTGCAAAAGGCGTCAGGTACTCACGGATTCTGGCCTGCTGCTCGACGGTCTTCTTCAGCAAACGTTCAGCCACAACAAATTTAACATCATCGCGGGCAATAAGGATCTGTTCAAAACGATCCTTAACACGGCGGATACTATCGGAAACAAAGGCGAACCTGGGGCTGTCAAAGATGGCTTCCTGTACACCGGCCATGAAACGGAATCGTAGATCTTTACAAACCTCACCAACCTCACGCAGGAAGTTAAGATCGAGAATCAACTCCTGATCTTTCCTGGTTCTGAGATAATCCAATAATTCATCAACGACCAGCAGGAGACCTTGTTCCGGGAATACTTCACCAAACCTGGCCATCATATCTTCAAATGCTCTTTTGTGGCTGGTAATCGTACCTGCGTCTGGGAAGACATAACTCACCCCCAGGTTTTCGAGGTGCTCTTCAAGTTCTGCAACCAGTATGTCACGTAAAGACATGGTGCTTGCACCAATTTCAGTACGGATCACCTTAAACTTACCCGCAATCTTAGCAGCTTCGGCTTTCACGTTTTCATGATTTAAACTCTCAAGGAGAGAAGCATCGGCAGCAATGCTGGATACGACAGACATCAAGTGAGATTTACCGGTGCCGTAATTACCAACAACTAATATGCCTTTATTGTCGACCGGTTGCTCAAACTGAAGCTGCGGGAAAATTGCTTCTACGTTTTCATTATCCAATTCCCCTTTTTTGTATATCTTACCTGTTAACTTTTCTGCCATATCTTCCGAAATGACATAGGTCTTTACTAACTGTTGTGCCGCATTTTTTTTATCAGCATCACGCAGCTGAACAACCGATTCTATCGGATCAAATTGAATGAGTTCTCCGTATTTCATACCCGTTTATCCTCGCTTGCCAACGTTGTTGATTTTGTATTATAAATTTTATTGCTGCTTACGAGTCCTTTAAAGATATATGTATTCTGTTTCATAGAGGGCACCTCGTATTTTTACAATCTATTGTTGCCTCACCGTTCATGCTGACAACCAGAGTGTCTGTTAAATCGTAACTTCTATATTCACGATGGCCCGGCTCCGCATAGATCAGCTTTCCACTTTCAAATGTACCGTTCCAGGAAGCGACCACTGAAATATTTCGGGACAGCCCCTGCAGCAACCGCAACGGGTCCTGCTTAAGTTCAACATCAAAAAGAATTTCACTGTTATCCAGAAAAACCTTTTCTCCTGTGCCATTGACGGTTTGGGCTAAAATTTCGGAAATCTTCAACTGTCGTTGCTTTGCTGTTAATTCAAGCAGCTCTTTAGATAGACGTAGATTAATATTAACAGGATTGGTTTTATGCAGCTTCGCCAAATTGTGGATAACGGATGTTTTGCCTGTACCGTTTTTCCCGACTATTAACACCAGACGGTAATACAACTCTTCCGCTGCTTTGAGTGACCTGGTCACTTTATTTTCAATAGGCTCTGCCATAATTGCTCCTAACCGTAATCCTTATTGCTTGTCCGGTTTCTCATCGGTAAGAGCAGAAGCTGCACCACTAGCTTCAACCCATTCATCTACCTGTTCTTTTTTGAATTTCCACAAACGTCCCATTCGATGAGCGGGCATTCCATGCGTATCGAGCCACTTGTAAACGGTGTCTTTACTGACCCCGAGATATTTGCATATTTCATCCACTGACAACCAGCGATCATTTATTTCTGCCATATCTCATACTCCTCCTGGGGACTGTTACATTGTGCTCTAACCTCAACAGAGGCAGTTAAGAAGCGCTGCGGATACAACACTCCATATTAAATTACCCTTTAACGTGCTGAAACGAAAGCCCAAAGCACCAGTTTTTTGCTGATTTAAGACGATTGGGATTTATTATACTAGATATGATTTGTTAGAGGCGGTCCTCGACCGATTATAGACGAAATCGTAATGGTAGAGCCAAGCGGGCGAGATATGGTCTTCCGAAATAATTGCCAATAAAACCTTCTGATAAATACAACGCCGTTCGGGTTGAAGGCCTCCAACCGGTCGATAGGCGGCAGGTCGAAACCGCTAACAGATAGCAGCCCGCTTGATCGAGGGCCGTTCGGCGGCCGCAAAAGAAAGCTAATCCACGGTAATGAATTTTTGCTTCCTCTCAACAAAGGGGCTTGACTGGTTCCCTCTTTTTACATACATTAATTAGACACTTGGCTAACTATACAACAACGATGAGACTTAAATGGATAAACTGACCGCAATATTCAAAGCGCTGTCCGATCGGAACCGGCTCCGAATCGTATCGGCTCTCCTTAAACACGACGAGCTGTGCGCCTGTCAGCTGACGGAGCTGCTTCAGGTAGCAGGTGCGACAGCCTCCCGTCACCTTGGGGTGCTGATTTCATCCGGCCTGGTGGAGAGTCGGAAAGACGGACGCTGGGTCTATTACCGGATTCGTCGCAAACAGGATGATTTTGAGGTGTTGATCACGTGGATCGAAACACAACTCAGCAATGATCCGGATGTGGCGCTTGATACCAAAACACTGGATGAAATTACGTCGTGTGAGCCGGAGGAGCTTTGCCGAAAACAACGGGGTGAAAAATGTTGTCCGATACCGGCGCATGAACAAACAAGAGGGAGAAATCATGAATAAAAAACTGAAGATACTGTTCCTGTGTACCGGAAATTCATGCCGCAGCCAGATGGCCGAAGGCTGGACCCGTCACCTGAAGGGTGATGTCATTGAGGCGTATTCTGCCGGGATTGAAACCCACGGCCTCAACCCCAATGCCGTTACAGCCATGGCTGAGGCCGGAGTCGATATTTCCGCGCACAAATGCAAACACATCGATGAATTCAAGGACGTACAACTGGACGTGGTGATCACCGTCTGCGGCCATGCCCATGAGACCTGCCCGTTCTTCCCAGGGAACTGCAAGGTTATTCATATCGGATTCGATGACCCGCCGAAGATGGCAAAAGAACTCGCAGACAAAGGCGCTTCGGAGGAGGAGCAGCTTGAGTGCTATCGAAAAGTTCGTGATGAGATCAAAGCCTTTATTGAAACCCTGCCCGAAGCATTGAACCAATAAAGGGGACCCTGAAGGAGGTTATTGCAATGAGTAATGAAGTTTGTCCGGCAAGTGACCGGCAGATGACCAGCATCTTTGAGAAATACCTTACCGTCTGGGTCGGGTTGTGCATTGTTGCCGGGATTCTCCTCGGCAAAATCGCCCCCGGGCTGGC
>Ga0172378_10002029_pt1 | contig 18920 bp, 17 predicted proteins | sample GrowelOW332metaG_FD_119755 | JGI IMG/M metagenome (GOLD analysis project Ga0172378, IMG submission 119755) | Groundwater microbial communities from an aquifer near a municipal landfill in Southern Ontario, Canada - Pumphouse #3_1 metaG | ecosystem: Environmental > Aquatic > Deep subsurface >... | reverse complement strand
TTAAACACTATATTAGACACTATATTTTTCTTCCTACTGCCAATAGACGATCCACATAAGGAATTCCATGCCCCTAATTAAGCCCCATTTTCTGATCCATGCCGGATTTGCTATTTCACTGACTGTTTTTTCTGCCTGCACACAAAGTGATCCCGCGAGCGCGACGGAATCTTCCAGTTCAAATAATTCGGCGGCAACATCCAGTTCGAGTCTAGAGCTACGCGATTATAGCGCGGGTGCCCGGATGAATACACTCCTTGGAAAAGGGATCAATTTCGGCAATTCCTGGGACTCTGGAACAAACACCGCAGATACCAGCACGGTTAGAAACTACTTGGATGACGACTGGAATAACGCAATTCAAGATGAATGGTTCCAAATCGCCAAAAAAGCCGGATTCACATCCATCAGACTACCAGTCCGTTGGAACCAGACGGCATTGAACGAGCCCCCCTACACACTTCAGGCAGAACGCGTTGCCGGTGTCAAGGAAGACGTTCGTCTTGCGAACTCACTCGGTATGCCTGTCATCATCAATATGCACCACTATTTAGAGCTCTATGAATACCCTGTGCAGCAAATGCCAAAATTCTGTGCCATGTGGCGTCAAATCGCAGAAGAATTCAAGGACTTCAGCAACGATTCCCTCGTCTTTGAAATTTTAAACGAATCCAGAGGCTATTCCGATAACTATTTAAATGAACTCATCGACAGCGCCTATCATATCATCAGAGCGTCTAACCCTGGAAGAACAATTATGATCAATCCCGGCAACTGGGGCCATTTCGAAGGGATGGAAAAAATCAAATTACCGAGCGATGCAGATGGAAACATCATTATTTCCGGGCACTATTATGAACCCTACAAATACACACACCAAGGGGCTAGCGCTGATTACGCATGTGGAGTCGTCTGGGATTCCACAAATAAAGAAGCCTTGACTTCCATCGTTTCAGACTTTAAATCGTTCGTTGCTATGGCAAAAACAAACTTCCCAGGAAAAAATGGAACACACATTCCTTTGAATATGGGAGAATTCGGGGCTTCCAATGACTGTTCTCAAATTACAAACGCAAACAGAGCCTCTTATATTAGCACCATAGTTACAATAGCGAATGCCCTGGGGATTAGTTGGCATTATTGGGGCTTTACTGGCGTAGAATTCGATGCATACGATAAATCCGGCAATGCTTGGTATCCTGAAATTCTAAAGGCTCTCCTACCCAATTCCCCTTCGCTATGAAAATCAAGGCCTGATTATTTTTTGAGTCCAATTAGCAAAGAATTCCGAGATGATTTCATCGGGATTCTTTTTTAATTCTTCAGCTACTTCTACGACAGAGCGGCGAGAGCGGTACAATTCCCGAAACACGCCGTCCAAAGCAACGATGCGGTCCTTAGGAAATCGCTCTGGATATTTACGAAGTGCATGCAAATTTAAGCCAGCCCAAATCAGCGGATTCCCCAAAGCTTTGGATGCGGGAGGCACATCCCTATCCACTTTTAACGTTCCCCCGACAAAAGCATACGCCCCTATATGGCAACACTGAGCGACGGCAACCGTTCCGCCGATCGTCGCATATTCACCAATTTCTACGTGACCGCCGAGTTGCACGGCATTCGACAAAACGACTCCGTTTCCTATGCGGCAATCATGAGCCACGTGGACATAGGCCATTAAAAGCACATCATCGCCTACGATAGTCTCCCCAGTCGCGGAAGTTCCGCGATGGAGCGTGCAATATTCGCGGATTGTGCAACGCTTACCCACTTTGAGCTGCGTGACTTCCCCCGCGAACTTGAGATCCTGCGGGATGTTGCCGATGCTTGCGCCATCAAAAACTTGCGTACCCTCGCCGATCGTCGCATAGGGAAGCACATGCACGCGGGATTCCAAAATGACGTTTTCACCTATTTCAGCAAAATCGTCCACCAAACACCACGGGCCGATGCAGGCGCTGTCGGCGACACGCGCTTTTGGGCTCACAATTGCAGAAGGATGTATCATAAAGTAAAACGAATATAAATATATTTGCATCCGTATGATAAGTCTTTGCGTTCTCGGAGCTCTTTCCGGCCTATATGCGGCCCTATTCCTGTTTTTTTCAATAGGACTTCTCCGCACACGCAAAGGAAGCTCCAAGTCGGAACATAAATGGAGCGTTTCCGTAATCGTTCCATTGCGAAATGAAGAAGAACACGCCCAAAAAACATTGGAATCCCTGAATGCCCAAAATTACGATGGCGAATGGGAAGTGGTCTGCGTGGACGACAGGTCTACAGACAGAACGCCCGAAGTCCTTGCCGCTTTTGCTGCGTCACACCCCAAATTTTCAGTGGTACACGTCCCAAAGGACGCTCCTTTTTTGGAAAGCCCCAAAAAGCGGGCATTGGAAACCGGTTTTAAACAAGCAAGATATGATATTTTGATGACTATGGACGCCGATTGCGTTCCGCCGAAAGGCTGGATAGCATCGATGGCCGGGCGCTTTGTAGGAAATATCGCTATCGTACAAGGCCCCAAAAAGAATTCCGGAGCTCCATCAATCGTCCACTACTTCCAAAAACTGGAAACGCTGGGCTATACATCCATCGAAGCCGCCGGTTTCAGCATGGGAATGCCTATGGTAGCAAGCGCAGCGGCTTTGGCGTATAAAAAAGACTTGTTCTTCAAGGTCGGAGGTTTCGGCGACTTGGTGCACCTATCTTCCGGCGACGACGATATGCTTGTACACAAAATGATCAAAGAACCGAACGTGGAATTCTGCTACAACTTGGACCCGGAAGCGGTTGTCGAAACGTCTCCGGTAGATACTTTCAAAGCGCTCCTCAATCAACGGGCCCGCTGGTCAAGCAATGGGACTAGCTATACGAACCATTTCTATACGCTATTCCTTTCGCTCATCTATACATTCTATGTATGGCTCTTTATTTCGCCGTGGCTAACCCTTTTAGGATTTTCCTGGAATTGGTTCCTCGTTCCTTTCGCAATTAAAATCGCTGCAGACGTCATCTTTCTTTCTATCGGTGCAATCCGGATGAAGGAAACAAAGCTCTTATGGGCGCTGCCAATGACCGAACTGATGCAAATTCCGATCATCGCAATTGCGGTTCCTCTCGGAATCTTCAAACTTTTTAAATGGAAGTAAGCGTTCCAATTTTTGCCTTGGCAAATTTCAGAGCAACTTCGGGCGTTCCAATTTTTCCCTGCAACTGGAGTTCAAATTCTTCTTTGAGAATCTTTCCGACTTGCTTGCCCGGTTTCAAACCGAGTGAAAGAAGGTCTGCCCCCTTGAGTAAAGGTTCAGGAGGATTGTCGAATACACCGAGCTCTTGAGACTTCTGTTTAAAATATTGTGCCACATCGACACGCAAAGATTCTTCGAGAAGCGGGTTGCACTTTAAGTAAGCAAGCGCCAAGCGAAGACCCCCGAGTTCTACGGACGCACGGCGGAGAAATTCATCGCTAAAGCCCTGTTTAAAATTTTTTGCATTTTCAAGAAGGCGAGGCGCAAACTTCCAAAGGGAAGGCGTCTTTCGGAGAATATTCACTTCATTCGTTATCCGAGAGAGAAAGGCTTTCACTTCTCTTTCATTTTTCGCTCCCGAGAGAAGAACAGCAAATGAGAGTATCTCTTCTGACGTCAAATCAGTAATCGTCGGAAGCTCCAAGGATATGGCATCAAGAAATTTTCCAAGCTTTTCAAAAGAACCGCCTAAAGGACCAATTTCAGGGAAAAACCGGGAAAGATCCATTTCGAGAAAAGCATCCAGGCCTAAGCTTGGGCGCCCAGGCTTGAGAAGCCATTTTTTGAATTCTTCAAAAATGCGTTCAGAAGAAAGATCCGCTAAGGAAAGCGAGCGGCAAAGCGCTATCGTTTCAGGCGCAAGCGTTAAAGAAAAGCGAGACGCAAATTGTACTCCGCGAAGAACTCGTAGGGAATCTTCCGCAAAAGCAGGCGAAACGTGGCGGAGGATCTTTTGCTCTAAATCACCCTTTCCATTGTATGGATCCGAAAGCTCCAGTTCTGGAAGGGAAAGTCCCATTGCATTCACCGTAAAATCCCGGCGCAGGGCCGCTTCGGCAAATGTTAAATGCAGATGCGTTTCAACCAAAAAACCCCGGTGGCCTTCTCCTATTTTGTTCTCCGTGCGCGGAAACGAAAAATCGAAGTCCATTCCACGGGTCATTAAGTGGATTACGCCAAAAGCTTTGCCCACCAAATTGGGGCGTCCAAACTGTTGAAGAATGGAAAGCAGAACTTGCGCATCCAATCCGTAGACTTCCACGTCATAATCCCTAGAAACAGTACCGAGCATCGCATCGCGGACAAACCCGCCAACTAGGTAAGAGGAACCGCCTGCAGCACGGATCTCTTTAGAGATGTCGAACAAGGTCTTAGGAATCTCTTTTTCCAAAGCTTTGAACGAAGAGATTAGCATTACTGATCCCCGGATTCGCGGGCACTATTATCAAACGATTCCGAAGGAATGGATTCATCTTGTCCTAGGGAATCCCGGGCAACAGAATCTGTAGGATCCAAAAATTCGGATGCGGAAGAAGAAGTGGAGGAGCCTTTTGAAGAATCCTTTTTAGACTCTTCATACATTTCATAGATGCTCTTCTTGAATTTATTCGTAATCGAATCGCTTTTTTCATATTCTTCTTGTTCGGCCTTGCATTGGCGCAATTCGTCTTCTTGCCAAGCTCGCTGGTCCGGAGAATACGCCATGTGATCCAAACGATATTCTATCTCGGCACAAACCGGCTTTTGACGCTGAGAAGCACAAGCGGCAAAAGCTAGCAACGACGCCGCAATGCACACAAAAGAAATAGTTTGGACTCTTATCATAAGCTTTACAGAATGTCAATGAATGATTATCAACTTGCCCTGCTTTTTCGTCTTGCCCTTTTTAATTAGGTAATGATAAATGCCGGGAGCGGCTAAAACTCCGTGGGAATCCTTTCCATCCCATAGGCAACGGCCTCCGGAAAGTTCATTTCCACTGAAGGAACGCACTAAGTGACCGCCGGCATTATAAACAGAAATCACTGCGGATTCTGAAATATTTTCAAACGTGAGCGTCTGTCCAAAATCCGGGCGGAAGGGATTCGGGTAAACCTTCACAGTAGGTCCGTCCGAAGTCATATAATCCGAAGCATCGCGGAGGTCCTTGCGGAAATACCGGGTCATTCCATTCCGATGCACGAACCAAATTTCGCCAAGTACAGGATCGATAGTTAAATCATAGACAATGTCATTCAACAAACCATTCCGGGAAACATAATGCGTTGCTGTCAATGTATCCACGTTCGATCCCGTCCGCTGGAACATATAAGCTCCAGATCCCATCGTTCCAACCCAAAGGCGGCCCTGGGGATCAATATCAATGGAAGAAAGAGTTGCCGGCTGATATGCAGAAATTTTCTGCGGGACTTGTACAGAATCCATCCCGGATTCAAAATAACAGAACGAAGAATAAGTCACCCCCCAAAGGCGACCGGAAGGTTCTAGCGCAAGATCAATAAGGTAATTGTTATCGGGAGTCGGATAGGACAAAACAGTATCAATCGTCAGGACGCCTCCCGTTTCAGAAATCGGACGAATGGAAAAGACATCCAAGCCACCTGAACCGTCTACGTTTTGATTTTTTCCTGCACTAGAATACAACAGCCATTCCGTACTATCTTCAGACCAAGTAGCAATGATCGGCCCGGCAAACGCCGAACTACCGACACTATCAGCACAGCTGACTTCGCCTGATTCATCGACAAAAGCGATTCCGTACTTAGATTTTCCCCAATAAGAAACAAACCAACCTGAATTGTCTGGCGCAGCAGTAACCCCGGCGGGAACTATATAATTAGGGGAGTATTGTTCTACACAAGAAGCTTGAGTGGTATTAAGTTCTTTTTTATACGTACCGCCATTATCAGAATACAAGCGCCAACCCAGCCCCCAAACTCCTACAAGCAAATTTCCATCTGAAAGCGCTATAATATTTTTTAAAAAATGGCTGTAGCCGCCCTCATCCGTGTAATAAATACTCGGGGGTGATTTCACAACAGAAGACCAAGCTTTCCCATTGCTCCATGCAAAACTGCCCTTAATAGAGTAAGCCGTAATACCGCCATTACCGTTTTGATAAGGAAGGGCTATATACGCGTCTTCTAGAGGAAACTTCTTCCATTCCGAAACAGAAGAAAGCGATCCCGCATTATAATACCAAGCGGAATCCTCCCCCACAAAATAATATTCTTCGTTGTTGGACAGAATCCAAGTGATTTTGGAGCTATCGCCATTCCAAAGTTCGGGAAATTTTTTCTTGGAAAGCGTGTCCCCGGCAATAACCAAAGGACATTTTCCAGAGCAAGCTGCGGTGGCAGCTAGAGCAGAATCAAAAAGGAGAGTCCCTTCAGTAAACCGCGTTACGAGGGAATCTTTGCGAAAAGCCATCGTTTTTATTTGCGTTTCAGTACTATCAGCCCCCTTTACAGAACGGAATAACGACCAAGATTCCGGATCGGCAAGAAGCACGTCTTTCGCCATATTATTCCAATCCATTTCCCGGACATAGACATGAAGCCCTAACGCAATATAAAGAGAATCGCCTTTCACAAGCATCGCCGATAATTCCACAGATCCCAATGAAACGTCCAAAATCCGGGAAAGAGTCATTATGGATTTTCCTGTCGAAATGTCGACAAAGGCCAATCGGTCTTCAAATCCAAGGATCATCGTCGAACCGGCAATTTTCACCAGCCCAGGAACCAATTCCGTTCCCTTTTCGAGAAAGGAACGGTTGAGCACAGAGAACGTTCCATTGTTGTTGTAACGAGAAATCAATCCCTTGGAAGAAACCGCATAAAGTTCATTGCTTGGTGACAGAGCTATACCATAAATTTCAGACGCCTCGAGACCATCTTCAGAAGTATAGGCTTCTGAGCCTCCTGAAGGGTAAATAAAGCGGACTCCGCCGTCCGTCCCAAGAGCGAGGACGGAATTGATGACAACAGCCGTATTAAAGGGAGTGGGGACAGAGAAAACCTCCCATGTATTAAATGCAAAGGAGGAGGATGCCAAGAAAAAAAGTACTAACCGGCAAATATTTTTCACTCTTCAATATTACCAAAATCCGAGAAAGGAAAAAAAGCCCTCAAGACGGTTTTTCCCTTTCACAAGCCTTAATTCTTAAATATTTCAAGGAAGAGCCCAAGCGTTTCGAAAGGCAGGCCCGGTTTGTACCAAACATTTCGGACAATTCCGTTATAGGAAATCCGTGAAGATAATGCAGTTCGACAAGCGTCCCCATTTGAGGGGAAAGCTTATGCAAAAGGCCATCCAGAATCCTTGAAGAATCCGCCTCCGAAGCGAGTGAATTATTGCGTTTGACCGTATAATGGTAGAAGCTCTCACTTACTGTCTGAGTCCGGTTCCTACGGCGGTATTCATCCACACAAAGATTACTTACAACAGCCCGGAACCATAGCATTGGATTGTCATAACAGCACAAATCCTCGTAATGGGAATGCAATCGGATATAGACCTCTTGCATAACATCTTGAATTGAAGAAGGGTCCTTGATTTTCAGGGCGCAGAGTTTGTAAATTTTGCCCCAGTAATGATTCCAAAACGTCAATATATCTTCATTTCTAGTAGAGCCTTGTATGCAGGCCATAATGCTCCTCTATCCACCATAGAGAGCATCTGTCACAACGAACAGGCGAAAAATATGAATAAAAATTCCATCTTAGTTAAAATCATACCCGTAAAAAGTTTTTTAGCAATCAAAAAATTTCATAAACTAGTCACGAGTCTTTTGCTCGTATCTGGCATAGCATCCTCATTTGCCGACGAAGCTCCCGTCATCGAGATGAACAATATGCCTCCCCCGGCAGTTTTCATCCAATATCCTCAAGAAAAAACGGATATAGGCACTCAAGTTACCGTACAAGTTACCATTCCACCAAAATGGCACATCAATGCGAATGTCGCTGCCGATGAATTCCTGAAACCGTCAACACTCAGCATCAGCGCAAAAGGCATTGCTTTCGGTGAACCTGTTTGGCCCGAGCCCATTAAAGAATACAGCGAAGCACTGGATTTGGACAACCTCGTCTTCAAAGGAACTTTCCAAATTCAGATTCCCGTGAAATCAGTAGAAGCGGGCTACGATACAAGCACGACCAATGTAGACTTTGGCTACCAGGCATGCAGCAACTTTATCTGTCTTGCACCGCATAACGTACACGCAGCTCTCGGTATAAAGACCCTTCAAACTCTGCCCGACGACGGGATTTCAAAAAAAAAATCCATTGACTTTTTAGCGGTCCTCCTCTTTTTTGCGTTCCTCGGCGGAGCAATCCTCAACTTGATGCCCTGCGTTCTGCCAGTCCTTTTCCTAAAGTTATTCAGCCTCGTCCGCAACGCAAAAGAAACCCGGAAACGGTTGTTCGCATTGACGGGAGCTCTCACACTCGGTATTCTCGCTTCCTTTTGGGCGTTAGCCATTTTGGTTTCGGTCATTAAGGCCGGAGGCGGAAACGCGGGCTGGGGCTTTCAATTCCAAAATCCGGGATTCATCGCTTTTATGGTGGCAGTTCTCGCCGCTTTCTCAATGAATTTGTTCGGATTCTTTGAACTGTTCCTTCCCGGACAAGCGGCGACAAAAATGGATGCTATGACCAAAAAGGAAGGCCTCGCCGGAGCATTTTTCAGCGGCATTCTGATGGTGCTTCTGAGCACGCCCTGTTCGGCGCCGTTCCTTGGGAGCGCGATGGGTTTTGCTTTTACACAAAGCACGCCGACACTTTTTCTCTTCTTCACTGCGGCGGGCCTCGGGCTCGCTATGCCTTACATTCTCACAGCACTCTTTCCTCAAATTTTAAGAGTCTTCCCGAAGCCCGGCCCCTGGATGGTCAAATTCCAAAAATTTCTCGGGTTCTTCCTTTTGGGAACAGCCATCTGGCTCGTTTGGGTTTCCTTCGGAATGATGGGTACACGCGGCGCAATTGTCATTGGCAGCTTCGGAATTTTCGCATTGATACTTTCTTTCTTCTTCGGAAAAATCGCAAGACCGGACAAGCCTTTCTATCGGGAGCTGCTAGTTCTCGGCGTCACTATTACCTTGCTCTTTTTGAGTTGGACTTTTGCGGCCCGTCCACAAATCAATTCCGCTATGGAAATAAAGGCAAGAGCTACCGCGAGCGAAGCAATGGCCAAAGAAGGCTGGTACAGGTACACGCCCAAAGTTCTAAAAGCCCTTCAACTCGAAGATCGCCCTATTTTTATCGACGTTACCGCAGATTGGTGTCTCACCTGTAAAACGAACGAGGCCGCAATTCTCTCCCGCGATACAGTGCAATCTCTATTCAAGCATTACAACGTTCTGAAAGTCAAGGCGGATTTTACTTTTGAGAGCGCCGAAGTTTCCGAGCTCTTGAAAGAACTCGGGCGAAGCGGAGTCCCGGCTTACGCGGTTTATCACCCTAAAACAAGGACAATGGAAACATTATCCGAAATTCTTTCATTAGATGCTATTTCAGAAACGCTCCAAAAATAATAAAATTGACGCAAAAGCCTAGAATTAAAATAGATTTGGAAATATGAAAGTCGCCCTTTTGACAAATGAATTTCCACCCGACATCTACGGCGGTGCCGGTATACATGTTCAATTTCTTTCCCGCGAACTCACTAAGCTCTGCAAGATAGAAGCCCGTGCATTCGGCACGCAGAATGACCAAGAGAAGAATTTGAACGCCCTCGGTTTTGCGCCGAAATTAGGCTGCAATCCGGCAGATACCCGCATGGCAAAGATATTGAACCCACTTGACATCAACGTGCAATGGATGAGTTCTCTCAAGGACATGGACATCATTCATTGCCACACTTGGTACAGTCATTTCGGCGGGATTCTCGGCAGCCGACTTTTTGAATGTCCACTAGTGCTTACCACGCACTCTTTGGAACCGCACCGCCCGTGGAAAGCGGAACAGCTTGGCAACGGCGGTTACAAAATGAGTTCCTGGATTGAACGCACGGCTTATGAAGCCGCCGACGGCGTGATTGCAGTCAGTGGAGAAATGAAGCGCGATGTGATGAATCTCTACAACGTTCCTGCGGACCGCATACAGGTAATCTACAACGGAATTGATCCGGACTTTTATAAGCCCACGTTCGAACCAGCCATACTTGAAAAATACGGTATCGACAAAAACAAACCGTTTATTCTGTTCGTCGGTCGCATTACGCGTCAAAAAGGAATTTCTCAACTCATCGGAGCTATTCCGCACATCAAAGAAGGCGTACAAGTCGTACTTTGCGCCGGCGCTCCAGATACTCCTGAGCTTGCAAAGGAATGCGAAACGAAAATCAATGAGCTGAAAAAGACCCGCGAAGGCATTTTCTGGATTCAAGAGATGATGCAGCACAAAGAGCTCCGCGTACTCTACTCGTATGCAACGGCCTTTGTGACGCCGTCCCTCTACGAACCGTTCGGCATCATCAACTTGGAAGCGATGAGCTGTGGCACTCCTGTCGTGGGTAGTGCTGTCGGCGGCATTCCAGAAATCATCGTCGAAGGAAAAACCGGATTTCTCGTACCTTTGGAAGCAAGATCTTCCATCGACTTCGAACCAAAAGATCCAGATGCATTCCAGCATGCCCTTGCAGATAAGCTAAACAAGCTATTGGAAAACCCCGATTTGGCAAAGAGCTTAGGCGAAGCGAGCCGCAAACGCGCTATTGATGTCTTCAGCTGGAAGAGCATCGCCAAACAAACGTTTAATTTCTACGGATCGGTAATCGCCCGCTATAAAGCGGAAGGCGCTAGAAAGTAAAGATGATATCCCGCTCAGAAATGATGCGGAACATCCACTCCGAAAATACAAAACCCGAAGTGCGGCTCCGGAAAAAGTTGTATGCACTAGGGTTTCATTACCGGCTGCATAAGAAAACATTACCCGGTTCTCCAGACATCGTCATCACAAAGAGCAAGGTAGCCATATTTGTCAACGGCTGTTTTTGGCATGCACACGGCTGTAAAAAGAGTTCCTGCCCAAAAACTCATTCTGAATTCTGGAAGAAAAAATTCGCCGCAAACGAAGCCCGGGATATCTTGAATAACCGAAAGCTCAGCATGCTCGGTTACCGCGTTGCCACAGTCTGGGAATGCGCAATCGCGAAGGACTTAAGCCGCACTGCAGAACTCCTCGCACTCTTTATCCGAGGGAAAGAAGACGAGATCGAGATATAACGCTCCATTTTCCACTCGCGAAATGAATTGCATCAGAAGCAAGCAGATTCAGAAAGGAGAAAATGGTTATAGATAAAAGAAACGGGAACTTACCATTATTAGACGCAGAAAGAGTTAATGAGCTTGCAAGCATCATTTCATTCACGTCAGCATGTTACGCAATGTACCCCATAGTACATTGCGCTTGCAGAAATGAGTGCAGCCAATGCTACAATGAGCAATAAATGCATCACTTGCTTTAAATTTTCCCTATTTCTTAAGATTCAATCTCGGCTGTCCATTCTGGATGGCGACACCGATACTCCCCAATTTTGCAGGAGCGCCATTGATCTGGTAGGGGACGGATATCCTTTCCTGGACTTTTGAAATTTTCCGTGTAGCAAAAATTTTATCCGGCTCGCCCTCTCTCTGGGGTATCAGATGATTGATATCCTTGTTGCTTTCTAAACAAGAAATGGACGCCATCGAATGAGTCGAGAGGACAAGTCTCCGGTCAATGACCGCATTTACGCCTCCGCACTGTTTCACGCTTGTCTTACAGGCATCCATCGAGACATCGGGCCAACAACCGACTTCCATATCGAACTCGGTGCTAGGAGATTCTTGCTTTTGACAATTACCATTTGAATCGCACCCAAAATCCGACAGAATGATGCCTGAACCTATTTTGGTTGTATCATCGGCAGGGAAGGCATTGTAGAAAGTGGCGACGAGGCTGTCCAACACCGTCTTTCTGACTGAAGCATCCGCCTTGAAAAGCAGCAGGCTCTTGCCTTGGTGCCTCCCGGCATCAAGTCTATTAATACCGATGCCGACGAGCAGCCCCCTTTCCTTTGAAGATAACGGAATATCCTTCAGCATCCAGAAGCGGCCAGCCGGAACCATAGCAGATGTATCGCCGTCAAACGGACCGACCGTGCTATTCTTACCGCGTTCACTCCACGTGACAACATCGGAATTATGCTTTCCGCTATTAGGATCATCGCCCCAGAGAATATTTCTGGAAGCATCATAGACCGCCATGAAATAATTTGGTTCGATAACCTCGGCGTTCTTCTGATACGACCAGTCTCTGCTGGAATCCCAAGAGCTTGAATCTTTTTTTGATATTCCCAAATGGATCTGAACTGTTTTCCCCGGATAGAACAATCCGGCGAGTTTCAGTCGGATCTCCGTATATTTCCCGTTAGGAAAAATGACGGGATCAACCGAGAAGTCAGAAGAAACATGATCCACCCAAGCAGTCAAGAGAGAGTCTTCCGCATAGCTACCATACCGCGTAGCAAAACAATTTGTGTCATTCATCCGGTTTTCGCAATACTGGATAAATGAATTCTCCGCAAAGTACCTGACTTCTGGATCCAAAATGGCACTAACTGACTTGTTCGTGAGCGAAATCCGGTACTCAACCCCATTCGATTCCGTACGATAGCGTTCGCTCAGCAATTGCACAGAAAGGGACTCCCCAGCCAAAGATATTGTAGGCAGCCCCAAAAAGCAAATAAACAAGACATTTTGTATGAAATTCATATTTTCAAACCTTTCTTCTAATCTAAGAAGAGCTTGTTACTTTGTCAATAAAAAATTTCAAGTAAAATAATTTTTTTACTTTACTTGAAACGGCGCCGTTTACGGCTGCTAAAAATTAACAGACGGGAAATCTATGCCCCAAAAGGCTATTTTACAGCATTATTAAACCAAAAAGCCCGCAAGATGCGGGCCTTTTTCATTTATTCTAAAATACTATTTTGTGATTCCAAAATCGGAATCGCTCATTCCATAAAAGCGGATGTCATCCAAATAAATTTCAAGTGTATCGTCCACCGATTCGCCATAACTCTGGCCATTGGCAAACTGCAAATTTTTGACCGCCTTGTTGTGCTCCGCCCAAGTTGCGCCTTCCGTTTCCAAATCAGAATACGGTGTGGGCACAAACTGGTCAAACCAAAGCGTATATTCTTCCCAATTTTCAGTGAGCTCGATAGACGTTTGGAACTTTCCCCAATTCGAGCCGCCGCAGCACGTGTCGGCATAATCCATTCCAAAAGAAACCATAAATTCACCCTTGCCTTTTGCCTTAAAAGAAAGCGCTACGAGATTCGTAAAATCGTAATTCCCGGTATTAATTGACGAACCAAGCCCAACCCAAGGATAGTTATCGCCCTTTAGATTAAACTTGACATAAAGTCCACGACCCGTATAGCCATTTTCAACTATCATCTTATCATAATTGGTCTTATACTTAATCGAATCCAACTTTTCATAATGGATAAGCGTGCCTGACATCAGCGTATCACCTAACAAACTGAATGCGCGGGAAAGCGAATCGTGATAGATATACCAATACCCCTTGCCGGAATCCAAACCGCCTTCCTGCAAAGCTAGGCGACCAGATACATAGTTCAAATTAATGTAATCGTCCGAATAGGAATCGAAATCATCGAAAAGGACATAACTCGTAGAATCGAGATCCGGATAATTGGAATAAACACTAAAATCCGTGCTCGGGCGAAGCAAAGCCTTCATCAAATATTCATACCAGATATCATTATCGTTATCATAGACACCAAAACCGGAGGAAAATTCCCAATAAGCACAAGCGAAGCCAAGTTTAGTTGCCGTAGTACGCACAAATTCAGTCCAAAGGGCACGAATAGAAGTATCTGCAGCCGTATACACCCCGAATTCACCGAGATAAACCGGAACAAGATTTGCATCGGACCAAGCCTTTACCCTCTTAAAGGCCTTGGTGACGGCAAGCTGTTCCGCACCCGTGGCAGACCACGCAACTCCTAACGGATAATCGTATTCTCCATCGCCATCAAAATCCGTTCCTTGATGAGTCACAGTCATTGGCTCATAATAATGGAACGTGGCAATAATATTGGAAACCGAATCCGGAAGACTCAGATCAGCCAGTCCGGAATAAGAATTCCAATTGTCACCACCCACCATAATAGTCCTGTCCGGGCTAATGCTCCGAATAAGCGCAATGGTTTCTGCAACAAGGGAATTCCAAGTAGCACCCGCAAGATTTGTGCGCGGTTCGTTCAAGAGTTCAATAACCAAAGAATCCGCACTGTAATCCTTGAAATTAGTCGTCATCTGCCTATAGACGTCGAGGAAGCAAGGCTTTGTGCCTTCGGGATCCGTATACATAGAGGCCCAATGATGAGCATCCACAACGGCAATCATTCCATTCTTGATGACTTCATCAACCGCATGCGTGATGCGAGCCATCCAAGTCGTATCCACGGTACAACCTGTTGCCGAACTATCCGTCAAATGGGTTTCCCAGCGGACCGGAATGCGGATATTGCCAAAGCCGGAATCCGCCAAGGCCTTGACTCCTTCATCGCTGAATGTTTCGCCCCAATCGCCTTCATCGGGAGCTTCGAAAATATTGCCCATATTCATACCCACGCCCATCTTCTTTACCAATTCTGCCGCATGCCCCGTCAGCATTACCGAAGAAGAAGATTCGACAACAGATGACGAGCTCGTCGGAATCTCCCCGAGTGATGAAGATGAGCTATCGGAACAAGCCGAAAAGAACAGCGCTCCTGCCAAAACAAAGCCAAACGGCAAAATTTTATTCATAGAACTCCTTTAAAGAAAATGCGGTTTCTGTAATCTATATTTTAAAAATGCCGAGCAATCATACAAGCACAGAAGAGTGTTTACGGAAAGAAACGATGATGTCCAAGTCTGGGATTACGAACTGTTAGTTTTTTCAAAGTTCAAAGTCCCCTGCGCTAAGATTGCAAAAACAAACCCTCGCTAACAGCTAAAATGCCGTGCACCCTCCGTCATCTATTTACTTTATCTACAAATTCCTTGCACGTCTTTTGTGGATCTGGAGTTTTGAATATGGCGCTGCCGACAACAAACACGTTTGCCCCGGCGGCTTTTGCTTCTGCAATGTTGGAAAGCTTGATGCCCCCGTCAATTTCAATAAAAAGATCCGGTTTGAGCTTGCGGATTTCGCGCACCTTTTCACAGGTATAAGGAATGAGGCTCTGCCCTCCGAAGCCCGGGTTCACTGACATAATAAGAACCATATCAACAATGTCAAGCACCCATTTGATGCTCTCGATAGGAGTCGCAGGGTTGATGCTCACTGCAGGCTTTGCCCCCAACTCGCGGATGTGGTTGAGTATGCGGTCTAGGTGATTCGTCGATTCCGCCTGGACCGTCACATAAAGAGCTCCGGCTTTCACAAAGTCTTCTACGTAGGCTTCCGGATTCTCGATCATCAGATGGCAATCCAGCGGAAGTGATGTTCCCTGATGGATCGCCGCAGACACCCCCGGTCCGAAACTGATATTCGGCACAAAATGTCCATCCATTATATCCAGATGGATGAAACCTGCACCGCCTTGCTCAACAGCGAAAATTTCACGTTGTAAGTGAAGAAAATCAGCATTCAAGACACTTGGAGCGATGATTTGAGGTAATTTCATATTTTAAATATAGGAATTAGAAGCTTTTTGGAATGAACTCAATGCTTTTTCACGATAAAGGTTCTTTTAGAAACGCAAATTAGTCAAATGCTGTTTTTTTTGTTATTATTTGTTAACAACAAACGAGGAGGTTGATAATATGTCAACTAAGAAGAAAACCAAAGAAAGCACAGCAACACCTAAGGCAGCCCCGAAGGACAACTGCGCCAAGTCCGAAGCCAAGTCTGCAAAGAAGGCTTCCCTGGACGTTGTTTTCAACGTTTACTCTCCTGATTCCACTTCCGTAGAAGTCGCCGGCGAATTCAATTCCTGGACTCCGGAAAAGATGAAGAAGGGCAATGACGGCGTTTGGACCCTCAAAAAGGCCCTTGCAGCCGGCTCCTATCAATACAAGTTCGTCTTTGACGGCAGCTGGGAAATTGACCAGGCCAACCCCGACCGCGTTCCTGATGGGCAAGGCGGCGAAAACAGCGTTAAGAATGTCTAACGAGTTTAGCATTCAAGACAATGCCATTCGAGAGGGTGTCGAGAAATTCGGCACCCCTTTTTGGCTTTATGACCGGGCAACTATAGAAGACCGCATCCGCGAAGTCAAGAGCTTTGATACGGTACGCTTTGCCCAAAAAGCTTGTTCTAACCTCTCGATTCTTTCGCTGATGAAAAAGAACGGTATTTTTGTCGATGCCGTAAGCGCAGGAGAAATCGTCCGCGCACTCAAAGCCGGCTACAAGGGCGGCGAAGATACCAAGCAGGTTCCTCAGATCGTCTACACGGCAGACATTTTCGATAATGCTGCATTGGAGCTCGTGAAAGAGCACAAGATCCACGTGAACGTGGGTTCTCCGGATATGATTGCTCAACTCGCAGAGGCTGGAATTAGGTCCAACCTGACGCTCCGCGTCAATCCGGGATTCGGACACGGTCACTCCAAAAAGACGAACACCGGCGGACCTCTTTCCAAGCACGGCGTGTGGTATTCCCAAATTAAGGACTGCATCAAACTTGCGCAATCCAACGGAATGTGGATCACTGGATTGCACATGCATATCGGAAGCGGTTCGGATTTCGACCATCTTTCCAAAGTTTGCGATGCGATGCGCGATGCAGCTCGCCATTTGGGTTCCCATATCCGCACGATTTCTGCCGGCGGCGGTCTTCCCATTCCCTACAAGGAAGAAGACAAAGCCAATCGGATTGACACCGTGGCTTACTTTAAGCTCTGGGACAAGGCTCGCAAGGACATAGCCCAATCTGTCGGGCACGATATTTCTCTTGAAGTGGAACCCGGGCGTTACCTCGTCGCCGAAAGCGGGATTCTTGTTACAGAAATCTGTGCCGTCAAAAAGCAAGAAGGCAACTTATTCTACCTAGTTGATGCGGGTTTCAACGACCTCGTACGCCCATCCTTCTATGGTTCTTATCACGCGATCACGGTCATTTCTAAAGACGGCTCCCCACTCGGCCCAGAAACGGACGCCATCGTTGCAGGTCCTCTCTGCGAATCCGGAGATGTGTTCACCCAGGAAGAAGGCGGGTTCGTCACTACCCGCAAGCTCCCGATGGCAAGGCCTGGAGATTTGCTCGTGCTCCACGATACGGGTGCTTACGGCGCAACGATGTCTAGCAATTACAATAGCCGCCGATATGCAACTGAAGTGCTGCTAGACCATGGAAAAATGGAAGTCATCCGCGAACGCCAGACTTTTGAACAGCTCTTTGAAAACGAAAGAATCGTCGCTCTATAAATTGTAAGAGAAATCACAAAGCTCCGCCCAAGCCCTTACACTTGGCGGGGCTTTTTCTATTTTCAATCCGTTCTAATTCAACAAGGAGGCTAATATGTCACTTTTTAAAAAATCTCTTGCCGAAGCTTTCGGCACATTCTGGCTCGTCCTCGGCGGATGCGGTGCAGCCGTACTCGCTTGCGGAGTTCCCAATACAGGAATCGGTTACGTTGGGGTCGCCCTCGCCTTCGGTCTTACCGTCCTCACGATGGCTTTTGCAATCGGTCACATTTCAGGTTGTCATTTGAACCCGGCTGTTACCCTAGGCCTTGTCGCCGGTGGCCGTTTTTCCATTAAGGAAGCTCCGGCCTACATTATCGCACAAGTCCTCGGCGGGATTCTTGCCGCAGCCGTTCTCTATGTAATTGCACAGCCCGACCTCACCAATGCAGGCATCGGCGCCTTTGCTACCAACGGTTGGTCCGAATCCCTCAACATCGACACAGGCCGTAATCCATTCGGCGGGCTCACTGTCGGTATGACCTCCGCCCTCATTACAGAAGTCGTGATGACCGCTGCGTTCCTCTTTGTGATCATGGGTGCAACAGATGAACGCGCTCCAAAAGGACTCGCACCTATCGCCATCGGTCTCTGCCTTACACTTATCCACTTGATCAGCATCCCTGTGACAAATACATCCGTCAACCCGGCTCGTTCTACGGCAGTCGCCGTATTCGTCGGCGGCATCGCAATCAAACAGCTCTGGCTATTCTGGGTCGCCCCGATTGTCGGCGGCGTCATCGGCGCCTTCATTTACCGCTTGGTCGGCGAAAGCTGCCCGTGCTGCAAATGCAAAAAAGAAGAGAACAAGTAATCATCCTCTACTTACAAAAGAAAAATTCCAAAGTTCTTGCTTTGGATTTTTTTTGTATTCAAAGCAATACGAACATATAAGGGTACCTCTAAAAACTGCTTTGGTTAAGTGAACCGCATGCAAATCAAGAGTCGCACTCAAGCTTGCTTGAGCATGACCGAAATGCAGGCGATGACGCGAAGTGTCAAAACCATGCAAGGTGAGTGTCGCACAACCGAGCTTGCTTGGTTGTATGACCGAACCGCAGGGGTAACGCGAAGCGTACATACTCTCTGTATTGATGCCTTCGGCATCCGCTTCGGAGCCTCAGGTCTTGATAGCGAACGAGTTCGCTACCTGAGATGCTCGGCTTGAGCGCTTTTCGCCACTTTGAGAGACGACTGTTGCAAAAGTCGAATGCAGCGGCAAAGCTTGCTTTGCCATTGCCTGAGGCTCGGCAACAGGTACTTTAGTCCACCAGTGCGAAGCGTTACCAGAAAATTGTTGCGGTGTCACGTTGTTCCATCCTCACCCCTGCGGGGCCGGACTAGAGTCCGGCTCTTCGAACCCTGACGTTCCCTGAAGGGAACCGGATTCTCGTTGTTGCGGTGTCACGTTGTTCCA
>Ga0172378_10002028_pt1 | contig 18921 bp, 16 predicted proteins | sample GrowelOW332metaG_FD_119755 | JGI IMG/M metagenome (GOLD analysis project Ga0172378, IMG submission 119755) | Groundwater microbial communities from an aquifer near a municipal landfill in Southern Ontario, Canada - Pumphouse #3_1 metaG | ecosystem: Environmental > Aquatic > Deep subsurface >... | reverse complement strand
GAGGGCAAGTGTGAACATCTTGGAGAAGATGCGAGACTTGCCCTTGAGATATTACGTTCATATGACAAGGAGCTTTCAGATGAATAAAGTGAGATATGGTCTTATTGGATATGGCAAGATTGGCTCCCAACATGTCAAGGGTTTGCTCGGTGGTGCGGTGAAGAACCTGGATTTGGTTGCCATTGCCGATACCAACCCCGAGCGGCTTAAAGCTGCAGTGGAGGCTGTGGGTCCTTCCTTGAAGACCTTTGATTCAGCCGAGGCTTTGATAGCAAGCGGATGTGTTGATGCCATCCATATTTGTACTCCGCACTATTTCCATCCGGTATATGCCATCAAGGGACTGGAGGCTGGTTTGAATGTGATGGTTGAGAAACCCGCAGGTGTCTATACCAAACAAGTCAAGGAAATGAATGCCGTCGCGGCCAAGGCTGGAAAGGTCTTTGGTGTGATGTTCAACCAAAGAACGAATCCAGTCTATCAGAAGGTGCGCGAGCTTATCAATGAAGGGGAACTAGGGCAGGTTACCCGTACCAATTGGATCATCACCAATTGGTTCCGTGCCCAGAGTTATTATGACCAGGGGGATTGGCGTGCGACTTGGGGCGGGGAGGGAGGAGGCGTGCTCCTCAACCAGAACCCTCACAACCTCGATTTGTTTCAGTGGATCTGTGGTATGCCAAGCCGTGTGAAGTCCGTGGTCTATTACGGGAAACATCGGGACATTGAGGTGGAAGATGATGTGTATGCCATCTTTGAGTATCCAAATGGAGCGACCGGTTGCTATATCACCACAATTGCCGATGCCCCAGGAACCAACCGGTTGGAGATCACCGGGGAGAATGGCAAGATTGTTGTTGAAGATAATACCATCGTTTTCTCCCGTCTGAGGGAAAGTGTGACTTCCTTTAACCAACGGTTCAAAGGGGGGATCGGGCAACCTGAATGCTGGCGTATAGAGGTACCTACCAAGGGTACCTATACCAGCCATATGGGAATCATTCAGAATTTTTGCGACGCGATTCAGAAAGGCACTCCTTTGATGGCTCCAGGTGAAGAGGGAATCAATGGCCTTGAAATCTCGAATGCCATTCATCTTTCTTCCTGGCTTGGAGAGAACTGGGTGGATATTCCTGTCGATGATGATCTGTTCTATGATAAACTTAAGGAACATATTGACAGGGAAAGAAAAAATAGATGACAAAAGGAAGAGACAAGGCAAATACCTGGAGTATTGCCTACACCTGGTTCATCTCGTATCTAGGGGTATTCAGCATACCCCTGCTGGTGTTTGCTTTTGTTTCGTTCCGTTTCGTTCAAATCTCTGATGATGTGATAAAAAAATACAATACCCTTTCCGGCCAGCAAGTCCAGGTTTTCATGGATTCAGTGCTTTCCGAAGTCCATTCGATTGTGGATGATATCGGCAACGCGCCGGAGATCAAGACAATAGTCAAGGCCTCCTCCCGTTCTTCCTTATCCACTTTACAATTGTTTGCAGCCCAAGAAAAGGTGAGCAAGACACGGGTCATGCGCAATGATATTGATGAGTTTTTCCTTTATTGCCCCTCTTTTGATCTTACCATCGCTGGTACCTCCTATACTTCCAGCAAGGATTTCTATGATTCATATCTGAACGGTACGACTTTCACGAGGGAAGATTGGAATGACATAATCAGTAGCAAGTATCCAACCTCAACTGTTTTTGATTTCAGTTCCCTGATTCCAGGAGCAAAGATTGATAAGTTGCTTATAGTCACTCCCTTGAATTTGTTTCTGCATGGTGATCAATACATGAACGTTGCTGTGGTGCTCAACCGGGCGGAGATGCATCTTTCAAATAGTTCTTTTGATGCTTTTGAGAATTTGGTTATTGTGGATAAAATACGCCAGAGGGTACTGTACAACAATACAGGATACTTGCTTTCATCTGATGATTTGAATTTCCGGTGGCTGGGAACAGGGAATCAGAGTTTTGAGCAAACAATTCAAGGGAAAAGGTTCATCGTATCCTGTGTGGACTCCAAGATACAGAATTGGAAATTTCTGACACTTGAGCCCAAGGAACAGAATCTCGGGGTTGTGCTTCTTATCAGAAGAACTTTCCTTATTTGCCTTATTCTTTGCTTTTTACTTGGAATCGCCTTTGTAATCTATCTTACCCGACGCGCCTATAAGGGAATTGACAATGTGATTAGGACGATTGACTCACCGAATACAGTGAAAGGCAATGAACTGCAGTATATTTCCCATGCAATCACCTCCTTGCAGGATGAGAAGAAAGAAATCAATACCCGCTTTACCCAGCAGAAGGCCTTGCTTCAGGACCAGATAATCTGTTCCTTACTTGAGAAATATCCAAGTGACAATAAGGCAAACCGCCATGAATTGGCTCAATACGGGATTGAGTTTGTTTCGAATTACTTTATGGTCTTCATTTACGAAATAAAGGGTAATCCCGCCATGTTTGATGATTTGTTAAGGAAGTCCTACTCCTTGAGCCTCGAGGGAACTGGATTTGTCAGCTATCCTTTTCATTCAGAGAAAGTCTCAGGCGCGCTACTCAACCTTCCGGATGGCAAGATAGAAACCTTGCAGGCGTCACTAAGACTTTGGGGGGAGCGGTTCCGTTCCTTGCTGCCGGAGAATATCTCAATTGCATGCTCCAATGTATGTTGCACGTATCTTGATCTTTCAGGATGCTACAGCCAAGCGCTTGATGTCCTGGAGTATTCACGGCAACTGGAATTTAAGAATTTCATGTTCTATCAGGACATGCTGGACTTTGCCAAAGGAAGAAGCTTCGATTACCCCATTGATCTTGAAGTCCAGATAATGGAGGACCTGAAAAAGGGTGACGAGGATTCCGTTCTCTCCTCCATCGATACGATAATAAAACGCAATCTTGAACGGGAGGTGCCACCAAAGCAGATGAGGTTCCTTATGCTCAACATTGCGGGGACAATCATCAAGGTATTCAGTCGCTTGGATGAAAAGCTCTTCGTCAATTATCCTGAGATTTCTTTGCATCCGATTCTGCAATCCTCTACCGTTGAGAACATCAAAAGCGAGATAGCTGCGGTCGTGCATAGTATTTGTCAAGTCCTGAGACGAAGCATCGACGATGAGAGCGGACAGCAGGACCTGTCACTGTACAACGTCATCATTTCCTATATCCAGAAAAATTACTTGGACAAGATGATGAGTGTGGCCCTGATAGCAGATGACAGGGGACTCTCCTTGCCGACACTTTCAAGATTGTTCAATAAATATAATGGTGAGTTGATATCTGATTATATCGTCCGATGCCGGTTGACACAGGCAAAGAAATTACTTCATGAGAATTTGAGTCTGGAAGTAGTTGCGGACCAATGTGGTTTTGGAAGTCTCAGGACATTCATGCGGGTGTTCAAGAATTCAGAGCAAATGACTCCGGGCCAATATGAGGCCATGTATGGAAAGGAATGATTCAATGAAAAAATTTGGGGTGGCAATAATCGGTTGTGGAGCGGTGGCGAAGAATCACGGGAAGGCTGTCAATGCATCAAAGCAAGCTGACCTGTTGTATTGTATTGACCTGGATGCGAAGAAAGCACAAGAGTTCTGTGCGGTATATGGAGGGACACCCCTTGTGGATTATCACGAGATATTGGATGACCCGAGTGTGGATATCGTTCATATTGTGACCCCCCACTTCACTCATGCGGACATCGCCATCGATTGCATGCTTCATGGTAAACAGGTGTTCTGTGAGAAACCTCTTGCAATCAATGTAAGCGATGGGCAAAGGATGATAGCTGTATCAAGGAAAACCGGATGCTATCTTGGTATTTGTTTTCAGAACAGAATGAATGATGCCTCTGTCGCTGCGAAGGATCTGATAGACCGAGAGGTGTATGGGCAGGTGCTTAGTGTTGTGGCCACGGTACGTTGGGACCGCCATGGCGAATACTATAGTAAATCCCCTTGGAGGGGACAATATGATACCGAGGGTGGTGGATGCATCATCAACCAAAGCATACATACCATCGACTTGATGCAGTATCTTTGTGGCAAGGTCACGGAATTGACTGCCATTGATGCCCATATGAGAGAGACCCATGATTATGAGGTCGATGACTCCTGCATGGCCAATTTTGTCTTTACAAACGGTGCGACTGGAGTAGGGTATTTCACCAATTGCGCCAAACTTTGCAAGACAGCGGATGTTGAGATAATTTGTGAGAAAGGGGCTTTGCTTGTCTCACAGAAAGGGCTGACTATTACCACGACGGAGGGAAGCAGTTTTATCCCCAGCGAGGTGGCAACTGGAGAGAAAAGTGAATGGGGTTTATCCCATGGCCGCTTGATCGAGGCGTTCTATACCGCTGTTGCGACGAATAAACCCTTTCTTGTTGACGGGACCGCCGCTTTGGAAGCGGTGAAAATCATACAGGCCTTACAATATTCGAAGGGCAAGACTGTCAAGGTCAAATGAGGATAGAGATGTCAAAACATGAGAAATTTCATTATCAGGATATCGGAGAATTGAGGGAGGCCATCAAAGCTCTTCACGTGAGTATTCCCTTGAGTGAGGATCTGTCTGCCCTATCAAGAAAGGTTCGCGTGGGTTCCCTTGAAGCCCCCAATGCGTTTGCCGTGCTTCCCATGGAAGGCTGTGATAGCGAGATTGACGGGTCGCCTACGGACTCGGTGCGGAGAAGATATGAACGATTCGCTTCAGGTGGTGCCGGTCTTATCTGGTGGGAAGCGAATTCAGTTGTTCCTGAAGGCAGGGCGAATCCCTTGCAAATGATGCTTACCAAGGATAATGTCGGCAAGTTCGCCTCCTTGGTGGAGCATACCTTACATTTCGCCCAGGACAGCATGGGTAAGTCTCATCGTCCCCTCCAAATTCTTCAACTGACCCACAGTGGCCGTTATTCTCGCCCCCAAGGGCATAAAGCTGCCCCAATAATCCCGCAACATGATCCCATTCTCGATCCACGGGTCGGGCTCAAGGGTGATGAGGAGGTCGTTTCAGACGGGTATCTTGAGGATCTTGTGGGACATTATGTCTTTTCCGCTAGGCTTGCCAAGGAAGCGGGATTCGATGGGGTTGATGTGAAGGCCTGTCACAGATATCTTCTGAGTGAGTTGCTTGCAAGCCATACCAGGAAAGGAAAATTCGGTGGAAGCTTTGAAAACCGGTCCAGACTGATGCTGATGATAGTCAAGGCCATCCGTCAGGAATGTGGGTGCGGTTTCCTTGTCGCCTCACGTTTCAATGTGTTTGACGCCCATCCGTACCCCTATGGATTCGGGGAGGACAAGACCGACCTGTGGCGTTTTGACCCTAGCGAGCCTTTGGCCTTGACCAGGGCGCTTTGTCTCCAGGGCGTGGACCTGCTTAGTAATAGTGCGGGTAATCCTTATTATATTTACCCTCAGGTCACCAGACCCTTTGATCTTTCCTCCATGGGTATCCCCACCCCTGAGGAGCACCCCCTGGAAAGCATTGAGCGTTTATTCTCCTTCACTGAGCAAATCCAGAACGCTGCAGGAGCTGTTCCTGTTGTAGGTAATGGCTACACCTGGTTGAGACAATTCATTCCCTATGTGGGATCAGCCAATCTGGCTATGCACCGTTGTTCCTTTATAGGACTTGGCAGAAGTAGCATCGCCTATCCTGATGCTCCGAAAGATATATTGACACAAGGCCTGATAAATAAGAATAAATGTTGCATCACTTGCAGCAAATGCACCCAGATTATGCGGGACCATGGGAGGACAGGATGCGTTATCCGTGATAACGACGTGTACGGCCCTTTGTATGTGGCGGCTCGCAAGGAGGCCTCAGAGCGAGAGGCCAGTTTTCAATAGGAGATATTGAGTATGCAAAAAGTTGCGTTGATTACCGGAGGAAGCAGAGGGATTGGACTTGCGATAGCACATCGGTTGAGCCAGGATGGGTTCGCTGTTTCCCTGGTGGGAACCAAGGTGCTGGAGGATACCAAACTTGACCTATCTGGGTTTTCCTCCCCTGTGCAGTACATTTGTGCCGACATCTCAAGCAAGGAAGACAGGATGCGTATTGTCTCTGAGGTAGTAAAGGCCTTCGGACGGATTGATGTCCTGGTCAACAATGCGGGTGTTGCACCTTTGAAACGAACCTCATTGCTTGAGATGGAGGAGGATTCGTTTGACCGTGTCATCGGAATTAATACCAAGGGAAACCTGTTTCTGACCCAACTGGTATCCAAGCAAATGCTGTCCCAGCCACAGGCTTTCACCAAACGAGGTACAATTATCAACATTGGTTCTTGCTCAGCGGAAGTCTCTTCGACGAATAGGGGGGAGTATTGTGTTTCCAAAGCCGGGGTGGCTATGCTCACCACCTTGTTTGCCGATGCCTTGGCTAGTGAGGGCATCCTTGTCCATGAAGTGAGACCGGGTGTCATCGCAACCGACATGACCAGTGTGGTCAAAGCTAAATATGATGCCCTAATCGATGAGGGGATCTTTCCCATCAAGAGATGGGGACAGCCTGAGGATGTAGCAAATGCGGTTTCTGCTTTTGCTTCTGACTTGTTCCTCTATACTACAGGGAATTATATCGATGTTGATGGTGGATTTCACATCAAGAGGCTCTAGGAAATGAAGATTATCAAGGCTCATACCATAATCGTGGGTGCCGGGGCATCTGCATATAATGCCGCGGATTGTTTGTTCAACGAAGGACTTAAGGATGTCTTGATGATTTGCGAGCGAGAAAGCTGGGGGACAAGTCGCAATGCCGGAAGCGATAAGCAGACCTATTACAAGCTTTCACTCTGTGGAAAGGAATTGGATAGCGTCTTCTCCATGGCCCGGACTTACTTTGAGGGATTGGCTGTTGACGGCGAGCATGCCCTCTGCGAGGCTGCGCTCAGTACGCAGTGTTTCTATAAATTGGTGGAATTGGGGGTTCCTTTTCCCCGAGGACGCTATGGTGAGTTTGTCGGTTATAAGACTGATCATGATCCTAACAAGAGAGCCACCAGTGCAGGTCCTTACACTTCATTGTTCATGACCGAGGCCTTGCAGCGTCAGGTCAAAGCCAAGGGGATTCATGTCTATTCAGGTTTCCAGCTTATCGATATCTTGATCAAGGAAGGAAATGCTTGCGGTTGCATCTGCCTTGGCCTTGATGACAATGAATATACCGTCTTCCAATGTGTCAACTTGATTCTTGCTACCGGAGGGCCTGCCCATATCTATTCAAAAAGTGTCTATCCTGTAAGCCAGAAGGGAGCCACAGGTGTCGCCTTTTCCTCTGGGGTCCAGGGAAAGAACCTGACTGAATGGCAATTTGGTCTGGCCAGCTTGAAACCCCGCTGGAATGTGAGTGGCACCTATATGCAGGCGCTACCCCGTTTTGTTTCCACTGATGCAGAAGGCAAAGACGAGAAGGAATTCCTTTTTTGCGGTTTTGATGATGTGTATGATGTGCTTTCAAAGATTTTCCTTAAGGGATACCAATGGCCCTTTGACGTTCGAAAGGTAGAACAGGGATCAAGCATCATTGATGTTCTGGTCTATTGGGAAAATCAAAAAGGCAGAAGGGTTTTTCTCGATTACACCAGGAATCCGTTGCTTTTGGATGCGCTTGAGTATGATCTTTTGTCCAAGGAGGCATATCAATATCTTGAAACTGCCGGTGCACTTGGAGGTATGCCTTTTGATCGGTTGCAGAAGATGAATGAGCCTGCAATCGAGTTCTACCGTAGTAAAGGGGTGGATCTCCACAAGCAGATGCTTGAGATTTCCCTTTGTGCACAACATAGCAATGGAGGGATTGCTGTGGATCTTTGGTGGCAGACGGACGTGAAGCACCTGTTCGCTGTAGGGGAGTGCGCAGCGACCCACGGAGTGTATCGTCCAGGAGGAAGCGCCCTCAATGCAGGGCAAGTGGGCTCAATGAGGGCCTCAGAATATATTTCACGCGTGTATTTTAAGAATTCATTTATGGATGATGAGAGTTTTCAGGCTTTGGCACAGCAACATCTTGCCTCCCTTTCTGTTCCTTTGGCACAGAAGAGCAACATCGAGCAGGTTGCAGTGCTCGCCCAAGAAGGGATGTCCCAAACGGGAGGTGCCATCCGTAATGAGAAAGCGTTGAGAGCGCAATTGGCTTTTGTGGAGAAAGCCTTGAATACTCTTTCGATTCAAGATAAGAAAGAACTTTTTTCCTATTATGAAGTAAAAGACATTCTCCTTACTCAACGTTTTTATCTCTTTGCTATGATTGATTATATTAATCACGGACATAAGAGTAGGGGGAGTGCTCTGTACACAGATCCCAAAGGAAACAAACCTCATTGCTTTCTTCCTGATGACTTTTCCTTTTCCTTGGAAAAAGATGATGCTCCTAATGAAATTCAACTTATTCAAATGAAGACAGGAAAGCCTTGTGCCTTCTGGCGTCCTGTTCATCCCATACCGAGTGAAGAGGAGTTCTTTGAGAATGTATGGCGTGAATTCAGGAAGAACGGGAATGTGTTCTAGTCCTTATCTGATTTCTTCCACAGGAGACTTCTTAGGCTTGGCGGTTTGTATTGGACTGGAAGATGGTAAAACTGTTCTTCTTGTTGTTTTTTGTCTGGTAGAGGGCACGATCGGCAATAAGGAACATATCCTGGAATTCCTGTTGTCCTCCCCCGCTTATTGAAACCCCTACACTGCACGTGACTTCCAATTGTGTCTTCTCCTTGATTATTTCTGGGATTTCCTTGCAAAAGGAAGCGAACTGGAGATAAAGATATTCCTTGTCTATGTCCTTGATCAAAAGCATGAATTCATCTCCTCCAAATCGTCCAAGCATGGTATTCCGATCCAAAGAGCCAAAGAAATTTTTGAGGAATTCAGCGAAAGCCAGGAGCACATGGTCACCAATCTGATGTCCGTAGTCATCATTTATTTGCTTAAATCCATCAAGATCAAACACCGCCAGCGCATATTGCCTGGTTGCTTCTGGACTTTTCACAAATGAATCGAAGTAATAGGTAAAGGTCGATTTGTTCATCACTCCTGTCATGGAATCCAATGAGCACATGTCTTGCAATTTTGCTTTTGCCTGGTAGTATTGGAATTTGAAATGAAGGAGGGTAAAGAAGGATGTCAGGCTGATGCCCAAGGCGACTGTGGTGCTAAGAAAATCACGAAAGAATAGGTAACGGGACTTGAATATATAGGAGAACGTCAGGAATACGATGTCCTCGCAGACCACCAAGGACAGAATCTTCTTGGGGGGAAAGGTATAAACCTGTGTCATCAATATCAGCACCATGGGGAAAAGCAGTGCTTGTTCATCTCTAAAAGCATACGTGCCAAGATAGATGGTAAGGGCGGCGATGAGCCAGCCGAACACAAAGCAGGTGTTACTGACGAACGCGGAAGACAGGTTGTCTTTCTTATAGAAAAAAAAATGGACAAAAGCCACAAAGACCCATTGCACGACCAGTGCGATGAGGATTCCTCTTGTCTGTAAAGCAAAGCCTTGGGGAAGGGCAACAGTGAGGAGATAGAGAGCTACGACGAGGGCATAGACAACAACCATAATCCTGAGGGAACTCAGATTCTGTTTTTTTATGACATTTTCCTCCTTCTCAAAGAATTCTTTTGAATTCTCGAGAAATCGGGTTGTTGCATTCTTTACGTGAAAGAAATGATTTGACATGGCAGTTGTCTTCTTCAAATTGGATAGTTCAAAATACAGTTTTCTATAGTCGGTTTTTTCTTGTTTAAGGTCAAGTTTTTATGGAATAAATACTGCACAAATATTGTCAAACATCTTGAAGACGGATTTTTTGTGAAATTGCAAAGCGAGGAGACAAAAACAAGAAAGAGAAAGCATGTCCCCATCTTGAAAAAAAGCGTGGAAAAAAACAAAGACTGGACTCACTTATGACAAAGTGACAGGGTTTCTTCTCACTCATCCGAAATACAGAAGAAAGAATTCCTTTGTCTTGTCTTCATGGTTTGTGATATGCTCATTTCTATGAGTGATTACATGAATGGGACCGGTGTGCAATATCATTTGCACATCAAGAAGGGAGATGTCGGGAAGTATGTGATATTACCTGGGGATCCAAAAAGGGTACCCTTGATTGCAAAATTCCTTACTGATGCAAGGTTTATTGCGGATAACCGCGAGTTCGTGACCTACACGGGGCAACTTGATGGAGTGCCGGTATCGGTCACCTCGACAGGTATAGGCGGTCCTTCCGCTTCCATTGCCATGGAGGAATTATACAAATGTGGCGCTGATACATTTGTCCGTATGGGAACTTGCGGGGGTATCGCACTTCCTGTCCTGGGGGGGTCTGTGGTCGTTGCCACAGGAGCTGTCAGGGCCGAGGGGACAAGCCGCGAATACGCACCTATTGAGTTTCCTGCCGTTGCCGATTACCAAGTGGTTGAATCCCTTGTTGCGGCCTCCAGGATGCTTGGATATCCGACCCATACCGGGGTGGTGCAGTGCAAGGATTCGTTCTATGGGCAACATGAACCGGAGGTGATGCCTGTTTCCTATGATTTGATGCAAAAATGGGAAGCATGGAAAAGACTGGGAGTCCTTGCTTCCGAGATGGAAAGTGCCGCTTTGTTCTGTTGTGCCGCCCACTTGGGTGCCCGCTGTGGCAGTGTGCTTTTTGTCATTGGTAATCAGGAACGAGAGAAGGCAGGAATGGAGAATCCCAAGAGGCACGACACAGAAGCCGCCATAGAGGTATCGGTGCAGGCTATCCGTAATCTCATCGCTCAGGATAAAAACTGATGCCTTTCCTTGCAAGTGAGCACTTTTCCCTATCAAGCAGGTCCAAGAGATTTTGGTCCTTCTCAACTAGGCAATAGGGTTCAATGGAGAAGAGCTCAAGGCCAATGGTTTCATATTCCTCTTGAAGACTGGCGCAAGGGTATTGCCCAAGATCCAAGGCGAATCTTATCGCACTGATGTCTTTTGCGATGTCTTTGCTTGGCACAAGTAAGGTCTTGTCGCTTTGGATATTGATTATTCGGATTAATCCTTGCTGTGGTTTGTCCGACAGGATATATTTTCTTTGCATGATGCCGAGAGTATACTGCAATAACAAAATAACTTCTATTTAAGGTATTCTTCTTTTTATTTTTTTTTGTTATTATACAAGTATTCATTTCTTTTCGAAGAAAACAAGGTAGGGATTTTAAATGGCACTACAGATTCAGGATTTGGTTGCATCCATTCGAAAAGATGGCGTCCAAGCCGCCCAGAAAGATGCACAAAAGATTGTTGCTGATGCTGAGAAGCAGGCCGAGGTTATTCTCCAGCAGGCACACAAAGAGGCTGATGCGTTGCAGGATGAGGCAAGAAGAGAAATTGATGTACGTGACCAGAGCGCCCGTGCCTCCCTCCAGCAAGCAAGCCGGGATGTCCTCCTTTCTTTGAGGAAAGCCATCAGTACGCAGTTGGAGTTGTTGCTTCAGGCTAAGCTGGAGAAAGCTTTTTCCGGTAAGGAGCTAGAGGCTTTGGTGGTTGCGATAGTCAAAAGCGGAGTGGTTGATACTTCGGAAAGCGAGGTTCAGCTTAACAGCAAGCAGTTTGCCTCTTTGGCTTCCCAGCTTATGAGTGAGCTTAGCCAGGAACTGAAAAATGGCCTTGAGATAAAGCCTGTAGACAACGTGGATACTGGTTTTCGGATCGCTGACAAGGATGGAAGCGGTTTCATTGATTTCAGTGATGAGGAGATTGCCAATCTGATGAAGCCCTTCCTTAGTGACGAGCTATCCAAAATCGTCTTCGCACAAGCGAAGTAAGGAGCATGGTTTGGCTTCCTATTATTATCTTGTTGCTTCGCTTCCTGCGCTTGGCTATGATAAGCAACCTTCCCTCAGTGTTGAGGGGTTCTTATCGCAATGCAAGGCCAATATGGGACCGAGGGATTATCATCTGATTGAATGCGCCATCAGCGGAGAGTCCGTCGGCAACTCGTTTCTTCTCAGATACCAACGGTTTTGTCAAATGGTAAAGAGTGAATTGAGTGAGCAACGTGCGCGTAAGCTTTCGTTGCCTCTTGAGAAATACAAGAACAACGGACCAAAAAGTTATGTGATTAGTGATGCGGTCAGGATGGCGATTTCCAACGAGAATGTGCTTTCTGGGGAGATGATTCTTATTGTGCTCAAATGGAAATACCTTGATGAGATGTGCGCGCAACACGTTTTTGATATTGAGGCGCTTCTTTCGTATGCCTTGAAGTTGAGTCTCATAACCCGTAAGAATTTATTTTCCCAGGAGGCTGGGAATGTTGAGTTCCGTAGGTTGTTCTCCAACCTGCAGTCCGATATTAGTAGCATTTAGTGGAGTACGTTATGGCAAATACAAGCGGACGTGTTGTCGCAGTCAATGGCAACATGGTGGCGGTAGAGTTCGAGAATGCAATTTTCAAGAATGAAGTTGGATTCATCAAGGTTGGTGATACTCGCCTTAAGGGAGAGGTTATCAGGATTAATGGCAGAGTGGCATCATTGCAGGTGTTTGAATCCACCAATGGTGTCTCTGTGGGGGACAGCGTCGAGTTTACAAATGAGATGCTGTCTGTGGAACTGGGACCTGGACTTCTGACTCAGATTTATGATGGTCTTCAGAATCCGCTTCCTGATTTGGCCGCCAAGTGTGGCTTCTTCCTGCAAAGGGGCGTGTATCTTAATCCAATTCCCGATAAGGACTGGATGTTCACTCCGACTGTCAAGGTTGGCGACAAGGTCCGTCCCGCCGATACCGTAGGGACTGTTCCTGAAGGGTTGTTCACCCATCAGATAATGGTTCCTTTCAGTTTGCCTGAAGGACAGTACACCGTTTCCTCCATCAATGAGGCCGGAGTGTACAATGTCAGGGATGTCATTTGCACCATCACTGATGCCAAGGGTAATAAGAAAGACCTTACCATGGTGTTTTCCTGGCCAGTGAAGAGAGCTATCAAGAATTATGAGGAAAGGCTTCGTCCTGATGAGACCTTGGTCACCAAGATCAGGATCATTGATACTTTTCTTCCTGTCGCGAAGGGAGGGACCTTTTGTGTCCCAGGGCCTTTTGGTGCCGGCAAGACGGTGCTTCAGCATATGGAAAGCCGTAATGCCGATGTCGATATTGTAATTATCGCCGCATGTGGTGAACGTGCCGGTGAGGTTGTGGAGGTGCTCAAGGAATTCCCTGAGCTGACAGATCCCCGCACAGGGAAATCCCTGATGGAGAGGACCATCATCATCTGCAATACGTCATCCATGCCTGTAGCCGCCCGGGAGGCTTCCGTGTATACGGCGGTGACCATGGCGGAGTATTACCGGCAGATGGGCCTGAACGTCCTGTTGCTTGCCGATTCGACCAGCCGTTGGGCACAGGCAATGCGTGAGATGAGCGGCCGTTTGGAAGAGATTCCTGGCGAGGAGGCCTTCCCAGCCTACTTGGAAAGCCGTATCGCTGAATTCTATGAACGAGCGGGAAAGGTAAGGCTCCGTGATGGAAGAATCGGGTCGGTGACCATCGGAGGAACCGTCTCTCCTGCTGGTGGTAATTTTGAGGAACCTGTTACCCAGGCGACACTCAAGGTCGTGGGGGCGTTCCACGGACTGAGCCGGGAACGGTCGGATGCCCGTAAGTACCCTGCCATTGACCCCCTGAACTCATGGTCAAAATACAAAGGTATTATCAATGAGAAAAAGGTCGCTTATGCCCGTTCCATCCTCTTTAGGGGAAGTGAGGTCAACCAGATGATGAAGGTCGTGGGTGAGGAAGGGACCTCTGTAGAGGACTATATCACCTATCAGAAGGGAGAGCTCCTTGATGCCGTGTATTTGCAGCAGAATTCCTTTGATCCTGTTGATTCGATGGTTGTGGTTGAAAGACAAAAATACTGTTTTGGAGTTTTGTTCAGGATACTTGCTTCCAATTTTAACATTGATGACAAGAAGGATGTCCGCTCCTTTTTCAACAATCTGAGACAGAAGTTTCTTGATTGGAACAATGAGGAATTCAAAGGTCAGCGTTTCATGCAACTCGAGGGTGAGATACATGAACTGTATAGCCAGAAATTCGCATCCTTTGACAAGAATGCCGAGAAGTTGATGTAAGGAGCCGGTGATGCAAAAAGTATATACGAAGATTGAGTCAATCGTTGGAAACGTCATCACATTGCATGCGGAAGGGGTCCGTAATGGTGACCTTGCCGAAGTGAAGACAAAGATGGGCAAGAGCTATGCGAACATCATCAAGCTTGACCACGATCTGGTAAGTTTGCAGGTGTTTGCCGGGGCGCAGGGGGTGTCCACGGGTGATGAGGTCCGTTTTCTCGGAAGACCTATGCAGGTTTCCTACAGCGATGATTTAATGGGCCGGGTGTTTGATGGCAGTGGGAATCCTCGTGATAAGGGCCCCTCCCTGACTGAGAACATGATTGATATCGGCGGTCCTTCTGTTAATCCGGCCAAACGTATCATTCCCCGTAACATGATTCGTACGGGTATTCCTATGATAGATGTGTTCAATACCTTGGTTGAAAGCCAGAAACTCCCGATTTTCAGTGTCAGCGGGGAACCTTATAACCAGTTGCTGGCTCGTATAGCCATGCAGGCTGAGGTTGATCTGATTGTCCTTGGTGGTATGGGACTGAAATACGACGATTATCTTTTCTTCAAGGATACCCTGGAGAAAAGCGGAGCCATGAGCAGGACAATCATGTTCATCCATACTGCGAGTGACCCGACTGTCGAGTGCCTTATGGTACCTGACTTGGCTTTGGCTGTCGCAGAGCGTTTTGCCCTTGATGGCAAGAAAGTGCTGGTTCTTCTTACTGATATGACCAACTTTGCGGATGCCTTGAAGGAAATGGCCATCACCATGGATCAGGTACCTTCCAACCGAGGGTACCCTGGGGACTTGTACAGCGCCCTGGCCAGCCGCTATGAGAAGGCTGTGGACTTTGAAGGGGCTGGTTCCTTGACCATCCTGGCAGTGACGACCATGCCTGGCGATGATGTCACCCATCCTGTGCCTGACAATACCGGGTATATCACCGAAGGCCAGTATTATCTCAAGAACGGCCGTATCGAGCCTTTCGGTTCCCTGTCCCGTCTCAAGCAGCAGGTCAACAAGGATACCCGTGATGATCATCGTTCTTTGATGGATGGCATGATTAAGTTGTATGCCCAGTTCAAGGAATCCCTTGAGAAGAAGGCGATGGGGTTCATGATGACCGAATGGGATGAGAAGCTACTCAAGTACGGGCATCTATTTGAGAGCAAGCTCATGGACTTGTCCGTCAATATCCCCCTGGAACAGGCCTTGGACCTTGGCTGGGAGATTTTGGCTGAGTGTTTCGAACCTAATGAGACAGGACTTCGTTCCGATCTGATTCTTGAACGCTGGCCCGATAAAAAGGCTAGGTAGGAGGAAGGATGGCTGTCAAACTGACGAAGAATGAGCAGAAAGCCCAGAAGGACGCCTTGAAACAATTCCAGAGGTATCTGCCTACATTGCAGTTGAAAAAACAGCAACTTCAGATGGTTATCCGTCAAATCGAGGCTCAGATGGATGATTTGAAGAAGAAGCAGAAGGAACTGGTTGGCGATATGCAGAGTTGGATCGCCGTATACAACGAGAATACAGCGTTTGCTCCTAAGCTGAAGCTGAACAACCTCGTCAGGATTGACAAAGTGGTGAAGGCGAAAGGGAATATTGCAGGAGTGACCATCCCTGTGTTCAAGCAACTGGACTTTAAACCGATTGAGTATGATTTGAATGAGTACCCGCTTTGGGTGGATAAGGGAATGGAAAGTCTGAGGGATATTGCCCGGTACGATGCCTTGATCAGCACTCTGCAACAGCAGATAAGCCTGCTGGGCAAGGAACTGAGGACTACCAGCCAGAGGGTCAATCTTTTTGAGAAGGTGAAGATCCCTGAGGCAAAGGAGAATATCCGGCACATCGGGATTTATCTTGGCGACCAGCAGACCGCTGCCGTTGTCACGGGCAAGATAGCGAAACGAAAACTGGTGAAGGTGTCGTTGACATGATAGAACCAATGAAAAAAGTGTCTGTCATAGTACAGACTCACGACAAGTCTGATATGCTTAGGGCTTTGCGAAAAGCTGGATTGTTGCATGTGGTGGACAATCCCGTGGATCGGACCGAGACTGCGGATAAATTGCAAAAGCAGGGAGAGAGCCTTGAGAAGATTTGCTCTGTCTTGGAAGAGCTGTCTGATAAGAAGCATCCTGTCAAGCAAAAGAATATGGATGATGAGTCCTTTCAGCAATTTGAGCAGAAACTTTCTTCTTGTCTTGAGGAACAGAAAGAGCTTACTGAACAGGAAGCCAAAGATACGATGGAAGTGGAGAGGATTTGCTCCTGGGGCGATTTTGATCCCTCAGAGATTGCGCAGCTTCAGGCTTCTGTCGATTTAAGTTTTTATTCCCTCAGCAAGAAGGAACTGGCTCTTCTCAAAGATGTTTCTTATATCGAGCTTGCGCCTGTAGGCAATATGCAGGCTATTGCTGTGGTGAATGGGAAAGACAGAAATATCGGTTGCGGAACCCGTTTTGAGCTTCCTCAGAAGAGTTTGTCCTTCCTGAGGAATGAGATTGAGCGGATAGCGCAGAGGAAGGAGAGGATTCAGGAACAATTGGTTGCTTCTCTCCCGTATCTCGACTGCCTGAGAAAACATATTCAGCGTAATGTCCAGGACAAGCGTTTTGAGACCATCTCAAGCCAAATGTATGGGGACGAGGAGCTTTCATGGCTTGTCGGTTACCTTCCTTCTGTGAAGGAAAAGGACTTTGCGCGACTCGCCAAGTCCAATGGGTGGGGGTATATGATGGACGATCCCACAATGGAGGATAATCCACCGACCTTGCTCAGGTACAGGAAAGGACTTGGGATTATCCAGCCTTTGTATGATCTCTTGGGAACCCTGCCCGGTTATCGTGAGTATGATGTCTCCCTTTGGTTCTTGCTGTTTTTCACATTGTTCTTCGCGATGATTATTGGTGATGCGGGATATGGTCTTCTCTTTGTCTTGCTTGCGGTGATACTTCATGTAAAACAAAGAAAGGCGAATACTCTGGTTTGCCTGGTCTATGTGCTTGGTTTTGCAACGGTTGTATGGGGCTCTCTCACCGGTACTTGGTTCGGTTCAGAGAAACTGTTGATAGCTGTCCCTTTCTTGCAGAGACTCGTCATTCCAACGATAGCGAACTATCCAGAATTGTTTGGGGTGGATGCGCAGACTGCACAGAATTCCCTTATGAAGTTCTGCTTTATGTTGGGGACTATCCAACTGTCATTGGCTTGTGTTCTTAATGTCATACATAAGATTCCCAAGAAGAACCTTTCCGCTTTTGCCGATATCGGTTGGTTGATGAACATTATCTCGTTGTACTTTGTTATATTGCTTCTGGTGATTGGTGAGAAAATCAATGTCACTCTTGCTTTTTCTGTTGTAGGCATCGGGTTCGGCTTGGTGATTGTCTTTGGGTGCCAGGCCCCCGGACAATCATTTTGGAAAGGAATGAAGAGCGGGCTGGGTGGGTTGTTCACCACCTTCTTGAATACCATTTCCTGTTTTTCAAACACGATGAGCTATATCAGGCTTTTTGCAGTCGGTATGGCGACCCTGGCCATTGCGCAAAGTTTCAACAGCATGGGCACCGACTTGTTTGGAACTCCGGTTGGGGTGGTCATCGGTATCGTGGTCTTGCTCATTGGGCACGGTCTGAATCTTGTCATGGGCATGCTCTCTGTTATTGTTCATGGGGTAAGGTTGAATTTGTTGGAATTTTCTGGCCAGCTCGGAATGGAATGGTCGGGAATCAAATATGAACCGTTCAAGGAAATGGTAAAAGAAAACTGATCGTTGTTTGGTAACAACTAAGGAGTGAGAAAATGGGTAACGTACAATTTATTGGAATGGCTTGTGCTCTTTGTCTTTCGGCAATTGGTTCGGGACTTGGTGCAGGCGCCGCTTGTTCTGCCGCAGTTGGTGGTTGGAAGAAATGCTATGCAAATGGCAAGCCCGCCCCGTTCATTATGGTAGCTTTTGCCGGTGCTCCTCTGACCCAGACCATCTATGGGTTCCTTTTGATGACTTTCATCAAGAATGCAGTTGCCAACGGTGCTGATTCTTTGCTTGCCTTGGGTGTAGGCCTTTTCGGGGGCTTGGCCATCGGGCTTTCCGCATGGATGCAAGGTCGTTGCGCAGCCAGTGCCTGTGATGCATTTGCTGAGACTGGAAAGGGAACCGCCAACTACTTCATGGTTATCGGTATCATTGAGACCGTGGCCTTGTTCACCTTGGTTTTTAGCTTGCTGTTGCTGGCGTAACCGTAAGCAACCGAACAACGGTTTATACAGAGGGCCATTGCCAAAAGCATTGGCCCTTTGGTATGTTATAGGAAGAAAAAATGAATAATACTCATATTGCAAGAGTTGGAAAACTCAATATAGGAAAAGGGAATCCAATTTGGATCCAGACCATGTATGATTGTCCCCTTCCTCACGGGGTGGAGGAACTCGATGCATTGATTCGTCGTTTATCCTCTTTACATGCCATGGGATGTGATATTATTCGGTTTTCTTATCCCTCTGTTGAAGATCACGATGCTTTCTCCTATTTGTGCTCTCATAGTCCCATGCCTGTGGTCGCGGACATTCATTTTGATTATGCTTGTGCGTTGGATGCGATAGCTTGTGGCGCACAAAAGATACGTATCAATCCAGGCAATATTGGGGCCAGGTGGAAAGTCGATGAGGTGGTAAGGTGTGCAAAAGACCATGATGTTGCCATTCGCATCGGGCTGAACAGTGGTTCTCTTCCTCGTGAAGGAAGCTCGGACATCAAGGAAAGGATGGTCAAAAGCGCCTTGCAGTATCTT
>Ga0172378_10002027_pt1 | contig 18925 bp, 24 predicted proteins | sample GrowelOW332metaG_FD_119755 | JGI IMG/M metagenome (GOLD analysis project Ga0172378, IMG submission 119755) | Groundwater microbial communities from an aquifer near a municipal landfill in Southern Ontario, Canada - Pumphouse #3_1 metaG | ecosystem: Environmental > Aquatic > Deep subsurface >... | reverse complement strand
TTATAACGCCTTCACGGTCTTTCATCCTTTCACCGTGTTTGGCGTTATTAAAAAAGTACAATGCCGTCCTACTGCTGACGGTATGAGGCCATGAGCCAAGTGCGGCGACACTATAATCCGTCATGAGTAAAACTTATGACACCTAAAGAAAAGCATATATTTTATCACTCGAAAGCATGGATCCTAAAACGAGATGAAATATTGCATCGTGATCACTATGAGTGTCAGGAGTGCAGGCGCAGCACGTTCTACGTCTATAAAAAGGCACTTACTAAGATCAATGCAATAATTTCCAGATAAATCTTTGCACTGATTTGCACTAAAGATATGTGATATAAGTAAAGCTGACAAGATAGATAAATTCATAAAACTTTTCTCCTTTGGCGGAGCTGTGCCATCAGCTCCACTTTTAATATGCATAATAAATTCGCAAGGTATAAGACTGGCAGTGGTCTTTATGGATCAGATAAATGGAAGCATAAGCGCTCTTGTGTTCTCAGACGTGACGGATACATTGACCAGATAGACAAAAGATATGGAAAGACGACTGAAGCAACGATCGTCCATCATATCTTTCCTCTGGAAGACTATCCTCAATATGCTTACTGCGATTGGAACCTGATAAGCGTATCAGCTAAAAACCATAACAAGCTACACAACCAGGACGGGTCACTCACACCAGCAGGCGAGCATCTGCTTCAGCGGACGAAAGAAAAAGCAATCACACTCGGTTTAATATGACCCCGCCCGGGTTTCGAAAATTCTCGCGATCCCTTCCCTAGTCAGGGTGTAGGGCATTTTCCCTCTCCGGAGAAAAACTCAGAAGAAGGGGAAAACGTGGAAACCTTCCTTTAATGCGCGTAAAAGAGAACTTAAAAAATGTTGGCGTATTTGATATGAATTTGGACGTGGCCGATGAAGCAAAAAGCATGGAAATCAAGAATAAAAAAGCAATGCGAACAGGCTGGAACATATAGACCATACTTTGACTCAATGATCACAGCTCTGTCGCAGCTGCTTGAACAAAAAGACAAAGCCTACGAGGCCTTTGTCGATGACGGAAGGATCACGACCGAGTACACGAACAAAAACGGAGCAACGAATATTGTGAAAAATCCTAAGCTCAAAGCATGGGAGGAACTAAACCAGGAAGCGCTCGCATACTGGCAGGCTCTTGGACTCTCACCGGCCGGGCTTAAGAAGATAAATGAGAACGCTATGAAATCTAAACCAAAGTCAGCACTCGCAGAGGCATTAAGTGGCCTCAAGTAAAAGCTACAAAAGCAAGGTAATCCAGTATGCACAGGACGTAGTATCCAAAAAGATAAAAGCAGGTGGCAATGTCAGAGAGTGCCAGAGATTTTTAGACGATCTGAAGCGAGACGATATTGAGCTGAAGACCCATGACCCAGATCTCGTTATCAACATTATCGCAAAGATAATGGTGCACAATCAGGGCGAGGACCTCGAAGGAAACTCACTTGTAAACAAACCTCTTAATCTCCAACTCTGGCAAATGTTTGTAGTATACAACCTAGTTGGATGGTACTGGAAGGGAACCAAGAGACGCCGGTTCCATGAAGGATTTATATTTATCCCGAGAAAAAACGGAAAGACAATGTTTGTTGCGGCACTTTCGTTTGCACTAGGAATCCTCGATAGAATGAGTGGATCTAAGATTTACATTTCAGCAGCTGCGTTAAAACAGTCACTGGAATCATTTAATGACGTCCTGTATGCCGTTAGATATAACGGAATCGACAAAGAAGATGGGTGTGTTATTCACGACAACAACATGGAGCATTCTATCGAGATCCAGTTTAAGGACGAAAACGACAGGCCAAACGGATCCTTTAGTATTACCGCAATGGCCTCAAACCCTGATGTTCAGGACTCGCTCAATTGCAATATTGCAATATGCGATGAGGTCCATGCTTTCAAAAAGGCTGCACAGTATAACAGATTTAAAGAGGCCACGAAGGCTTATACTAATAAGCTTGTGATCGGCATTACTACTGCCGGAGATAATGTGAATTCGTTTGGATATGGCCGTCTCCAATATGCCGAAAAAGTTCTCGACAAGTTAGCAACCGACGACCAGCTGTTCTGTTTTGTATCGCACGCAGACAGCGACGATAAAGGCAATGTCGATTATACAAGCACTGAACAACAGGAAAAAGCAAATCCCTCCTATGGCGTGATCATAAGACCGTCCGACATCATGGATGATGCTTATCAGGCACAAAATGACCCACAACAGAGAAAAGACTTCTTATCCAGGTCGCTCAATGTGTATACATCGGCAATGCGGGCATGGTTCGACATAGAGGAATTCCGGAGATCCGATCAGAAATACAACTGGACGATTGAAGAACTCGCAAAGCTCCCGATCAGATGGTACGGCGGAGCAGATTTATCAAGACTCTATGATCTAAGTGCGACTGCACTTTTCGGACACTACGACAAACAAAATGTAGACATTATCATAACACACGCATTTTTCCCGGTCGTTATGGCAGCGAGAAAAGCGGATGAAGACAACATTCCTCTGTTCGGATGGGCCGATGATGGACTACTAACTATGTGCAACAATCCGACTGTTAATGCCTCTGATATCGTGAATTGGTTTGTAATGATGAGAGACATTGGATTTAAGATTGCCCAGGTCGGCCATGATAGGAAATTCGCCAGGGAATATTTCATCGAGATGAAGACCCAGCATTTCAACATTATCGACCAGCCACAGTACTATTACACAAAATCGGAGGGGTTCCGACACATAGAAAAATCCGCGAAGGATGGCACATTGTATTACTGCCACTCTGAAGCTTATGAATACTGTGTATCTAATGTTCACGCAATTGAAAAAACAGATGATATGGTGCAATTCGATAAGATCAGCCCTACACAAAGGATTGACCTTTTTGATGCGTCAGATTTTGCCTGCGTCAGATATCTATCAAATCTTGAGAATCAGAATAAGGCTAAGGCCTGGTTCGGAGAAAAATGAGTAATAGAAAAAACACAAAAAACCACAGAACGCCAGAGACACGGAGTTCTTCATCATGGCTCGTCAGCAAAGATGCTTATGAGACACTTTGCGTCTCCGGATACACGAGGCTAGACCGAGTCCCCGCAATCGTGGCAGGGTATCGAAGGATTGCAGAGCTGATCGGATCCATCACCATCCACCTTATGGAGAACACATCTGATGGTGATATCAGGATCGTGAACGAGCTGTCGAGAAAAATTGACATCGAGCCATGCAAACGAATGAGCCGATCAAACTGGACAGAATTTATTCTCATGACCATGTTCATTTATGGCCGCGGGAATTCGATCGTCAAATTGAAGACATCCGGAGGATATCTGGAAGACATGCAGCCAATACCAGCGTCAAGATTTCAGTTGATACCTGACACTACTGGATATGACTATTCCGTCATGATAGACGGAGTCGAATTCAGCCCTGACGATGTACTCCATTTTGTCTATAACCCCGATCCATATTATCCTTGGCGCGGACAGGGCGTGACAACAACTCTTAAGGATCTCGGAGATGTGCTGCGCCAGGCAAAGGCAACTGAAAAAGGATTTATGGAATCCAAATGGAAGCCGTCGCTGATCGTCAAAGTCGATGCGCTGACAGAAGAATTCTCAAGTCCAAACGGCAGAAAGAAATTACTAGAAGACTATATATCCACAGGGAGCGCTGGTGAGCCGTGGATGATACCGGCTGACACGATTGACGTGAAAGAGATCAGACCGCTCAGCCTTTCCGACCTTGCGCTTAATGACTCTGTCCAGCTTGATACCAAGCAGGTTGCGGCACTTATCGGAGTTCCATCATTTGTTCTGGGAATAGGAGACTACAAGAAAGTCGAGTGGAACTCATTTATTCAGACGAAAATCCGGCCGATCTGCATCATGATGGCGCAGGAACTGACTAAAAAACTGATTTACTCTCCTAAATGGTATGTAAAATACAACTCGCTTTCGCTCATGGATTACGATATTGAGGCAATCGCAAGTGTATTCGAAGGCTTGCAGGACAGAGGAGACGTCTGTGGAAATGAGGTAAGAGACCATATCGGCCTCAGCCCGGTCGAAGGGCTTAATGAATACAAGGTTTTGGAAAATTATATCCCGATTGACATGTCAGGATACCAGAAAAAGCTCGTACAGAAGGGAGCAAATGATGAATAACCAAGATTTACCAGAGCGCACTATGCGCACCATTACGTCCAAATTTGAGACACGCGAAGAAAATTCAGAACCAAGAATTGAAGGCTATTTCGCCGATTTTTCCGGCGTTTATGAGATAGCACCAGGGCTTACAGAGAGCATCGACAGCGGTGCTTTTAACGACGCACTGGCAGACGACATCAGAGCACTTACTGATCACAACACTGCAATGGTACTTGGCAGAAACAAATCTCATACACTTGAGCTCAAAGTAGACTCGCATGGACTCTGGGGATCCATCCTGATCAATCCGAAAGATCAGGACGCGATGAACCTTTACGAGCGAGTCAAACGTGGAGACGTCAACCAGTGCAGCTTTGGATTCGACATCCTGACCGAGGACACCGATGTCCGAGATGATGGGTCGGTCCATTGGACCATCAGAAAAGTGAAACTGTATGAAGTCTCGGTCTGCACATTCCCGGCATACGATACAACAGAGGTCACAGCGCGCAGCAAAGACGCAGAGACGATCCGCTATAAAGTATTTGTAGGTTGGCAGCAGACAATGAGAAGTAAGCACCAATACCTGAAAAAGGAGGAGAAAAATGCTTAAAGCATTAGTTTTAAGAAAGCGCATCGATGACATGAAAAAGAATCTCGAAGCGCTAAGAGCAAAGGACGCAGAATTTCAGAAGCGCGAAGACGAACTCACAGCGGCATTTGGAGAAGTTACAGAAGAAACTTCCGAAGAGGACAAGACGAGTATAGAATCCCAGATGGACGATTTTGACAAAGAGAAATCAGCCCATGAGGAAGAAAAAGCGTCCCTCGAAAAGACGATTTCTGAAACAGAGTCAGAGCTGAAAGAAACCGAAGAAAAGCAGGAAGACAGAAGCGAGCCCGCACCCGCATCTGCACCTATTGTTCAAACAGAGAGAGGAGTGGCGAAGACCATGAGAACGAGAGCATTGAATTTAATGACAATTGAACAGCGCACAGCGTTTGTCGCACAGGACGAAGTAAAGGGATTCCTCGAAAATGTTAGATCACTTGCGCGCGGCGCAAAAATTGAGACCAGAAGCATCACAGGAAAAGACCTGCTTATTCCGGAAGTGATCCTCCCACTTGTCAGGTCTGAAGCCGAGAAAGCATCGCTCTTAATGAAACACGTCAGATATCTGAGAGTGCGCGGAACAGCAAGACAGGTAGTTGAGGGATCAATTCCAGAGGCGGTATGGACAGAGGCAGCAGGCATTCTCAATGAGATGTCACTCACATTCACGCAAAAAGAGGTCGACGGATATAAGCTTGGCGGATTTATCATGATCGACAACGCAACGCTTGAAGACAATGACATAAACCTTGCCGACGAGATCTTCTCAGTTCTCGGGCAGGCTCTTGGCTATGGAGTCGATAAAGCAATCGTTTATGGCACAGGAACAAAGATGCCAACAGGTTTTGCTGCGACAGCAACAAAAAAATCTGTATCGGGCAAGTCTGATGCAGCACTCTTCAAGGGTATCATCGAAGCGGTCGGCGATCTGAAGCATGAGTCAGGTGAGCTCTTCTGGGTCTGCAACTTCAAAACGAAGATGAGACTCATCGCTGCGTCGCTTACAATCAACGCAGCTGGTGCAATCGTTGCTGGAGTTAATTCAACAATGCCTCTTATCGGAGGAGCGATCGAGACCGAAGATTTCGTCCCGGATGGAGAAGTCCTTGGCGGATTCGGACAGAGATATCTCCTTGCTGAGAGAGCCGGAACAGCGATCGCAATATCAACCGAGTACAAGTTCGTCGAGGACCAGACGGTGTTCAAGGGAACTAACAGATACGACGGCAAGCCAGTATTTACCGATTCGTTCATGGCAATCGGACTCGATGGTGAGCCTACGGCGGCAATCGACACTGGTCATCCATTCATTGCTGATACGGCAAATACCTGATCTAACGGAGGCGGATGATGGCTGATATAAATAAAGATAATGTTTTATCACTGCTTTACAGCGACCTCGAAAAACTAAATCCGCCAACAGAAATAGTCAATTACCTTTCGCAGCTGGTCTCCACGTCAGTCGTGGAGATCAGCCGCGAAGGGATAAATCTTGCGACGGAAACAGTGATTCCTGAAACTGGAGACTCATATCAGCAGTACACCATCGACAGCGCTCAGACAATCGAGATGTATGCGGCATATCTTTACCGCAAACGTACCGATGGCACAGGTGCAATGCCGAGAATGCTGAGATTTAGACTTAACAATCTCCTGTTCTCACAGAAGGGAGCGATCGATGTTATTTGACAGTGGAAAAGCTCAGATCTGTGAATTGGTAGTCAACCCTGATCTAGGCCTCATGCCGTCACCAAAAATCAAGACCTTATGCACACAGTTCTTTGGAGAAAGGCAGATCAGTTATTCTCGCCAGTACCAGGCAAAGGGTGCCGATGAACAGGTAGACATGCTGATCCGTATCTGGAAAGAGAGCACACGGCCTAAAATCGGCATGATTGCGATCCTATCTGACTATGACGGACAGGAGAACAAATCAGGAGACCAATTCCGGGTCGACAATGTGCAGCCCACGATTGATGATGACGGGCTTGGAGTTTACGACCTGACTCTCTCCAGGTTGGAGAAACGATATGAGAACGTTTGAAGAAAGGCTCTCTCCAATAGGAGAAATCTTATCCGGTATAGTGCCGAACGCTTATCATTACTGGCGACCAAAACTCCCAGATCCATTTGTAGTCTGGGCAGAGGGAGAGGAAGACGGAAATGTCACAGCGGACGGCAGAAAGACCGAGCAAAGGCTCACCGGCACAATAGATTATTATACAAAAACAGAATTTGACCCTGCTGTTGACAGAATACAGAACGGAATCAATGAGCTGGCAGGCACTACAATAAATTATACCGGAGCAGACTACGAAGATTCCACTTACCTGATCCATCACAGCTGGGATTTCTGGGTGATGTAATATGGCAAGATTCGAGATAAGCGACGACTTTGACAAACTTAATAAGAATTTTGACGACCTAATTCTATCTGTCCCCGGCGCATGTAAAAAAGCAGTATATCAGGGAGCTAAGACAGTTGCAGATGGAATGAGAGAAAGCATCAACCAGATCGGGAACTGTACAGAAGCTGAGCGTGACGGCCTGCTTAAAGGAATGGGAATATCAAAGATAGATGTAAGCCCCGATGGAGATGTCTCAGCAGCTATCGGATTTGATGGATATAATGAGTATAAGACTAAAGAATATCCGAAAGGACATCCGAATCTCATGGTAGCCAGATCCATCAATAAAGGCACAAGCTTCAGGAAGGCTGACAAGTTTGTAAACAGAGCAGTTAAGAACTCAAAGGAAAAGGCACAGAAAGCAATGGCCGACGTGATAGATCAGGCCGTTGAAAAGAACACATGAGCCGCTAAGCGGCGGAGGTAAAAAATGGCAAACGGGAAAGTAATAGTAGGATATTCTCTGCCGTATGTGGCAAAATACAGCGCGGCAGACAACGTGGTCACATATACACTGGGCCAGCCGATGGCAAGAGGCGTATCGGTAGACCTTAAGGCAGAAAAGGGCGACGACACCAATTTTTACGCAGACAATCAGATCGCGGAGACAGACGGCGGAGTCTTTACAAAAGGCACGGCAACACTTGTGGTTGATGGTCTTAAAAAGGCCGCGAGAAAGATGATGCAGGGCCTTGGTGAAGATGAGACAATTTCAGTCGGGTCAAAGCAGGTGCCTCTAACCGTCTACAACGACGACCAGGACCAGAACACATACATCGGAATTGGTTTTGTCATTAAATATATGGAGTCTGGCGTGCTCTCATACACGGCCGTGATCCTGACTAAAGCACTTGTGAGCCCGGAAGGCTTGCAGGCCGCGACAAAGGAAGATAAGACGTCATTTCAGACACAGAGCTTAGAGGCTACTATCTTCAGAGATGATTCTGCAAAGCATGACTGGAAGAAACTTGCTGAAGACCTGACATCTGAGTCAGACGCTTATGACGTTATAAAAGCAGTCCTTGGGACTAATGCGTGAGGCATTTTATGAAAATAAACGGAAAAGAATTTGGCCTGGCTAAAACGGTCAGCGCAGTATGCACCGTTCAGAAGATGGCACGCGAAGCTGATCCGGATAAGGGAGTGCTCTTTACTCCCGAGACTCCTTATGAGATATCACAGATGAGATGCGCAGTAATAATCAGTGCGCTCCATGATGGGTACATTGCTAAGAAACATCTTGAGAATCTTCAGAATGGCAAAGAGCCGGAAGAAGAGATAAGCCTCTCTCCAGATGAACTTCTTGGCCTCGATAATGAGACGTTCAATAAGCTCTTTATGGAAGCGTGGATACTTTACAATTCCGACGACAGCACTGTAAAGACCGCACCGGCGGCAGGAAAAAAAACGGAAAAAGCAAAAGCATAATAATGAATCTGTCGTGGTACCTTTTTTACGGCAGGAAGTTAGGAATGAACAGGCAGGAGACTATGACGTGCGATTTTGACGAAATGCGCGATATGATCGCCTGCCTTAATATTTATAACGGAATTGAAGACCCAGCTCCGCCGGAAATGTCACAAGATGAAATACTCCATCTGAGGTAAGCTATGGCATCAGGAATCAGTACAAAAATCAAACTGGAAGGCGAGAAGGAATATCGCGCCGCGCTGACCAACATAAATCAGCAACAGAAGACTCTGAAAGCTGAGATGGAAGCCACGACCTCAGCGTATGACAGCAATACTTCTGCTGAAAAAAAGAACGCTGATCAGACTGCATATCTGGCAAAACAGGAAGACCTTCAGCGCCAAAAAATAGGGAAACTCAAAGACATGGTCGCCAAGGCTACGGCAGCTTATGGCGAGAACGACAATAAGACTCTTAAATTAAAACAGTCCCTCGCTCAGGCAGAAGCTGAGCAGAACAAGATGACCTCTGCAGTAGAGAGCGGCACTACTGCGGCAAATTCTAACTCCCAGTCTATGGGATCACTTGTTACGTCTCTCGGCCTTGCTACAGTCGCAATCGCGGCACTCAAGTCAGGCTACGACGACCTCTGCGACACAATGGACAATCTCGATGACATTGCGACAGAATCGGCTCAGTCTGGATTCTCGGAAGAAACGATCCAGAAATGGCAGTATGCCTCTGAGATGATAGACGTGTCTTCAGAGACCATCATTTCAGCTGCTAGAAAAATGAAAAAGAACATGGCAAGCGCTCCTGAGGACTTCGACGCTCTTGGCGTGTCGGTCACAGATGCGAGCGGAAATATGCGCGATGCTGAGACTGTATTCAATGAAACAATCCAAGCACTATCAAAGATTCCAAACGAGACAGAGCGCGACCAGGCCGCCATGAACATTTTCGGAAAATCGGCAGATGAGCTCGCAGGCATTATCGATGATGGCGGCGCAAAGCTCAATACTTATGGGCAAGAGGCTGAGAACATGGGACTCATCCTCAGCGGAGATACGCTCGATTCTGTCATGGCAGCAAAGGATGCGACAGATCAGGCAAACGCTTCTTGGAACGCGGCTAAACAGGTTTTTACAGCTGATGTACTCTCAGAATTCGCTCCGGTCGTTGAAGCTGCAGCCTCAGCAGTCTCAGGACTTGCCAGTGCATTTGCATCTCTCCCCGAGCCCGTCAAAACGACGATAGTGGTACTGAGCTCAGCGGCGCTCGGATTTCTGGCAGTCCAGAAGGCAGTCGAGGCGATCAATGGATTTAAGGCGCTGACATCAGCACTTCCCACACTCGCCTCACTTCTAACTGGAACAACGGCAGCATCAGGCACCGCGGCAACAGCAGTCACAGCACTTGGGACATCTTCTGCCGCCTCAGCGGCTGGCGTAAAAACAATGAGCGTCGCAATGTCAACTCTTGCAGATGCAGGTCTCGCTATTGCAGGTATAGGAACCGGTATTTTATTTGCAGCATCAGGGTTTTCCGTATTGGCAGATTCAGCAGAAAGCCTATCGAGCGCAGGAGCTGATGCAAAGATTACAATGGCAGCTATGGTAATAGGCATAGGCGCTCTTGGCGCTGTTCTTTCGGCACTCAGTGGTCCACTTACTGCCGGAGCAATCGGCATAGGTGTATTTGGCGCAGCAGTCTTAGGCATCGGAGCAGGTATTGGAGCTGCGACAAAGGGCATTGGTGATATGATGTCCGGATTTGCGGACTACAATAAATCAGTCTCAGAGCTTGCTAAAAACGGCGAAGCAACCGCAGAATCTATTGACACGATAAACGACGCAGAGAAGAGCCTTGCTGGAACAAGCATGTTGCTTGGAACTGGCATTTCTGCAGCCAACAGCCCTCTCCTGAAACTATCAGCATATGCGGGAACTGGCGCAATTACAATGACAGCGTATGCAGGAGCGACAAAAATCGCCGCATCAGCAGCAGATGCTCTAGCTGATGGGCTGAATGCGGTCTACTCAGTCATGAAAAAATTAAGCGGATCATCTGTATCAGTCGGTGGAACAGCGTCTGGGGTCAAGAATTATGCGCAAGCAATGAATTATGGCATGGTGCTCAACTCTCCGACCATATTCGGACAGCTTGGTGGAAATTTACTTCGAGCAGGAGACGTCGGCTCAGAAACAGTGGTTGGGACTGGAAGTCTCATGAGCATGATCGCAAGAGCTGTCACGTCAGCTACCACAAACAACTATGGCGGAGCGACGATCAACGTGTATGGAGATGGACAAAATTCTAACGAGATAGCCGACCGCGTACTTGAGCTTGTAAACAAGCAAAATCGCATCTCTACAAGAATGGGAGCACACTAATGGCTCTGACAGGATATGACGTAAAGAAAAAAATCGCATACAGTTCAGCTTATGGACACTGGTATTTCAATTACAGGATGCATATTCCGCCTTACAACTATTACACACGCCCCGACCTCTATGGCGAGACACAGTATCACTGCCAGTATGATGGCTCGGCGGCCGTGGACGGAGACTCAAGTTTTGAGGACTTCTCGGGAGACTTCGGAGGTTATTTTGGAAATTATCCTACAAACGAGGCATGGGATCATGAGTCAAATGGAACTGTCTCAGAATATGCATATTTCCTCAACAAACATCGCGACGCAGTGACTTTTTCTGAAGGAAACTGCACCTGCACTCCTATTTATACAAGTAAAGCACCATTTGAGGTGACCATCGGAGAGAGCGGATATATAAACAGGGTCTCCCAGTCTCTGACAGCTGCGTCAGTGTATATGGCCGTCCCGGTACAGTATTCAATTCTGTCGGCGACGATCTATTACAAAAAGGCAACCGACTCATCATATACAAGCGTCGCAGCATCCGTATCAGGGGACTGGTCAAATACCACATTGACCTTTGCGGTCACACTCGATATGGACACCTTTTACAATGTATACATTGTCGCGACAGCTGATGACGGATCAACAGCGACATCGAACGTCGGGACATTCTCAACCATTGATTCGACTGCGGTAGCGCACTGCGTGTCGCCGTCCGGATCATCTGTTGTAAAAAACGTCAGATTCGTCTGGACACATTCAAATTCTTATGGTTCTCCACAATATGCCTACGACGTCCAGTATAAGACATCGTCTGATACATCGTGGACGGTAGTGTGTGACCATATCATCGGCACCACTAAGACGGCGACGGCGGAGCTTCTCGATGCAGGAGTATATGAGTGGCGTGTCAGAACTTATAATCAGTCTGACGTTGCTGGAACATGGGCATCTGCCACATTTGTAAATCAGCTGCCGGCTAATCCTCCGGCGAATCTTGCTGTAACGACACTGGGCCGGCCGACGGTCACATGGACATCTGACTCACAGTCTGCGTACCAGGTCGTAGCTGAGAGAAAAAACGGCGAAGTAGTCTATGACTCAGGAGCAATCTATCTCGCCGATCAGAAGCATTTTATCAACCAGTATTTTGGCTCAGAAGTATATCAGATCAAGGTCAGAGTCTATAACCAGCTTGGATCAGTGTCGGCATATACATCTATTGATTATCAACAGCCAGAAATAAGCCAGGTCGAATATACACTTGAACGGAATGCAGCCGGTGGCGCGATCGTTTCAATTACGGAAAACACAAACTTTGTAAAATATTACCTGCGCAGGAATGGGAAAACCGTAAAAGACCTCGGCACTACTCTCTGGAACATAGACAGATACGCAGTTGGCCATACATCGTATGAGGTCGTTGGAGTCACATCAACAGACCAGTCGAGCATCGTTGCATCAGAAATTGACCTTGCGCATCCCAATGCGATGATCACTACGATTGCTGGAGTATCAACAGACGTCAATATCAGAGTCAACAACGCATTTGACGTTAAGACAAGTGTTTCAGCAGACATAGACACGGAATCGTTCTTCGGAGCAAAGAAACCATCACATTATCCATCGAAGATGAGAGCGAAGACGTGGCAGATATCATTTTTTGACAATACAGGTTTTGCTGAGTCAATTCTTGGAACTATCGTGTTTTATGCTGACAATTTCGGAAATGGCGGATGGGCAGCGGTGACAAAGACATCGAAATCAGATGCTTTTGCGCGCCGCGCAAATAAGTACGCCAACGAGACCGAGCTGACGCTGGAGGAGACGGACTATGACGATTCCATCGAATACTCAGTATAAATGGAGACTTGATATCATCCGAGCGCACGTCAAGATCGGTGAGGCAAAACTGATATCAGCATCGGCAAAGTTTGACGAGAATTCAGACGTCACGAGGTCAATGGAAGCACAGGTCCCAGTTGATGGATTTATCGTCAACACACCGACAGGAACATCGACTATTGCTTATGATATGTTCACAGACCGGCTGAGGCCGGTCGTAGCGATAGGAGATGCAGAATATGATCTCGGAGATTACATTGTTATTGGCGCGCCAAAACAGTCGAATGGAAAGACAGACGTCTACTCCATAGAAGCTTATGACGAGACGATGATATTAAAAGAGGCCGCGGCAGAGGATAGGCTCTATTATTCATCAGGGACAAAATATCTCGATATTGTAAATGAGCTCCTTGTGAACTGCTCGCTGACAAAGACCGTAGTCGACCAGACGGATGCAGCAATCACAGCCGACCGAGAATTTGCAGTAGGCACGACTTACCTCGACATCATCAACACGCTGCTGGAAGAGATCAACTACTCTCCGATCCATGCGGGGTCATCTGGAAACCTGTATATTACTCAGTATGCATCAAAGACTTCCGCAGATTACGCTTATACAAAAATCAATGCGACGCTGATCGGGAACGTCAAGAATGACACGGACATCTATTCCCTGCCGAATGTAATCATTGGGTATGTTTCAAACCCTGACATTGACACCGATCTTATATGCAAGCGAATAAATGATTCTCCGATATCAGAGATAAGCACTGTCAAACGTGGATACAAAGTAGTCGAAGCCAAAGAGTACAATGACTGCCCCGACGCGGCCACACTCCAGGGCATTGTTGATCAGAGATACCTTGACGCGACACAGGCGACCGAGACTGCAGATATTGAGACTATGGCAGACGGGGCGCATGAGTATGGGTCCTACTGCGCGCTTGATATAGATGACGTTTCAGCATTGTATAGAGAAATTGGATGGTCGGTCGTTTTTGGCGGTACTATGACTCATTCGCTTGAAAGAAAGGCGTTTGTATGATTCTTGGAAAAATCAGTGCAATTGATGACAGTGAAGGCCTCCAGCTCATAATAGACGGCGAGGAATCGCCGACAGAAAAGAAATACAGATATCTCGCATCATATGTACCAGCTGCAGGCGACAAGGTCGCGATCGAGGAAGCCGGAGGATCTTATGTTGTAGTTGGAAAACTAATAGAAGCAACTGAGATGGCAGGAATTGTGAAAAAAGCGGCCGAAGCTGATCATGCCGCAAAAGCGACAAGTGCTGACAGCGCGACACAGGCAGATACCGCGACTACTGCAAACAATGCTGAAAACTCAACAAACTCCACAACTGCTCAAAATGTTGGAGGCTTTTCTTTTGACATTGTAAGAGTTTGGACCGGATCGGCATCGGTATATGCATTGCAGGTTTTCAACAACGGGAATTCACAAGGGTATTGGTATAAAGATCAATAAGGAGATTACATGAAAACTCTTATATTAAGCTCAGGCGACGAAATGTATATAAATAGTGGCTCCACGGACCTCTTAATGTACATACCCGCGTCAACAGCGGCAAGAGAAAAAAAGATAACAGAAATAATCAAATCAAACGGCCTATCCTCATTTATCATTGACACTATTTCTTATAAGAATCATTCGATTGCTGGAATTAAAACAATAAAGAATGACAAATCTTATATAGTTGAAGTACATCTGTCAGCTGAAGGCCCAGCCATCACAAAAGAAAAAACATTTGCAGATCTCGCAAAACGCTATCACGAATTGAAGGAGGAGAAGAATGAATCCGTTTGAATTTCAGTTAGATATGACGCCAACCAATGGCCTTAGTCCAATGATATCGTGCTCACAAGGCGATATAAAAAGACCTTTTGTCGCAGAATTGAAGTACATGGGCAGCGACTTCACCATACCGGAAGGCTCCATTGTAGAAATAAGAGCCAAAAAGCCTGATGGAAACGTATACATCCACGCCGCGACATTCTCAGGACAATATGTTTATTTTGAAACTGAAGAACAGCTGTCGATTGTGGCCGGAAACGTGATATGCGAAATATCGATCACAGGAACGGACGGCTCAGTTATAGGCACGTGGAATTTTATCTTGAAGGTCGAGCGAAGCCCGATAGTAGGCGGAACAGAATCGGATTCTGAAATTACATGGATCGAAGAAGCCCAGGCGGCAAAAGCTGCGGCTAAAGTATCAGAGACGGCCGCAAAGACGTCAGAGAACAATTCTGCAGGCTCTGCGACGGCAGCAGGCGCATCTGAATCAGCTGCAGCTGCATCAGCAACTGCTGCAAAAACAAGTGAGACCAACGCAAAAGCATCAGAGACAGCAGCGACAACGTCAAAAACTGATGCGGCTAGTTCCGCAAAAGAATCAAAATCCTATGCGGTCGGCGGAACGGGAACGAGATCCGGAGAGGATACTGACAATTCCAAATATTGGTGCCAGCAGGCGCACGATATATCTACTGGGGTCACTGGAGTTAAAGGAGATTCCGAGTCGACATACCGTAAAGGCGATGTCAATATTACAAAAGCGAATATTGGTCTCGGTAATGTTGACAATACATCTGACGCTGATAAACCGATATCGACAGCAGGACAGACCGCGTTGGATTCTACCAATTCTGCTGTATCTGACATTATAAGAAAAGTCAATCAGATCGATTACACAAAGAGCTGGGCAGACATTCTCGCTGATTGCGAGAGCGGTAATGCAAGCAGATGGTACTCTATCGGAGATACTATCACAGAGCCTTGGACTGATACATCAAACTCGACCGCTTATGACAATCCGTGGAGAGTCAACAGCTTTGCAGACGAGACTTTGCAGGATGGCACGGTGCATCATGGGATGTGGTTACAAAATGTTTACGCTCATCCCTTTGGAGTACAGTTTTCGCACCAGAGAGCATTTTGCAAATGTCCGGATGGACTTTCAGCTGGAACTTATCACATAAAGTTTGCTCAAGCGTGGGGCAAAGCGCTCGCTAATACTCCATATCAATTTACAATAGCAGCCGATGTCGCAGCAGGATGCAGACTTACAGGATTTTACTACATGGCAGACAATGAGCCATCTACTTATAAAGTCTATGTATATAGCGCTGACGGAAAAACAATAATCGAAACGTGCGTCGTAACGCAGGGCGAAGGTGGTACTGACCTTGGAACGCTTAATTACACTACGCGCAATGGAAACCTTAACTCTATGCAAGAAACCGCATATGGATGGAACCGTAATCTGAGTTCTGCAGTACGCCAGTATCTTAACTCAGAGGCGGACAAGAATCTGTGGTGGACAGCATATGATGAATGGGATATCGCGCCTGACCAGCTGAGCAGCAAGGCCGGATATTTAAGTGGACTGCCTGACGATATGAAAGCTGTAATACAGGCAGTAAAAACGACAACATACACCAACACTGTGCAGGACGGCGGCGGAGCGGATATTACCTATGACAAAGTCATACTTCCATCCCTAGAGCAGATGTATATCAATCCTCAGATCGCAGGCGAGGGAGCGGTACACGAGTATTGGAAGCAGGTAAATGGCACAGACACACCATATCCTTGGTACACAAATACACCAGCACTTATCCATTATGCCGTTGAAAATCACACAAATGCTCAGTATGTCAGGTTGAGGTCCGCTGCCCGCGGCCATGCGTATGGCGCGTGGTTTGTGTACCAGTCCGGCGGCGTTTTCAGCAACTACGCGCACTACTCGTATAGGCTTGCCCCGCTTGTGTTCATCTAAAAATCTGATAATCCCCGCGCAACGCCTTGCGCGGGAGAAGGAAACTGATGTCAGTAAATGTTGGCCAGAGAAATGTTGTAGACAATCCAGCAAACCGGATGTTTTATGCTGTGGATAAAGCAAGAGAATTATCGATACACACGATCAAGATATGTACGAACCAGAACATATTTATTCCACAGTATCAGATGATCACGCAGGAAATCATAAATATATCTATGGATATATACAAAGATGCCTGGACTGCAAACAACGTTAAGGTGGACGGAGACCCAGAAAAATGGCGCTACAGGAAAGCTCTCGAAGAGAGATCAGCGATTGGATGTAATAATCTTCTTGCAATGATCGGCCTGTCAAAACAACTGTTCCATCTTAAAAGCGCAAAAGAAAAATACTGGTCTGAACTTACATTAGAAACACGGAACCTTATTAGAAAATGGAAGGAATCTGATCAAAACAGATATGGGACGTAGGCTAATGCTCAGTATGTCAGGTTGAGGTCCGCTAACCGCAACAATGCGAATAACACGTGGAATGTGAACCAGTCCGGCAACGTTAACAACAACAACGCGAACAACTCGAATAGGTTTGCCCCGATTGTGCAGAAAAGAGCTATAGCTCATTAACGTGGGAAGCTCATAAACAGACACAAGGAGCCAAAATCCCTGCCGAAAGGCTAAACAATACCGAAATGATGCGGAAAGCCTGCGGGCTTTGCAGTAGCTATCACATGGAGGACATTTTTGAACGAAATCATAAATTATGACCATATATACGATTCGATGATGAAATGCAGAAAAACAGTATCTTGGAAACCGTCGGTAAAGCACTACTTACTAAACTCGGTAGAAGAATCGTTGAAGATGGAAAAGGAGCTGGAGAATGGAACGTGGAAGAATGGACGTCCCAAAAAGATCACCATCACATATCCCAAAAGAAGAGAAGGGCTGAGTATTCCATTCAGGGATAGAGTCTACCAAAGATGTCTTAATGACGGAGCTCTATATCCTCAGATGACGCGGAGCTTTATAAACAACAACTGCGCATGCCAACTCAAAAAAGGCACTGACTTTGCACGGAAAGAAATAAAGAAACACCTGTGGAATTACTACTGCCATTTTGGAAATCATGGATATGTGCTGCAAATCGACATACATGGATATTACGCAAATATGTCGCACAAACTTGTCGACGACACATTTTCATCTATTGAGCCAGAAATACACGACAGGTGCATGGATGTCTTAAACGCTCAATACTCAGGTGACATCGGTTATAATCCTGGCTCTCAGATGGTGCAGATCGCGGGTATTTCTGTCCTCAGCAAACTGGACCACTACATAAAAGAGAGATTAAGAGTCAAGCACTACATAAGATACATGGACGACTACTGGATCTTAACAGACAAAAGAGATCAGGCCGAAGAATGGCTCACGGAAATAAAAAAACAACTCGGCAAGTTGGGTTTTACGACAAGCGACAAAAAGACCATGATTACTCCGCTTAACAAAGGATTTCTTTTTCTTGGATTCAATTATAAAATGACCGGAACTGGAAAAATCATAATGACTCTCAACTCTCAAAGCACAAGGCACGAGCGAAGAAAATTAAAACGAATGGCCGCAAATGTTAAAAAGGGCACGCTTGACGAATCAAAGATGAATGAAAGCGTTAACTCATGGAAAGCATTTGTCGAACATGGGAACAGCTATAAACTGATAAATCGAATGAATAAATTTTACGAGGAGGCCTTAAATGCCAAACATTAAGAGAATTAAAACCGCTCCCGCGTTAGAACGCGAAATTGCAAATCTCAAAGCGGCAAGCGAAAAAGAAAACGGCACGCTGGCTTATGTAGCAGCAATGGCAGATATTGATATTCCAGAGGAGGAAACTGACAATGGACCACTCGAAGAACTATGAAAAATTTAAGAGATTGTACAACAGGAGAGCGATAAATATTGAAATGCTCCACAACCTTGTTGGAAAAGACCTCGGCATCACCGCAGAGGAATATGAAGAGATCACCGGCGAACCGTATGCATAATAGTAATGATAAAAGTAATTACTTTTCCGTGATTGAGAGACAGGCATCTATAGTAGATGAGCTGTCTTTTTTATGTCACCAGCTCATAAATGAGCTGCATCAATACAAAAATGTAGAAGCCGAGGAACAACGGCTGGAGGAGATCATGAAATGAACCCGATTTGGCAGACTCTATTGACATCAGTTTTTACAGCGATATGCTCAAGCGGCTTTATGGGCATCGTCCTGTATAAGATCC
>Ga0172378_10002026_pt1 | contig 18928 bp, 17 predicted proteins | sample GrowelOW332metaG_FD_119755 | JGI IMG/M metagenome (GOLD analysis project Ga0172378, IMG submission 119755) | Groundwater microbial communities from an aquifer near a municipal landfill in Southern Ontario, Canada - Pumphouse #3_1 metaG | ecosystem: Environmental > Aquatic > Deep subsurface >... | reverse complement strand
GCATCTCCGAGCAAAATAGCAATTTTGTCTGAAGGCAATCCATCCTTTTCCATACCACATCGTATCCATTCTAAAATAAAACCTACATATGCATGTTTATAGAATTGAATAACTTTTTCACTCACTTGTGGGTCAACATTATGTGAATAAGGTTGTAACTTGATATACGTTCTTAATATTTCTCTTACTTTATCAAGTAAAAATCGTTGCAAGACTTCTCTACTTAAACTGTAATAGACATCCTGTACAGTTTTTCTATTTTCTTCAATATAATTTTTAAACGTCTCAAATATTTGAATAATATCTGAAGGATCTTGTATCTGAGAAAGAATCAATTCTGACTGATCATTTAACATCCAATAGACCAATTCATACATATCCTTAAAATGATAATAAAAAGTTTGTCTATTTATTCCGCAGGCTTTAGTCAAAGAAGTTATCTTAATTTTATCAAGATATTCATCCTTCATTAATTCAACAAGAGTGTGTGCTAGTAATTTTTTAGTTTGTCCGCTCGTTTTTCTCATATGCCACCTGTTAATAAAGGTTACCACAGAAAATAACAGATAGCAAGTTTATCATGATGTAAACCGTTTAAACCTCTCATTTTAGCGATATTTAAACGGTAATGAGTATTTATATAATGGCTTTTTTTTGAGTAAGGAGGTTTATTGAGTGTAAAAGAACAAGAGAAAGAAGAAACATCTACATGCAACTTTCCATTACTTTTATTGCAAAAAAAAATGTCACTACTCTCAGTAATGACAGGGTTCTTAAGATATTTTTTTTACAAACACACGTAAGAAAGTTTTTACTTTCCTGGAAAATGAAGTAATTCTGCAAGACGAATGGAAAGCATTGTTCCAACACCTATTAATTGTTGAAAAAATTCATCTGGCGGTGCAACAGGATAATGAGACAACCATCTCAGCAATGCTGATACAATAAAGTCTGCAAGTGCATCGGAAAAAGGATAGGCATCTCCATCAAAATCATCCCCAAATGCTGAAATAATGGTTGGTTGAAGTACAGTCGACAAATAATCTCTTAAACTGTGCGGGCCTGTAAGTTCAAAGGCCTTCGTATAAAAGGTTTGATGATCATACATGTATTGTAAAAAATATTCTGCTGCTTCAAAGTTACCAAAGGTACCCCATTTTTTTATTACGGGATTCACTACGTCTGTTTGGAAAATCCAATTCAGTAATTCATATTTATCAGCAAAGTGATAGTAAAAAGTTTTTCGGTTTATCTGACATACACGACAAATATCTGAAACTGAAATTTTGTTAAAAGACTTAGTTTCCATCAATTCTTTCATGCAACTAGCAATCGCCGTTTTTGTCAACAAATTATTAGCCATGGCTATATATTACTAGTGGTACGATAATATGTCAACAATGTATCTCTGAGGTTCTACCTCCCACAAAGAGGAAAAAATAGCTGCTCTTTTCTTACAGTTAATCCATATATTTTTAGTCTAATTCGATAGTTATCTCATCAACCACAAGAAAAAAACACAATAATTTTACAAAAATACGTGCTGCTTTTTCCAAAATATGCGTAGCTCCTATAAGCAAAATAGGGCAAAGAGAATCAAAAAAGCCATATTCCATCTCTTATTACTATTTCATCAGTTTCGCGATATTACCTATTGAATAATTACTCATCCCTGCTTATTATTTGGCTGTGTTATATTTAAACTGTAATAAAGATGAAAGAGATTATTTTCAGAAGTTAGTATATGATATTTGCAAACGAACTCGCCTCATGGACACGAGAGACTATTCTCACCATTTTGGTACTTCAGTATTAAGACATAGCGTGAATGTAGCCTATGTGAGTTATGCACTTGGTCTACGACTACACTTAAATTTCAATAAAAAAGAATTAATCACAGGAGCTTTACTCCATGATTATTATCTCTACGATTGTCATGATTCCTCTTGTCCAGATAAAAAACGCCATTTATTCCGTCATCCTGAGAAAGCTTTGAGAAATGTTCGAGAAGAAATGGTCATTAGCGATAGAGTTGCGGATATTATCAAAAAACATATGTTTCCTATTACCCTATCCCCTCCTCGATACAAAGAGAGCTTCTTAGTCTGTATTGCCGATAAGATTTGCGCTGGTTACGAATCAGTCACAAATATATCGGGCAAAATGATACGATTTAGCCAAAGAGAAATTGTACTACCTAAGTTATGGGTTCTTCGTCTCGCACATCAATTTATGTAAAAGAGACATCAAAAAATATCACGCTTTTGATACAAAAAGGCAAAATAATTCTTTTTTGTATCAAAGAGTAGTACATTTTTCTTTACTACTTGAAGAAATACTTTTTTATTCATACCATAGCGTCAATGAAAAATCGAGAAGAACTCACTTTTAATGAAGGGTTTGTTGATGGAACCCCTATTTTATTAGGCTACTTTTCAACCGCTGTAGCCTTTGGATTGATTTGTCGAAATATTAATCTTACATTAATTGAATCGACTCTTATAAGTCTTACCAGCTTTGCCGGAAGTGGACAGTTTCTGACCGTCAACTTACTCAGTGCAGGAGCTCTTATCATTGAACTCTTTATTTCTGTTATGCTCGTAAATGCTCGATATATCTTCATGGGCATGGCTATCAATACTCGCCTCAGCAAAGATATCAAAGGTTTCAAACGATGCTTAATTGCCTTTGGAACCACTGATGAAGTATTTTCAGTATCAACACTGAAATGCAACGAATTAAACTTTCCTTACATGTTTGGACTCCAACTATCAAGCTATTCAGGCTGGGTCGTGGGAACAGCCGTCGGTTACGTTGCAGGAATTTTTCTTCCTCCCGATCTACAACTTGCCATGGGGGTGACCCTTTATGCAATGTTTGCCTGCCTCTGGGCAGGAGAAGTAGCAAATGGAGGTTTTCCCATCTTATGCATTGGTATCATCTCTGCTCTTATTAATTCACTACTCTACTGTATTGTGGGTCTTGCTGCAGGTTGGTCTTTTGTTATATCGATGATTACGGCAACAATCATTGGTGCTTGTATTATTCCTGATGAAAAAATAAATCAAGAATCTCTAACTGATAATTTAGAGCAACCACTTGATAAGACAATCTTAGCCGAGGAGAAGTCATCATGTTTGCAGTAAAACAACCAATCATTGTCGTCATATTTGTCGTCTCTCTGGCAACTCTTATTCCTCGTTTTATTCCCTATTATATTAAGGGTTTAGACAAATTACCCTATTTTGCTCAAAAATGCATGAAACTCTTACCTATTGCAGCTCTTGGAGCGTTAATATTTCCCTATGCGCTTACCGATTTTCTCACTACCGATGTTTGGTTCGCCGGACTCCTTGGTACCGCTGCAGCATTCTTTTTTGGCTATAGACATTCCAATATGATAGTATCTATATTAGCAAGTGTACTGGTTACCTATATCACTTTGGGGGTTTGCTAATTGTTCGATTGCCATAGACATCTCACCTCTTCTCCTGCAAGAGAGGATGCATTGTATTGTAGTTACAAAAAAAATGAATGGAACCAAAGCGCTCCGTTCTTTAGTCTTGGGTATCTTGCTCTTGAAGAGACCATTGATATTCATTCACTTTTATGTGACATGGAAGAAAAGATTGCCAGCAACCCACAGGTATCAATAGGTGAAGTGGGCATTGATCGAAGAATTCCCCACATGGATGTCCAAATAAAAATCTTTCAAGAAATCTTACACTTAGCAGTCCAATATCAAAGAACACTGACACTGCATGTCGTCAGAGAAACAGGAGGAGCTATTGATTTACTTAAAAATCAAAAGCAACTCCCACCTCTTGTGATATGGCATGGCTTCACAGGAAGTATAGAAACCGCGAAAGAACTGAGAAAACTTGGTGTCGAAATAAGTCTCAGGCCTCAAGTAACTCGAACAAAACTGGTCCATCATCTTGAAGAACTCAATCAGTTAGGTTTTATTCTTGAAACAGACTGGAGTGGGGAAAATGACAATGGATATGAGGAAGTTCTTAATAACCATGTTAAGACAATGAGAGAACTTTCGAACAATGAATATATAGAGGAAAAATGTGATGATATCAGATCAATTCTTAAGGATCTCCAGACTAATAGGTGAAGAAGCAGTTGGTGCTCTTACGAAAAAAAACGTTTTAATTGTAGGCCTTGGTGCTGTCGGAGGTATGTGCCTTGAAAGTTTAACCCGTAGCGGTATTGGAAATTTTACATTAGTTGATTTTGATACAGTTTCAATAACAAACCTTGGTCGCCAAATTCTTGCAACTCATAGTGCCATTGGCAGAAAAAAATGTCTTGTCGCAAAAGAAAGAGTCTTAGACATTAATCCAGCGTGTCAGGTGCAAGCACTTGATATGTTTTGTAACAGTGAGACAATTGATGAAATTTTCGCAAAACCTTTTGATCTTGTTATCGATGCTATTGATTCACTCAATCCCAAATGTGATCTCTTAGAATATTGCTACAAACATCAGGTTCCCGTAATAAGTTGCATGGGCGCAGCGTTAAGAAGAAATCCACAGCTTGTTACCACAGGTGAATTATTTGATACCTATGGTTGCCCTTTAGCAAAACAAGTGAGAGTTCGATTGAGGCGCAGAGGAGTCGGAAGAGGTATTGAAGTAGTATATTCTCCTGAAATAACTCGTTTCACCTACAAAGATCCAAAAGATGAAGATAATGTTGATAGAAATGAACAAATCTTGGACAAGGGAAGAGTGAGAAATGTTTTAGGTTCTCTTCCTACGGTTACCGCAATTTTTGGCCAAAATATGGCACATTTGGCACTGAAGAAATTATCTGCTGATGCACAAGAATTCACAGGTGAAGCTGCTTTTGACGCACGAGGTAAATTCAATAATTAAACAAACGAAAGTGTCCCCCATGTATCTCTCTGATGAAATGAAGTTCCCCCTTCCTCTGAAAAAAGTCGAAGGGGTCCTATAAATATTTCAGCATCGAAAGCTATATGGATGGCATTTTCTTGGATAATTCCAAAGTCAACAAGAGGAAGAGACAGAGAGAGACTCCAAAGACTGTACGATGTATGGACTTCTTCTATGGTTACCGTTCGTTGCAGATGGAAGAGTTCTTCTGCCTTGATTAATTCAACATCATCGCCATCTCTATAATATCCTTTAATAAAATTTGAAACAGAAAAGATTAATACCAAATACTCACTACTCTTTTTTTGTGCTAAGCAAAGAGCAAGAGAACTATCTTTTTCTACAGGTCCATTATAGTGATCAGAAAAACTTCGTATCTCTTTTTCTTTCACCATACATTTTACCAGCAATTGATTATCTTGTCTGGCAAAACGAGCCGTTGCGAAGACCCCCTCTTTTTCCCCTTGAAAGGGATAAGGAAGACTGTTTTCCACACGTCCCTTTCTCACTTCTATTGTTCTCATGATACGACCTCGCTGTATTGTGAAAGAAAAAGAGATTTTAGCCAAGCAACAACACATCGTTTTTTGCATAAAACAGAGGAACTCTTCAAAGGCATCAAAACAAAATCCTTTTCACTCAAACGAGAATACTGCATATATTTCATCGCATTTATCACAAAACCAACAAGCAATCTCCATATTTATAAAGAGAGAAGAAGTGTAGGCACAAGCCTACACCCATAATTTTTTGTAAAACTCAAATAAAAGGAGAGAGGAATTACTCATATTCCTCACATTAAAAATGAAAAAAAGATTTATTTTTATGACAATGTGTGCTTTATTATCCACACTTTTTTTCGCATCGTGTGATTCAGAACAAAGTCAAACAACACCACAGACACGAAGCATTGAACTACATGTAGATAATACCCGTTTTGCCAAAAACATTAGTCGAGACTTGCTCCCAACAGATAGCAAGGCTTTGCTCGTTGACCATTACGAAATTACCGGTACTGGACCAACAGGAAGTGAACCACTGAATAAAACAATCAGTGACACAACAACCACACTTTCCAATATGCTTCTTGGCTATTGGACACTCACCGTATCGGCTAAAAACGCCTCAGGAAAAATCCTTGCTCAAGGCACCAAGAAAATTCAAATTACCTACGACCTCAAGGATATCAGTATCAATTTGGATGCACTGCCAGGAACTGGTTCTTTTTCAATACAAATTAAATGGGATGCTTCTCAAATTTCATCAGTCACTGATATCATGAAATTCCACTTAATGAAACCTGACGGTACCATACTTGATCAATATATTCCCGATGCAGTGGGAAAAGCTTCTGACGGCTATGTAACATTTAGTAAAGACAATCTTCCTTCTGGCTCGTACCTATTTGAAGCTGATTTTGAAGAATTTAGAGCCCCTCATACCATTATTGCAGGAACAATTATTCCTATAAGAATCATTGACGGAACACTCAGCACCTCCGATCCAGTCACGCTTTCCTGTGGAGATTTATCTTCGCAATATAACTTTTCCATTGTCAACCAAACAGGAATGCCAATCAAAGGAAGTATCAGCAATACCAAAGAATCTGATGGCTCCCAAACACTCACCTATACTGCCTCAGATTGCGATTACACAGATTTATCGTATACCTGGTTTTGCGAAGGGGAAAAAATTGCCGATGCAAAAGACAGTAGTACGATTACCATAACCCCAAATAAAGGAACTCATAATTATTTTGTATCTGTCTATTCACCAAATCATCCAGGTTCAGGATCCTCTTGTGCTATTAGTATAAAAGCATAAAAACAACGCTACTGCTTATGCATGTTTCAATTTTTCCATTTATTTATTTGGCTACAAAATGAAAATTTTGTAGCCTTCTTGTATGTTAAGACAAAACAAGAAACGCTCTTTGTCAAAATAAGTCTTTCACTGAATTGACAAACAAGAACAGACAGTAAAGAATGGGAAACATGAAAGAACCTCCTTTTGGATCCACAATAGTAATGGAAATTCCCATCTCTTGTGGTTTTCCATCCCCGGCTCAGGACAGTAAACAAAGTCCTTTAGATTTTAATAAATTGCTTATTCACCATCCTTCTAGCACGTTTTGCTTGAAGGCTAAAGATTCAAGTCTTACGATTTTTGATATAAACAAAGGTGATTTGTTTATTGTTGATGCATCGCTTGTCCCTCAAAAAAACGATCTCATCGTGGTAGATTTTGAAGGAGTTATCACGGTAAAAAAATTAATCAAACACAACGGTACTCTTTTTATCGAAGATACAGAGGGAAAAGTACCCATGAAAGAATCCATCCATATCAAAGGAGTTATTTGTTCAATTGTGAGGAATATACGATGAAAGGACTCTGTGACTGTAATAGCTTCTTCGCCTCATGTGAACGATTATTTCGACCTGATTTGATAGGAAGACCTATTGTGGTTCTTTCAAACAACGACGGATGCATTGTTGCGTTAAGTAAAGAAGCAAAAATACAAGGTATCACAAGAGGCACTCCCTACCATCAAGTAAAAGAGACACTTGATCTCATGCACTGTGCCGTTTTTTCTTCAAACTACACCTTATACCAAGATATCAGTGATAGAGTGATGGATGTCCTTTCTCAAAACGTGTATAACATGAAACCCTATTCGATTGACGAATCTTTTTTCACCCTTCCCGAGTACATGAGTCCACAAAAATTACGAGCAACTATGACCCAATATACCGGTATTCCCGTAACCATAGGAATTGCAAGAACCATGACACTCTGTAAAGTTGCAAATTATACAGGAAAACACCGAGCAGATGGTACTTTTGTTTTAAAAGAAAGTGATGAAAAAGCAATACTACAAAAAACTCCAATAGAGGAAATCTGGGGCATAGGCCGAAAAAAATCAGAACTTTTACATCATTTTGGTATTACCACGGCATACCAATTAATGGAAAAAGATGATCTTTTTATTAAAAAGAAACTTTCCATCACGGGTCTTGCCACAGTCATGGAACTGAGGGGAACACCTATGATTTCTATTGAACAAAATGAAACAAAATCTTGTTGTTCTGGAATTTCTTTTTCTCATCCCATGACCAGTCGAGAAGAATTAGAGGTCGCAATATCCTGCCATGCACAAACCCTTTCTGACAAACTGATAAACAAGGGTCTTTCTTGTCAGAAAATTGGACTCAATATTTTTACCAATCGATTCCAAGCAGATTTTTTGTCACCATATGGAACAACAGTTCTCGATGAACCGACAGATTATACACCGACAATCATTAGCGCAGCAAAACAAATACTCGCAAAAATTTATTGTCCAGGCCAGTATAAGGGATGTAGAATTTGGGCCCTTGATATACAACAAAACAAAGGTCGTCAACTTGATTTATTCCACAGTCAGTCCTATGCACGTACGATGGAAAAACAGGACAAAATTTCGAAAGTTATGGATTCAATCAATCGAAAATATGGAAAAGGATTTGTAAAGTCTGGTGCCCAAATGGGAAAAGAAAAAAATGATCTCATGAAAAGGGACTATCTCTCACCTTTCTACACAACCCAATGGAAAGATATTCCAAAGGTTATTCTTGATGAATAAATTACCTCATTCATTTCTTTAAATGAGTAGTAATCATATAATGATAAGTCATTTAATTGCTTAAAAACATAAATAAATATTTATTTAATTTATTCTATAACGACAAAATAAAAGAAATGATTATGAGAAATCATTTCTTTTATTTTTTAATATTTAAAAATAGTGTTTTATATTACAACTATAAATCATATTTTAATTTTCTTCTTCAAATTTCTTAAAGCTTGCTTTAACGAATTCAGGAATTGCTTGAATATGACCAGTTTCAGGATTGATACAGGCAACTTTCACTAAGATATCAGTGAGCAGTGTTTCCCCTCTCATCACCCTTTGATGGTATACGGTAGAAAAGCGTTTCACCGAATTAATAGTGGTAACTACTTCTAAATGTTCTCCAAGATGAGCAGGTAATTCATAACTTACTTCAAGCTTTTTTACCACAAAACTAATCTTATCTTTCAGTAATGTATCTAAACTGAAAAACTGACTAAACATTTCACTACGAGCATGTTCCGCAAAATTTATATAACTGCCGTGGTACACAATACCACCGCAATCAGTATCGCTAAAATAAACCGTTACAGGAAATTTGTAATCTACCAAAATTATACCTCCACAGGATCAAAATGGAGTGTCTCAAAGTAATCCTGGATAGTTTGAGCACGTCTAATCATTTCCACTTTGCCATTTTCTTTTAATACATACTCGGCTGGACGAAGCTTAGCGTTATAGTTGAACCCCATTGAATGTCCGTGAGCACCGGTATCATGGAATACGAGGATATCGCCCTCTTCAATCTTTGGCAAGTGGCGGTCGATTGCAAATTTATCATTATTTTCACAGAGACTACCAGTAACATCATAGATATGATCATGTGGTAACTGTTCTTTTCCCACGACACTAATATGATGATAAGCACCATATAAAGCTGGTCTCATCAAATCTGCCATGGTAGCATCCATGCCAACATAATCTTTATATTTGCGTGTCACGTGACGCACCGTACTGACCAAATAGCCATAAGGACCGGTAATATAACGACCAAGTTCAAAGGCAATAGAGAGTGGATCTAATCCAGCTGGCACAATGATACTATGGTATAATTTCTTAATTCCATCGCTAATATACGCGATATCCATTTCTTTATCATCAACTTTATACGGGATACCAACACCTCCGCCAAGGTCAACAAAAGAAATATCAACACCACATACTTCCTTGATTTTTACACATAAAGAAAAAAGCATATGCGCTGTTTCAATAATATAATCAGGATTTAATTCATTTGAGGCAACCATGGTATGCAAGCCAAATTTCTTGCAACCTTTCTTTTTCATAATAGTATATGCTTCAAATAGTTGATCCGTTGTCAAACCATACTTTGCTTCGATTGGGTTACCAATAATGGCATTTCCTGTTCTCTCTGGTCCGGGATTATAGCGAAAACAAATGGTATCAGGAACACAACCAATGGCATCTTCCATCGATTTGATATGAGAAATATCATCAAGGTTAATAATTGCACCAAGCCTATAGGCTTTAATGAATTCTTCCGGTGGCGTATCATTACTTGTCATCATAATATTTTCACCAGAGACACCACCCTGTTCACTGAGCATCAATTCAGGTAATGATGAACAATCAGCACCAAAACCAAGATCAAACAAGGGTTGTAATACTCCAGGTGTTGGACATGCTTTTACGGCATAGTAATTTTTAAAATTAGGAGCCCAAGAAAAAGCTTCAACAAAATTTTTAGCATTTTGAATAATTGCTTTTTCATCGTATAAATAAAAGGGTGTTGGAAGAATTGTTGCAATTCTTTCCATTTGTTCATCACTCATAGGTAAATCTAAATGGCTCATTTCATATGCTCCTTAATAGATGCAATAGCTTGCATCACATTTTCTTTGTGACCATAGGAAGATACTCGAATATAATGCTCTCCACTTGGTCCAAATCCACTGCCGGGTGTCACAACAACATGACAAACATCTAAGAGATAATCAAAAAACTCCCAGCTAGTCATATTGTTTGGTGTTCGAGCCCAAATATACGGACTATTTATTCCACCAAAACACTTCAACCCCACAGACTCAAGACCTTCACGTATCATTCTGGCATTATCCATATAATACTGCACTAAAACATCACATTCTTTTTGTCCTTCAGGACTTAAAGCGGCAATACCACCAGCTTGTGCAATATTACTTGCACCGTTAAAGAATGTACATTGTCGTCTATTCCACATTGCATTAATTTGGCCTTCTTTACTATTTGAAACAACCAATTCTTTAGGAACAATCGACCAACCAAGTCGTACTCCAGTAAAACCAGCGTTCTTACTAAAACTATTAATTTCAATAGAACACTTTTTGGCACCCTCTATTTCAAAAATAGAATGAGGAATACCCTCTTCACTAATATATTGACAATAGGCACTATCAAAAATAATAACAGCCTTTTCTTTTATGGCATAATCAACAAATGCTTTCAACTGTTGTTTGTTCATGACAGCACCAGTTGGATTATTAGGACTACAAAGATATATTAAATCAACATGCGTTGAAGGAGGAGATGGAAGAAATCCAGTTTGCGCAGTACAGGGGAGATACACAAAATCTGAATACCCACCTTTGCTCTCAATAAAACCATGACTGCGGCCACCAACAACATTAGAATCAACATAAACGGGGTATGCAGGATCTGCAACAGCCACAATATTATCCTGTCCAAAAAGCGATTGAAGATTCGCAGCATCAGATTTAGCACCATCAGAGACAAAGAAGTCTGTCATTTCAAGACTCACGCCATATTCTCTTTGATACATATCCTTTAATGCTTTTCTCAGCGCTGTATCACCTTGTTCATCACCATAACCAGAATAGGTCTCACGATTTGCAAGAAGATCAAGCTTTTTTTTCATGGCCTCGACAAGATAAGGTGGAAGTGCCTCAGTAGTATTACCAATCCCAAGTCGGAGCAATGTTTGGTTTTTATTATGTTCTTGCCAGACGTTACAACGTCGTGCTATCTCAGGAAAAAGGTAACCTGCACTGAGTAAATTGTAGTTGGTATTAATAGTTGCCATTTAATTAAGATTCTCCTTATAGTAAAGTGGTGCGACCAGTGGACTTGCTGCAATTTTTTCTACAGCATGACAAAGTTGTTCTCTGTGATTGGTGTTTTCATCGAGTGAACACATGGGAAGACGGAAACTTTCATTACACCACCCATAACGAGCCATTACTGTCTTAATCGGAATAGGGTTTGTTTCGCAGAAACAAGCTTTAAAGAACGGTGCTAATAAATCTTGTATTTCATGTGCTTTTTTTGTATTTCCTTCTAATCCATAATGGACCATTTTGCTCATTAAGCCAGGAAAGAGATTCGAAGCAACGGAAACAACGCCGTGTCCACCCTTTTCTATTAATTGAAGAGCCATATTATCATCACCACTTAAAATGGTAAAATTATCTTTATTTGTTCTTTTAATAACATCATCCATTTGGACGATATTGCCACTTGCTTCTTTCACTGCAACAATGTTTTTACAATCACTAGCAAGTCGAACAAGTGTTTCCGTTTCCACGTTCACACCCGTTCTTCCTTGAATATTATAGACAATACAAGGGACATCAACAGAATCTGCAATTGCTTTAAAATGAAGATAAAGACCCTTTTGCGTAGGCTTATTATAGTAAGGATTTACCAACAAAACAGCATCAACTCCATGTAACTGCGCATGGCGAGAAAGTCTAATTGCTTCACTTGTTGCATTACTACCGGTTCCGGCAATAACAGGAACTCGTCCTGCAGCGTATTCAATGGTTAATTGAATAACTCTATCATGTTCTTCATGAGAAAGTGTTGGACTCTCTCCTGTCGTTCCACAAGGAACAAGTCCATCAATGCCATTATTAATTTGATAGTCAACCATCCGTTTGAGCGCATGAGTATCAATCATATTCTTATCAGTAAAGGGAGTAATCATAGCGGTATATACACCGTGAGGAATCTGTTTTATCATTTTTTTATCTCCTAAGAAAAATCGTTTCAAATGTATTATTTGGTACTACTCATTAAATCTGCAATAAAATCATCAAGCGTAAATAAGCCTTTTTTTTGCTGAATCCACTGTGCAGCAACCAATGCGCCTCGAGCAAATCCTTCTCTACTACGAGCTCGATGAATAAGCTCAACTGTATCTGCTTGACTATCAATAACAACATGGTGAGTTCCAGGATCCCATCCACAACGAGTAGAGGACACATGCAATTCATTTGCTTCTCTTTTTCTATCCAATCTTTCGGTAACGATGGTGTCTTTACCTTCGAAATTATCAAGAATGGTTTGTCCAAGAAGAAGCGCTGTACCAGAAGGACTATCCTTTTTTTCTTTATGATGGCTTTCATTCAAACTGATATCGTACGTACCCAGTTTTCCAAAAAGACGAGAAGCATAAGCTACCACTTCACGGTACAGAGCAACTCCGACGGAAAAATTACCACTATAGATGAGTGAAGAGTGAGCATTTTCTTCAACGAGTTGAGTAATATACGGAAGTTTTTCATACCAGCCTGTTGTGCCAATAACGGCAGGAATTCCATGCTGAATGTAATAACTCATATTCTCAACAACTTGCGTAGGACTAGAAAAATCAATGACTACATCAATAGTGTCACTCAACGTTTCATCATTAATTGAAAGGCCCGTAACGAGAGGACTCGGAGACCAAGGATCAATGATTGAAATAATCTCATTTTCTTGTTCTTCAGCTATCTCTCGTATCTTTTTTCCCATACGGCCAAAACCAACAATTGCTATTTTCATCTACCACTCCTCTTTCAATGATTCGAGTCTACCAAAAATAATAATTTTAGTCTAGCAATAACAAAATGTTTTTATAGTAACACTATTGTTTTAAAACGATACATTATTTCTTGGTATGATGATCCCTCTTTGTATGAGCATTCAGTAAATCAGCAAACGTTGTAGTAGTCGCCTGAGATTTATCAAAACGATGTTTAGTGTCTGATGCCAAGGAATAGCTACTATTATTATCCCTATGCGTATCATTTCTTCCATAGGAATTATTGCGCTGATAACTTTTACGGCTCGGTCTGACAATCTCAATTTCTTCCACATTTTTATAAGGAGAAACATACACATCGTTGCGCTCTTGTTGAGCAGTTACTTGTTGTGATATATAAGTTTCCTTACTTTTTAAAGTAACACTCTTCGGTCTCAAGACAATCTTCTTTTTCACGACAACTTTTGCCGGTGTTACTTCTTGAGTTGTGTGTTCACCCATGGTATTGGTACGTACGACAGAAGAAGTTTTCACCCCGCTTTTGAGCCTTACCACCTTCATCTTTCCTTTGTCCATTGTAACACTCTTTTCAGCAGAAGGTACAAGATTTTTTTTGTTACGAGAGATACGAGTGCTCTCAGGTTGTCTATCAGTTTCTGAAGAAAGAGAAGAATGACGGGTTAACTGAGAAAAATACGAGGCAGAAGAAGAAACAGTTTCGGCTTTTTTTATATCTTCCTGTGAAACTTTTCTCACTTTCTCACGACGAACAGGATGCACAGCAGGTCTCGCTTTAGTCATATGAGCAGAAAGGGAAGTTACCATCGTTTTACCTTGTTTTTCCAGTTCCTTCTTCTTTACTTCAAGTTCTTTTTGCGTCAAAGGTACTTTTTTAACCACGACCTTCTCTTCATACCCACAGGATAGTTTTTGACAAACAAAATGCGTTGCCCCTTCTTCATCAATGATTTTCATCATCAACGAATGACAATAAGGACATTCCTTTGCTTCCGGAAATGAAGGTGCGAAACTATCACGAGATGCTTCAATTTGTTTAACCAGCTCTCTTGTGGTTTCTTTGATATCAGAGATAAAATTTGCTGCATCTTCTTTTCCCTTACTAATGGAACTTAATCGATCTTCCCATTTACCCGTGAGCTCAGGAGATTGTAAGAGTGATGGAGCAAGTCGTACAACTTCTCGACCTCTAGCTGTAGGAACTAATTCATTATTTTCGTTTCTCGTAATATATCCGTTATGTACCAGCTTTTCGATAATATCAGCGCGCGTTGCAGGGGTTCCAAGACCAGCACCTAAATTCTTCTTTGCATCTTCATCTTCAACAAAACGTCCAGCATGCTCCATTGCAGAAAGGAGCGTTGCATCGTTATATCGAAGAGGAGAATCTTGAGCAAGTCTCTTAAGCTCTATATCTTTAATGGTAACACTGTCCCCTTCCTTCAAATTGGTCAGATAAGCATTTTCACTTTTGTCTTGTAAGCCTTTTACCTTTTTATAACCAAGATCAACGATGGATGTCATACGAGACTGGAAGTGACTCTGTTCTACTTCAATTTCAATGGTTGTTGTATTATAGACATAATCAGGATAAAGCGTTTCAAGGAATCGTGTAACAACAAGTGTCCATAAATCTTTTTCATCTTTATTCAAACGACGAAGATCAACACGCTGTTCAGTTGGAAGAAGAGCATGGTGATCACTTACCTTATCATCTTGTACCAGATTGGTTAAATCCTCTCTGATATGACCAGCAAGGCAAGGAGCTGCCTTAACACTCAAAGGTGTCGCCGCTAATGCCATTAATCGTTTACCAAATGTTGGTACAATATCATGGGTAATATAACGACTATCAGTTCTTGGGTAGGTTATAATTTTATGCACTTCATACAACTTTTGCAAAACATCCAATGTTTTCTTTGCACTAAACCCTAGTGTAATATTGGCATCACGTTGCAACTCAGTCAAATCATAGGCCAAAGGAGGTGCATCTCTTCTTTGAATCTTTGTCACACTGCTCACTTTTCCTGTTTTACCTTTGAGTAAATCATTCAAGCGAAGTGCTTCCTTTTCTTCGGTAATACGAATACTTCCAGGGGTAATAAACAGGCTCGCTTTAAAGAGATTGAAATCAGCTTTTATGGTCCAATAAAAAGAGCCTTGAAACTTTTCTATTTCATCTTCTCGCTCACACATGATTTTAAGGGTTGGTGTTTGCACACGACCGGCACTCAAACGAGCATCATAGCGACAGGTAAGCGCTCTACTCACATTCATTCCCACATACCAGTCTGCAGCACTTCGGCTTTCCGCTGCTTTGTAGAGATTCAGATACTCATCACCGCTTTTAAGCTTTGAAAAACCTTCCCGAATTGCTTCATCAGTTTGGCTACTAATCCAAAGACGTTCAACTCGTCCAGTCCATCCAGCAAGTTCCATAATCCACCGAGCTACTAATTCACCCTCTCGTCCTGCATCTGTAGCAATTACTAAATCATTAATATCACTTCGATTCATCAAAGATTTTACCACTTTGAATTGCTCTTTTGTGTTTTCAATAGGTTCAAGTTTTAAGTCATTTGGGAGAATAGGAAGAGAAGCGAGACTCCATCTTCGGTATTGATCTCCATAAGTAGCTGGCTGGGCCAATTCTACAAGATGTCCTAACGCCCACGTGACAACATACTCTCGTCCTTCAAGGTAGCCGTTCCCTCTCTGATTACATCCAAGTGCTGCTGCAAGTGTTCTACCAACACTAGGTTTCTCTGCCAATACAAGTTTCATACCCTTCATCTCCTTAATTGTTACCAACAATTGATTGAACTCTACTATCGTAAGAGTGGATTTTGCAAGCCCTATCCTTGAAAAGTAGCAAAAACAATGTTACCTTAAAGAGATAACAAACTTTTCATATATGAGAGATAATCTCATCACTGAAAGTCAATAAAAACAAAGGAAATACTATGTCGTTAATGAAAAATACTGATAAAGAAAAAAAACTTTTTGAAGAGGCTGAAAGTCTTCTCAAAGAAGGCAATAAAAGCAAAGCAAAAAATATCTATGAAAAACTTGCAAAAAGTAACAATGAGGCAGCGCTTAGAGCACTTGCCTCTCTTCTTGTCTCAGAAAAAAAATATGCTAAAGCAGCAGAAAAGCTTACAGGCTGTACAGAAGCTGAAAGCACCCTCTTACGGGCACATCTTTTAGAAGAACATGACATCGATGAAAAACAAGCTTTCACCTTATATTGTCAATTAGCGGACAAAGAAAATCCAAGGGGTATCTATGAAAAAGCACGATGTCTCTATGATGAAATTGGTTGTAAAGAAGATACTACAGAAGCAGCAAATCTTTTAGAGAAAGCAGTGAGCCTTGGCGTCAATGAAGCAGAACATTATTTAGGTCTTTGCTACTACTATGGTGACGGAAAAGAAAAAGATTTACATAAGGCAGTACAACATTTAACCGTTGCTGCAAATAACCAAAATTCAAATGCGGCATATACCCTTGGTACGATTTATGAAAAAGGCGAAGTCATTGAAAAAGATGAAGCAAAGGCTGCAAAATTCTACCAAATTGCAACAGAAGATGATCACAGTCTTGCTCAGTACAGACTTGCAAATCTTTACTACTCAGGCATTGGTGTAGAAAAGAGTATCAGTAAAGCGTTCAATCTCTTTACCGACGCTTCAACAGGTGGTCTCCCTGATGCAATGGATAGCTTGGCCTATATGTATCATCAAGGACAAGGTTGCAGTAAGAATCTTCAAACTGCATATCAATGGTTTAAAGAATCTCATGACCATGGTTCAGCAAAAGGTAGCTTTCATTTAGCCCTTTGCTATTTAAATGCGGAAGGCGTTGAAAGAGATATTGCAAAAGCAAAAGAGCTTTTGCAAAAGGCTGCTGATGGTGGCATTAATGATGCATCAACCGTTCTCTCTCAAATGGCTAAAGCTGAAGAAGAAAAAAAGAAGGTACACCCAAACAAAGAAAATCTTCAATCCTTTATTGATAAGGCAGATAAGGGTGATGATGATGCAATGCTTGAACTTGCTAACTTCTATCTTTCAAATCCTAATGATGAAAGTAATCGTAAAAAAGGCATTGCCTATCTCACAAAAAGTGCCGAGGCTGGTAACAGTGATGCGCAAGTAAATCTGGGTGCTTGTTACTACACCGGTCAGTTTGTTGATAAAAATAAGACAAAGGGTATGCAATATACACAAAAGGCAGTCAATCATAAGAATGTGAGAGCCTATAATAACCTTGCAACATTCCTTATTTCTGACAAACCTGATGCAAATCAAATTAAACAGGCTGTAACCCTCTTTAGTGATGCGGCAAAACAAGGTTTTGCTCCTGCAATGTTCCAACTATCACGACTTTTTGATGAAGGAAAGTTTATCCAAGGTGAACCTGATAAAGCTGCTTTCTGGTTAACAGAAGCAAGTAAACGCGGTGATAACAATGCCCAGTTCAATCTTGGCCGTTGTTTTGAAACTGGTCATAACATGGAAAAAGACATGGAAAAAGCGGTATTCTGGTATGAAAACGCTGCAAAGCTAGGAAATCTTCTCGCAATGGATCGTATGGGAAGTCTCCTTCTTGAAGGAAAAAGTATCAAGCAAGATGCAAAAAGAGCAACAAACTACTTCGACTATGCCGCAATGAGAGGATTACTTCATGCAATGAACATGTCAGGTTTCTGTCATATCAACGGTGTTGGTTGTGAAAAAGATGTGGAAAGAGGTATTAAGATGTGGCAGATTGCCAGCGAAAATAACTTCCCTGATGCTCAATACAATCTTGCCTGCTGTTATGAAAATGGTTTAGGCGTTGAAAAAGATGCAGCAAAGGTAATGGAATTGATGAAAAAGGCTGCTGATGCAGGACAACCAAAAGCAAAAGAATATATAGAAGCACATCAATAAACATTGAAAGAAACGTAAAAACATAAGAGGAAAACTTCTCACTCTTATGGTTATAATATTTTTTTCAAAAAAGTATATCAATGACAAAAAGCACAGGCTACTCAACCAGTAGCATGTGCTTTTTTAATAGATATGAATATTGAAAATTTTTAAGAACAATTTTGAACTCAATTTTATTGATTACCTCCAAAATATTCGCATTGAAAAAGCCCAATTTTTGCTTGTTACAACACAATATAAAGTGAAAGAAATTTATAAGATGTGTGGATATTCTTCGAGTAATACTTTTAGTAAAGCTTTTAGACGTAAATGTGGTGTTAGTACTCTAGAATATAGAAGACAATATAAAGTAACAGAAATTAAATAAAATAAAATTGCCTTATAACTGCTCATGGACACCATACAGAATATCCAAAAATTTCTCAGCAAACACCTATAAATGACTAGGATTTATAAGCGATAAAACATACTTAAAAACCATCAATCAAGTCCGATTTTTTACTTATATTTTCGTTTAAACTTGACTTGTAGACAACTTCTCAATTATAATATTTTCAAATATTTATTTGAGGAGACTTATCATGGCTTATAAAATTACAGAAGATTGTATTGCTTGTGGAACTTGTATTTCAGAATG
>Ga0172378_10002025_pt1 | contig 18929 bp, 13 predicted proteins | sample GrowelOW332metaG_FD_119755 | JGI IMG/M metagenome (GOLD analysis project Ga0172378, IMG submission 119755) | Groundwater microbial communities from an aquifer near a municipal landfill in Southern Ontario, Canada - Pumphouse #3_1 metaG | ecosystem: Environmental > Aquatic > Deep subsurface >... | reverse complement strand
CCGGTCACATACAGGAAGAGATTAACTTTGGCCGGTGCCTCAAAACGCATGGGACTCAGCTCTTCTTCACGTGTTGAACAAACCGCAGTTTTGCATCATAGAGAATGCTCTTCAGCAGCTGGTCCTCTTCATTCGTAAGATTGCCTGTTGTTTTGTTCTGGATCACGGTGAGGCTGTCAATGGCATTCCTCGCCAGGTCAAGGTTAACCACGGTTTTTCCGGTATCAGGATCCGCAATGTCACCGAGATGATAGAGTGCAGAGGTATTCAATGATAGAATGAATGCAGAAAAAGTCACCTCCGGCATGACACATTTCCCCTCCCTGTTTGGAACTTTTCCTTTACAACAGTCCCTGTCACCAGCACTTTCTTTTTTCTGATCAGTCATCTTACTTCCTCCAGATTCGTTTACCGTGATTCGTTTCTTTTACTGCCTGTCTCTCTTCAAAAACGCCTTCGTGGCTTCTCACCCCTGCCGCCGAAACCGTAAAACAAGATAATACCACCCCATGGAACGAGGCAGCACAAAGTACCTTTTCCCAGAGTCCATTAAATGAATCCAAAGACTTATAGGAATTTCACAGGGTGAAATCAAGGTACAAAAATGCTTTTCCTATTCAGGTTGAGATTCCCGGTTCATAGTGATATAAAAAGAGATTTTAACAACCCTGCAAACAGGAGCAGAACATGAGTGAGACTCGACTTCGTTTTCCACCCAGCCCCACGGGCTACCTTCATATCGGCGGTGCACGCACTGCCCTCTACAACTGGCTCTACGCAAAACAAACCGGCGGCAAGCTGATTCTCCGTATCGAAGATACCGATACTGAACGTTCCACCGATGAGTCTATTCATGGAATCATTGAGGGCCTTGAGTGGCTCGGCATTGATTTTGATGAGGGGCCCTACTTCCAGACTGATTTTGAAGCCGACCATCGCGCTGCCGCACAGAAGATGCTGGAATCCGGTGCAGTATACAAGTGCTTCTGCACGAAAGAGGAGCTTGAGACCAAACGGGAAGCGGCAATGGCCGCGAAAAAATCAAATGTCGGTTATGATGGTACCTGCCGTCACCTCACTGCAGAGCAGATTGCCGAAAAAGAGGCTGCCGGGATACCGAGTGTCCTGCGTTTTAAAGTACCCCAATGCGGGGGAGAGATCTCCTACGACGACCTTATCATGGGCCGCATTGCCGCCAGTTATTCCGAGATTGAAGACTTTGTTCTCGTCCGCTCCAACGGCAAACCGCTCTATCTTCTTTGCAATGTGGTGGATGATATCCGCGACCGCATCACTCACGTAGTTCGTGGGCAGGACCACATGACCAACACTCTCAAGCAGGTTCTGATTTATGAAGCCCTCGGTGCACCCCTGCCCCGTTTCGGCCACATGCCGTTGACGCTGGATAACAAGAAGGCAAAGATTTCCAAGCGCAGTCACGGCGAGATTGTCGCGGTGCAGTTTTACAAGGAGCACGGCTTCATTCCCTGGGCACTGAACAACTTTCTCGCCCTGCTCGGCTGGTCCGCCGGGGACGACAAGGAGTTTTACAGCAAAGAGGAGCTTATCAAGGCTTTCTCCTTTGATCGTATCAATCGCTCCAGTGCAGTGTTCAATTTTCACAAGGATGACCCCAAGTTCTTCACCGATCCGAAGGCAATTTCCATGAATGAGCACTACCTGCGCACCATGCCCATTGAAGAGATTGGCGAGATGGTCCGCAAGGATTTCGAAGCCGAAAATCTGTGGCAGAAGGAGTACGCCGGCGACCGTAAAGAATGGTACCTCAAGACCCTCGACCTCATCCGCGAACGCTTTCACACCCTCAAGGACTTTGCATCCCTCGGTCGTGCCTATTTTGCCGACGATTATACCGTTGATGAGAAGCCGCTGAAGAAAAATATCCTCAAAAACGAGAGCCTGAAAGAGTGGTTCCCGGAACTTGCCAGCCGTTACGAAGCACTCTCCCCTGAAGAGTGGACAATCGAAAAGACCGAAGATATTGCCAAAGCTTATGCTGAGGAACTGGGGGTGAAGCCGGGAATTATTATAAACGGAATGCGCACCGTGGTTACCGGCCAGGCTGCCGGCCCGTCACTCTTTGATATTTTAGTACTCATTGGCCAGCAGAAGGTAATCCAGCGACTGCAGAAAATTGACAGCTTTTACGCTTGAATTACCTGAAACCTTTTACAGCGAAACCTGATATGAGCGACAATACCGAAGAAAAAAGACCTCTTGATTTTATCCGTCAAATCGTTGCTGATGATCTGAAGACTGGCAAACATAAACAATCCGTAACCCGTTTTCCACCGGAGCCCAACGGTTTTCTGCATATTGGCCACGCCAAGTCAATCTGCCTCAATTTCGGCATCGCCGAGGAGTTTGGCGGCCGCTGCAATCTGCGCTTTGACGACACGAATCCGAGTAAAGAAGAGGAAAAGTACGTCGAGGCCATCAAACGCGATGTGGAGTGGCTGGGATTCAAATGGGCAGGCGACGTTCACTACGCCTCGGACTATTTCCAGCAGCTCTACGAGCTGGCCCTTGAGTTGATCAAGAAGGGGAAAGCCTACGTCTGCGAACTGGACGCTGAGCACATGCGTGAATACCGCGGCACACTTACCTCGCCGGGAAAAAACAGCCCATGGCGGAACCGCAGCGTGGAAGAGAATCTAGAACTGTTTACCAGGATGAAAGAGGGGGAATTCGCCGAGGGCAGCCATGTCCTGCGGGCAAAGATCGACATGGCATCTCCCAATTTAAACCTGCGAGATCCGGTCATCTATCGTATTCTCAACGCGATTCACCATCGCACCGGCAGTGAGTGGCATATCTATCCAATGTATGACTACACCCATTGTCTTTCGGATATGCTGGAGGGAATAACCCACAGCCTGTGCACCCTGGAATTTCAGGACCATCGGCCACTCTATGACTGGGTGCTTGAGACCCTTGAGACCCCCTGCCATCCGCAACAGATTGAATTTGCCCGTCTCAACCTGAGTTACTTCATTACCAGCAAGCGCAAGTTGCTGCGGCTGGTGGAAGAAAAGCATGTCAGCGGCTGGGACGATCCACGCATGCTCACTGTTTCAGGCATCCGCAGACGGGGCTACACTCCAGCCTCGCTTCGTAACTTCTGTGCCACCATCGGCATTGGCAGAAGCGACAGTCTGATCAGCCTCAGCATACTGGAGGATGAACTGCGCAACGACCTCAACGTCAACGCCCCGCGACGCATCTGTATCCTTGACCCCGTAAAACTCATTATCGACAACTTCCCGGAGGGCAGGGTGGATATGGTGGATGGCAAAAATTATCCACAGAATCCAGAGACGGATACTCGCCCGCTCCCTTTTACGAAGGAACTTTATATTGAACGGGAAGATTTCATGGAGGAGCCGCCGAAGAAATATTTCCGTCTCGGCCCCGGCCGTGAAGTACGCCTGAAATACGGATACCTCGTGCAGTACGCCTCCCATGAGAAGGACAGCAACGGCAACATCACCACCATCCACTGCACATGTGATCTTGAAAGCCGCGGCGGCTTTGCAGTCGATGGTCACAAGGTCAAAGGCACCATTCACTGGGTCTCCGCGAGTGAAGGCAAAACAGTGACAGTGAATCTCTACGAACGTCTCTTCAGCGTTTCCGATCCGGGAACTAATTCCGAGGTAGATTTCATTGACCAGCTCAATCCACACTCCATCAAGGTGGTAAATAATGCCGTTGCCGAACCGGAACTGCTCAACCTCCAGCCCGGGACCACCGTACAGTTTGAAAGAATGGGGTATTTCTGTGTCGATTCCAGGGACTCTGCGCCGGGAAAACCGGTCTTCAACCGCACAGTCACCCTGCGTGATTCGGGGAAAATATAAATAGGGGAAGAGTTTTTCCCGCTGTACACAAACAAAAAAAGGGTACATGGCTTTAAAAGCCATGCACCCTTTTTTTATTCCCTCGGACCCATCCGTCAGCGCAGATGGTGATCCCGCTTCAGATCTTTATACACCAGCGTGGAGACCTCGCGGATGATGTTCCCACGGGAGTTCATCCATCCAGAGTAATTTGAGGCACGGGAACTCCGCTCAATAAGCCCGACCACGATGTAGGGGTAACGTCGACCGCTCTGTGTCTGCGGCACAAGAATCCCCATATCACCGATCAGGTGAGCGGTGGAACCCGTCTTATTATAGACCAGAGTGCCCTTGGGAAGCGACGTTCCGTTGTAGATACGGTCGCGACCCGGCAATGCCATCAGACGCCGAATCTCCCCGCTGTTCGGGAGGTTATCATCCCACAGCGCACGAAGAAAACGCACATAATCCGCAGGAGCTGCCGTGTTGCGATACGTACGCCCTCCTGCTGGGATGTATTCGCGGATATGAATATTGCGCAACGTTTTATGATAATATTTACGCAACAGCCTGTCACAGGCAAGGGGGCCGCCCACCTGTTTCATTACCCAGTTGGTAGCAGCATTGTTGCTGTGCTGAATCATCAGGCTCAGCTTGCGCCGTGCCTCCGAACTATATTTTAATTCTCCTTCTTTCACCCTGTGAAAGAAGGCCAGCGCGACAAAGGGCTTGATCATGCTCGCCGCCTGAAACTGCTTCTCAGAGTTGATATCAACCACGCTCTCATTCTGTTGCAGGTCATACACCATCCAGCCGGTCGCTTCATCGCCACGAATTTGTCCTGTGCTCCGCAGGGTGTCAAGATGATGCTCTATCGACCTTTGCAACGCCGTATTCGTCCGCCCCATGCTGAAGGAATCAAGGTGACGCGGCGGCGGAGGAGGGCCGCCCGCTCTCTGGTATACCGGATCAGGTCGCGGGGGAGGGGGGATAAATGCCGCATTTGTTACAGGAGTACCGGCTTGTCCACTCCCCTCGACTTCAAAGGGGTGAGGTGCAATCACCGGCTGATGGCCCCGGGAATATTCCACTTTATGTTTATTGGCACTGAGGGCAACAACAGCGCCATTTTTCACCTTCATATGATATTTGACGATCTTTCGTGCCTTAATGATCAGGCGGCCGCGACGGTCACGGTTGATATCATCAACAATCTGCTGCTCGACAGGATCGTCGTTGATACGACTCGACTCGCCGTAAACAACATCTTCACCATCTTCCGGGACAATCTTCGGCTTAATATTTACCTGACCAAGCACCAGAGCCTGTTTATCGGCTGTTTTTTGAGCCAGACACAGCTCTCCGCGATAGTGATAGACCAGGGTGTAATTGCCACTGTCGCTATGTTCAATATACAAGTCATCGTGAAGCTGCGAACCAATCTTCTCGGACACGGTGGAGTAGAGATTTTTCAACTCATCGAGGTTTCTACCTGTAGAATAACTAATATTATAAAGGAGATGAAAAAAGTTGTCACGCAGGGCATAGGGCTCATTGAAACCGGCTGCATGCAACGTTTTACTATGTTTTTTGCGGATTTTTTCGACATTTTCCCGAGAGGAATTACAGTCGTAGATGAGAGCGTATTCCGAACCTTTCCCCATCACCTTCATTTTATCGTTGATGGCATCATCGAAGAGACTCTCCAGTTCCTGCTTATAGTCGAGAACCCGGTCGAGTTCGTCTGAATTGAGGTAAACCAGGTCATACTTCACCTGCGGTTGAGCGGCAAAGGAGAGAACCGGCACAACAAAGGCAGCGATCACTGAGACTGAAAAAGCTGTTCTTCCGAGAAGAGAAAGGAGTGTTTTCATGAGAGCTGTTGAAAGGCAGGATTAAATTAGTTTTCTCTACGCAGATCCGCAGAAACTGATATTACACACCTTTATTTTTTACCTTATACCATAAAAAACCGCAAGCCCGGAAGTACTGGCATGCAGTAGTTTTTTCTCTTGTTCAAGTCTTTATTTCCGCCCCAAAAAACAACTTACATGAGTTTATCAGCAGAATAACAGGAACCTTGAATAATCTTGTATTTTTGTTCATATTCGAGGCACAGAAGGAAATTTATTACAGTCATGATTGATATCGGAGCCCAGCCGTCTGTCGGATTTAGACCATTTTTCCCATAGCAACTTTATTCCAAAATAACGAATACTCGCAATATCAGCCACATGCGTGTAGTCAATTTTCTAAAACGCCTCAATATAAGAAAGGAAAACTTATTATCCGACAGAATCCTGGCGATTACCTCGACGTCTCGTTCCTCGCTTTGTCGGAGGATAAATTTTTTTTCTCTAACGAGGGATGACGAAAGAGGGGTTCTTCAAGGTGCCCTGACATCCTTTTCACCATCGCTTCTCATCAGATCAGATTTCTGATTTTCTCTAAAAAACAGCTGCATAATAACGTCTCCTTTCTCACCGTATTTTGCAAACAAAGGCTGAGAAACAAAATTTATTGAATCTTTTCAATATGTTGCGTAATTATAACTCTCCTTGGAGATTTCAGTACTTTATAGAGAGACCAGACTGCGCTATATTGCCGGATTCGGTTATTTTCCCAACTCTTACATGTAAACTTTCACTACAGGATACACCCATGGATATAAATACTGTTGACCCTGAAATTGCCGCCCTCATTCATGCCGAAGAGAAACGTCAGGCTGGAAAAATTCGCCTGATCGCCTCTGAAAACTACGTTTCCAAAGCCGTGCTGCAGGCCACAGGTTCTGTACTCACCAATAAATATTCTGAAGGCTACCCTGGACACCGCTACTACGAAGGCCAGCAGATCATCGACCAGATAGAGATCATTGCCATAAATCGTGCCAAAGCACTTTTTGGAGCGGAACACGTCAACGTCCAGCCCTACTCCGGTTCCCCGGCAAACCTTGCCGTCTATCTCGCCTTCATGAAACCGGGAGACCCCTTCCTCGGCATGGCCCTGCCCCACGGCGGCCACCTCACCCACGGAGCCAAAGTAAGCATCACCGGCAAGTTCTTTGATGCCCATGCCTACGCCCTTGAGGAAGGCACCGACATCCTCAATTACGATACCATCCGCAAAATTGCTCTTGAGGTGAAACCAAAGATCATCATCGCTGGCCACTCCGCCTACCCGCGGGTTATGGATTTTGCAAAATTCCGCGAGATTGCCGATGAAGCGGGTGCCATCCTCTGGGTGGATATGGCCCACTTTGCCGGTCTCGTCGCTGCGGGAGTTCATCCCAATCCGGTTCCGTATGCCGATGTTGTCACCACCACCACCCACAAAAGTCTGCGGGGCCCGCGCGGAGCAATGATTCTCTGTAAAGAAAAATATGCCAAAGCAATCGACAAGGCCGTTTTTCCAGGTCTCCAGGGTGGCCCGCATGACAACATCACCGCCGCAATTGCCGTCGCCCTCAAAGAGGCTGCCAGTGACGATTTCAAGGCCTATGGCCGTCAGATTGTTACAAACGCAAAGGTCCTTGGAGAGGAGCTCGGCAAACGGGGTTTCCAGCTGGTTACCGGCGGCACCGAGAACCACCTGATGCTTATTAACCTCGCGAGTAAAAACATTGGCGGCAAAGCCGCTGCAAAGGCACTTGATGCCGCAGGCATCGTCCTCAACGCCAACGTCGTTCCTTATGATACCCGCAAGCCCATGGATCCGGGCGGAATCCGTCTCGGCACGCCCGCAGTCACCTCCCGCGGCATGAAAGAACAGGAGATGAAAGTGATAGCGGAACTGATAAATGCGGTGATCACCGCACCCGAAGACGAAGCGGTACGCAGTGCTTCCCTCGCAACCATTGACGCTCTGTGCAGGAAGTTCCCTGCACCTGGTCTCGAAGAGCTTGCCTGACACTCCCACCCCCAGACCGGTTTCGCCTGAGGCGCAGCCGGTCTGTCCCGTACCCTTTCCCTGGCAGCGCAATATTTACGCCCTGTACGTTCTCAAACTGAGCAAATGGCTGATGTTGATCATGCCGGTGGTCGCTCTTTTCTACAACGAAAACGGGCTTGATGCCGAGTCCATCTACCTGCTGCAGGCTGTCTATTCCCTCAGCGTCGCCTTCCTTGAAATTCCCTCCGGGTACACAGCCGACATCATCGGACGACGCAAGAGTCTCATCCTCGGATCAATCCTCGGTACTCTCGGTTTTGTCGTCTACAGCGTCTCCAGCTCCTTCGCCGGTTTCGCCGCTGCCGAGGTGATTCTCGGCCTTGGCGGCAGTTTCATCTCCGGTTCGGACACCGCCCTGCTCTTTGACACCCTTGACGCCGCGAAAAGGCGTGAGGAATATCTGCGTTTTGAGGGACGAATCAGCGCCTCCGGCAACTTTGCCGAGACAGCCGCTGCCATCCTCGGCGGTCTTCTTGCCGCCGCCCTCGGCTACCGTTCCGTCTATGTGGCCCAGACGCTCATTGCCGCCATCGCCATTCCGGCCAGTCTGCTGCTCATTGAACCGCCAGTGGAGAAGATGCAGCGCCATCCCGGCCCCGCCAACCTGCTCGCCGTCTGCCGCCATGCCCTGGTCGTCAACAAGCCCCTTGCCGCAGCCATCCTGCAATCTTCAGTCACCGGCATCTGTACGCTGTGCATGGCATGGACAGCGCAGATCTACTTTGTCAAACAGGGGTATGGCGCGACAATCATCACCTCGCTGTGGGTCGGCCTCAATCTTCTCCTCGCCCTTGTTTCCGCCTGGACACCGACCATCGACCGTCTCCTCAATCCCAAACTGGCCCTCGCCCTCATCACCCTCGCCATCCCCTGCGGTTATATCGGTCTCGGCCTGCTGCCGGTTATGCCCGCACTCTGCCTTCTCTTCTTCTTCTATGCCCTGCGCGGGTATGCAACTCCAGTACTGAAAAATATTACCAACCAGTTCTGCAGCTCCGACATCCGTGCCACCATCTTCTCCATCCGCAGCCTTATCATTCGAGTAGGATTTTCCATCCTCGGCCCCGCCATCGGGGCCCTTTCCGGCCATTTTTCTCTCGCCACGGCTCTCACCTGCGCAGGCATATTCCTCACCTGCCTCTCCGCCGCCAGCGGACTGCTGCTCCGCCGCCGTCTTGCAGAAAATTCCGCCGCACAGCCGTAACCTGTTTCCGTCCTCGAATTATCGCGACTTTTTCACCACTTCTTGACATAATGAAAAACGAGTTATATGAAAGAATAGTATTTAACAATTTTATTAAATATCAACACTTTCAGGAGATCCAATGAGAAACAAGGTCCTGCCCCCTGCCCTGCTGCTGAGCCTTGCCCTTTTCACTCAGGCCGCAGCAGCCACCGACTCACAACCTCCCCGGCAAATAATTCCCGCACACTGGAGCGCAGAGGAAGCAGTCGCCTTTGCCCTTGGCAACAGCCCGGAGACAGAGATTGCCCTGCAGCAGATAGCCTCCGCCGAGGCCATGGCGCAAATGGCTGCCGCAACCAACTACCCGCTGGTCAATCTCAACAGCGAGTACTCCATGACCAACAACGCGATGTACTCCTTCGGCAACATCCTCAATCAGGGGGCCTTCGACAACTCCATTGATTTCAACGATCCCGGCCGCACTGACGCCCTCAGCCTTACCGCGCAGACGCAGTATCGCATCTATAACGGTGGCCGCGATACTGCCAGCCGCCGCGCCGCAGAGGCAGGGGTCTCCATGGCACAGGCCAACCGTGTTGAGGTGCACCAGCTTCTCGCTTTTGAGGTGGTAAAGGGCTACGAGGCAATCCTTGAAGCACAACAGATGCTGCAGGTTCGCTACGACGCGCAGCAGGCCATTGCCTCCTCCCGCCGCGTAGCACAGGAACGCTGGGCCTCCGGTGACCTGCTCAAGCGCGAACTGCTTGCCCTGCAGGCCGAAGAGGCGCAGGCCGGGGCCAGCCTGATCACCGCGGAGAACACCCTCGCCCTCGCCCGCCAGAGTTTTCTTACCCTGCTTGGTCTCTCCAACCAGGAGATAAGCCTGAAAAAAAGTGTCGATGGACTCCAGCCGCCGCCAACCCTCGACATCACCCGCCGGCAGCTCTACCGCCAGATTGAAGCGCAGGAAGAGCAGGCCCGTGCGCAACTCAATGTCGCTGCGGGAGGCAAAAAACCGACGGTGGACGCCTTCGGTAATTATGAGGTGGAATATGGCCCGGAACTCGACGGCGACGGGAATTCATGGACTGCCGGGGTAAAGATGAACTACGCCCTCTTCGACGGCCACAGCACCGATGCAGCCATCGCCGCCGCACAGGCGAAAGTACGTGAAATAAGCGCCCGAAAAAAGAGCCTGTTGCTGAATCTCAACCTGGAACTGGAACGGGCCCGCCTCAATCTTGCCAAGGCGGACAGACGCCTTGCAGTGACACAAAAAGCCGAAGAGGCTGCGGCAGAAGCCGCCCGTCTGAGCCGTATTCAATTCAAGGAGGGAACCGTTCTTGCCTCCGATCTCATCGACTATGAGGTGTACCTCTCCGAGGCCCGCGCCCGTCGACTCACCGCCAATGCCGAAAAAATTGTCGCGCTGGCCAACCTGCGCCGCGCCGCCGGATATGGCCAGTTTGAGACATCTAAAACCCCGAAGGTTGAAAATTAACCCCTCCAAAACCATGAAAAAATATTTCCTCCTTGCCCTCCTTCTTCTCCTTACAGCCTGCTCCCACGACTCGGAGGAGACGCAATCCCGCGAACAGCTCCCCCGCGTGCAGGCGATTGCAGTGGCTGCTGTCAAAGCTCCCGCGCCCCACAGTCTTGAGGTCTCCGGCACCGTGGAAGCGGTCACCCGCGCCGACATCTCTGCGCAGATTTCAGGAAATATTCTCGCCATCCCCGTAAAACTCGGGCAGAGAGTTGAAAAAGGTGAAATCCTCGTAGAGCTGGATCAGAGCACACCAAAATCGCGCCTGCGTGAGGCAGAGGTCTCCCTTGCCCAGGCCCAGCGCAACCTCTCCCGTGAATCCCGGCTGCTCGCGAGAAACGCCGCCACTCCAGAGAAAGTGAAGAATCTCAAAGATACGGTTGCCATTGCCAGAGCCAGAGTAAGCCAGGCAAACACCAGCCTGAGCTTTACCCGTATCCGTGCGCCATTCAGTGGCATCATCAGTGCAAAACCGGCCAACGCCGGGGACCTCGCCACTCCCGGCCAATCCCTTGTCCGCCTGGAAAATCTCACCCGGCTCGAAGTAGTGGCCGACATCCCTGAGACCCTGCTCGACGGTATTCACGTCGGCGAGGTCCTGCCAGTAGAGATTCCCTCCGCCGACATCACCCTGCAAGGCACCGTCAGCGAAATATCCCCCGCCGTGAATCCCGCTTCCCGCACAGCCCCCGCCACACTCAGCCTTGATCCACAGTCCACCGCCCGCATCCGCCTTTCCAGTGGCATGTTTACCCGCATCCGGCTGCCGCTGAAAACTCTTGCCAGCCGCGGGGGGGATCTGCAGAGCATCTTCGTTCCGGCAGCCGCCCTGCAGCGGTATGGCCAGCTCGAGCGGATTTTTGTGTTGACCGACGGGCACGCGGAGATGCGCATTGTGCGGATTGGCACCACCATCAACCGTAATGGCGAGATGCTGCTGGAAATCCTCAGTGGGCTGGACGTCGGAGAGAAGGTCCTGCTGAGCCCCACCCGCCTGCAGAACGGTCAACCGATCGAACTGATGACCGCCACACCGGCTGAAGTTTCTTCTCAAACTCGAGGGATACGCGATGCCCAGTGAGACTCCTGTGAAAAAACCGTACCACAATAAAGGGTTTGCCGGTTCCCTTGCGGCCACCGCCATCACCAGCAAGATTACCCCGCTGGTCATAATCGCCTCGCTGCTCCTTGGCATTTTTGCCGTCGTCCTGCTGCCGAGGGAGGAGGAACCGCAGATCAAGGTGCCGATGATCGACGTGATGGTCAGCCAGCCCGGCGCATCTCCGAAAGAAGTGGAACAGCGTCTCACCATCCCCATGGAGAAACTGCTCTATGAGCTGCCGGGCGTGGAATATATCTACTCCACCTCCAGCGAAGGGCAGTCCCTCTTAGTGGTGCGATTTTATGTTGGGGAGAAGATGGAGGACGCTATCGTCCGCCTGCAGGAGAAACTCAGCAGCAACTTTGACCGCATCCCCCCGGGAGTCTCCCGCCCCCTGGTGAAACCGCACAGCATCGATGATGTCCCCATCCTCGCCCTCACGCTGCACAGCAGCCACAGTGATCCCTACACTCTGCGCCGTATCGCCGCCCAGCTCGATGATGAAATTAAAAACATCACCAACGTGGCAGAGACAAAGATCATCGGCGGAGACCGCCGTCAACTCACCATCCACTTCGACCCGCTGCACCTTGCCGCCCGCGGGATTGACGCCACCCAGCTCATTCCCGTTATTCAGGCTGCCAACCGCCAGTCCCTGACTGGAGATTTGAAATCCCTTAATAAAGAGGTGCAGCTCCAAACCGGTACCTTTCTGCAGAGCGTCGCCGAGGTGAAAGCAATCGTCATTGGCGTAGACAAGGGCCGACCGGTATATCTCGGTGATGTGGCCGAGGTGGTTGACGGCCCCTCCACACCGCGCGACTACGTCCTCCACCTGGATAAAGACGGCAGCGGCCCGCAGGCAGCGGTCACCCTCTCCATCGCCAAACGTCCGGGGGCCAACGCGGTCTCCGTCACCCGCGAGATACTCGCCCGCGTGGATACGCTGCGCAGCCTGCTCCTGCCGAACGACGTGCACATTGAGGTCACCCGGGACTACGGGGAAACAGCGGCAGAGAAATCCAACGAACTGCTGCTGCACATGGGCATTGCCGTCTTCGGTGTAGCCATACTGATTCTTCTTTTCCTCGGCTGGCGGGAGTCAATGGTTATTCTCCTTGCTGTCCCCACCACCCTGGCACTCACCCTGCTCATCTTCTACCTCTACGGCTACACCCTCAACCGCATCACGCTCTTTGCGCTGATTTTCTCCATCGGGATTCTCGTGGATGACGCCATTGTCGTCGTAGAAAACATCGTCCGCCACTACCGCCTGCCGGGAAATGAAACACACACCACCGCAGAGCTCGTGGCAGAGGCCGTGGCCGAGGTGGGGAATCCCACTATCCTCGCCACCTGGGCAGTCATCGCCGCCATCCTGCCAATGGCCTTTGTCGGCGGACTGATGGGGCCCTACATGCGGCCGATTCCCATCGGCTCCTCCGCCGCCATGCTCTTTTCGCTGATCATCGCCTTCACCATCACTCCATGGGCGGCAATCCGTCTCATCAAAAGGCACCGAGGCAAACCCGCCAATGGCACCACTCATGACGCGGTCCCCACCGACTGGTTCACCCGCTTCTACCACTGGCTGATGGAACCGCTGCTTGCTCACGCACGCTGGCAGATCGCCTTCTTTGCTATCATCATTACCCTGCTGCTCGGCGCCTGCACCATGGTGCTGATGGGAACGGTGAAGGTGAAGATGCTCCCCTTTGACAACAAGAGTGAGTTTCAGGTGGTGATTGACATGCCGGAAGGCTCCACTCTCGAACAGACTGCCCGGGCGACGATGGAGATGGCCGAAGAGGTGCGCCGCGATCCGGTGGTGACCAGCTGTCAGCTTTATATCGGCACCGCCGCGCCCTATAACTTTAATGGCCTCGTGCGCCACTACTTCATGCGCCAGGGCCCGACAATGGCCGACATTGAAGTTCATCTGCCACCAAAGGGAGAGCGCTCACTGCAGAGCCATGACATCGCCCGTCGGGTACGCCCGAATCTGACGAAAATCGCCCAGAAATATGGTGCGACCATTGCCGTCGCCGAGGTACCGCCCGGCCCACCGGTGATGCAGACGCTGGTTGCAGAGATCTACGGGCCGGACGCCGCCGACCGCCGCACACTCGCAGCGAAAGTGAAAGATATTTTTCAGAATACGGAAGGTGTGGTTGATGTAGACTGGATCCAGCAAAAAAACCGTCTGCGTAAAGTGCTGACGGTGGATGCAGAAAAGGCCGCCCGCAGCGGTATCAGCGAAGAGCAGATTGTGCAGACGCTGGCGCTCTCCGTACAGGGCATCAGTTTCGACCTCTTCCATCTCCCCGGTGAAAAAGAGGATGTCAACATGGTGCTGGAACTGCCCGACGCCCTGCGCGCACGGGTGGACTCCCTGCTCAATCTCTCCCTGCGACCGCAAAACAATCCCACTGCGGCACTGGTTTCCCTGCGGGAGCTGGTGAAGGTAACCAGTGTCCCCGTCGCCCAGCCCCTTTATCGCAAGAATCTCAAGCCGCTGATCTATGTCACCGGTGATGTGGCGGGCAGTGTGGAGAGCCCGGTGTATGCCATCTTTGCCATGAACGAGAAGCTGCAGAAGCTCCAGGCGAAGGACTTCGGCGGCAGCGGCGAGAGCGAAATCAAACTGTGGAATCTGCATCAGCCGGAGACCCAGATACAACCGGCGATTAAATGGGACGGGGAATGGCATATAACGCTTGAGGTCTTCCGCGACCTTGGCATCGCTTTCGCGGTGGTGATGCTCCTCATCTATGCCCTGATGGCGGGCTGGTTCAAGAGCTATATCACCCCGCTGGTGGTAATGGCGGCGATTCCCTTCTCGCTGATCGGTATCCTGCCCGCGCACTGGGCTCTGGGTGCATTTTTCACCGCCACCTCGATGATCGGTTTCATGGCCGGGGCCGGGATCGTGGTGCGAAACTCCATTATTCTCGTGGATTTCATCGAGCTGCGGGTGGCCGAGGGCTATCCTCTTGCGAAGGCGGTGGTGGATGCCGGGGCTATTCGTTTCCGACCAATGCTGCTGACAGCACTGGCGGTCGTGGTGGGAGCTTCAGTGATTCTCGCGGACCCGATCTTCCAGGGGCTTGCTATTTCCCTGATGTTTGGAGAGATCGCTTCACTGCTGATCAGCCGCATGGCTGTGCCGGTGCTCTACTTCATGGTCAACGAAAAGAGGTAGAAAAGGGGAGACAGGAGAAGGGAGAAAGGAGACAGGGAAAAGCAAAAGACGGAACAGCGAAAAACTTTTTGCCAACGAATAATACCATTTACATTTTGTAACCACGAATGGACACGAATTTTCACTAATAACAATTATATTTTTTACTGATCAGAGAACACGACTGCGTGGAAATCTTTTTTGCTGCTGAAAAGGAATATCTTTCAGACCGAATTCAACCATAAAGGCATTCTCTTATGGTTTTTTCAGTAATAATTCGTGTTTATTCGTGTCCATTCGTGGTTCCTTTTGTCTCAAGCTTTCCTTTGGCAAAAAATCTTTTCGCTGTTCCGCCTTTCACAAGTGTACCTTGAAACAGTCTCATCCCACAACGGATGTCATCAAGGTTGTATTGCCCTGCTTTTTCCCGCCTCCTTTCTCCCTGAAAAGTTACAAAACAGGGAAGGGAAAGCCCTCATCTTCTATCAGCTGATACATCCGCACCCTCTTCTCCATTCTGCCATTGTGGAAGGCAAGCAGGGTTTCAAGGAGTGTAAAAACCTCGTGCTGTGATAATCCCGCAGCAATCTTCTGTCCAGCCACGGGATTTGCCCCCGCCCGTCCACCGGCATACACCTCAAAGCCGTGGACTCCAGCCACAATGCCGATATCCGCCAGCTTCGGATTGGAGCAGTTACGCGGGCAACCGGCAATGGCCAGTTTGAGCTTGGGTTTCACCCCACGATCCCCGAAATGCTCCAGCAGCGCCGTACTGAAGGCCTCGGTATCAACCTGTCCACGGCGGCAGTAGCGACTGCCAGAGCAGATTCGAGGTTTGGGAAAGCTTCCTTTACGGGCAAACTCCGCCCCCGCCTCAGCAAGGATACTCTTCACCGTCTCAAAATCCTCTTCACAAATCTCCGCAACGCGCAAATCCTGAGCAGCCTGCAGGTAGAGACGCAGGGAAAAACGTTCTGCCAGTTCCGCTGCCACGGCGGCAAGCCGTGGCGGCAGGTAGCCCGCAGGGAGTCGTACGGAGAGAGAAAGTCGCGTGTTCTTCATTTCAGACCTGTTCCAGGGCTTGAGCAAAATCAGCAATAATATCGTCGATATGTTCCACGCCAACGGAGACCCGCACCATTTCTGGTGAAACTCCTGCCTCACGCTGTTGCTCCACAGAGAGCTGACGGTGGGTGGTGCTCGCCGGATGAAGCACGGAGGTGCGCACATCAGCGACATGCACAACCACTGCCGCCATTTTCAAACTGTTGAGAACCTTCTCCCCCGCTTTCATACCACCCCTCACGCCAAAAGTGAGAACACCGCTCCCCCTTTTAAGATACTTCCGCAGGCGATCATGTTCAGGGCTGGCAGGCAGCCCGGGATAGTTCACCCACTCCACCTTATCGTGTTTCTCAAGGAACTCCGCGAGAGCCAGGGCATTAGCACTGTGGCATTCCATGCGCAGATGAAGCGTCTCCATCCCGAGATTAATGAGAAAGGCGTTCATCGGGCTCAGATATGCCCCGCTGTCGCGAATCCACTGTACCCGCGCCTTGACGATATAGGCCTGAGCACCAAACTGCTGGCTGTAAACCACCCCGTGGTAGCTCGGATCCGGCTCGGTCAGTTCAGGAAAGCGGCCGCCGCTCCAGTCAAATTTACCACTGTCGACAATGGCGCCGCCCACACTGACAGCATGGCCATCAAGATATTTAGTCGCCGAATAGACTACAATATCCGCGCCGAAATCAATTGGCCGACAGAGATACGGCGTGGCAAGGGTGTTGTCGACAATCAGAGGCATGCCATTTTCGTGGGCAAGGGCAGCAAATTTTTCGATGTCAAGCACCTTAAGGGAGGGATTGCTCAGCGTTTCGCCAAAGATACATTTGGTATTGGCCCGAATATGGCCACGCAGCTCTTCGGGAGAGATCTCCGGTGCCACCAGAGTTACCTCAATCCCCAGTTTCTTCAGGGTACAGGTAAACATGGAGAGGGTCCCGCCGTAGAGAGCTGTAGAGGCGATAAAGTGATCACCCGCCGTGCAGATGTTGAGCACGCTGAGCATACAGGCGGTGTGACCGGCGGCGGTTCCCAGCGCGGCAACACCACCGTCCAGAGAGGCAAGCTTCTCCTCAAATCCTGCAACGGTGGGGTTACTGACCCGTGAATAGAAGTGACCGGAGGTCTTGAGGTCGAAGAGATCGGCAACCTCTTCGGCAGTATCGTAACGAAAGGTGGTGCTTTGATAGATGGGCAACACCCGCGGCTCGCCTTTTTTCGGCTGCCACCCGGCCTGCACATTTCTGGTTTCAATCTTCCACTGCTGGTCCATCTCACTCTCCTGTAATAATTGGTACCCTGATGTAAAATATTCCTGAGCAGGAACGTCGGTCTGAATGACCAGTTCCCGCCGAGGAATATCACAGGCGGGAGAAGTTGACTTTAGGGTTCCTCTCAATAGCAGTCAAGGTTGAGGGATTATTTAGACTTTTTACGAGACGGGGACGTTTTGCTGTTCGATTTGACACATGGGTCCCTTGAATCCTTCTTTTTCACCCCCAAAATGACCTTCTAAGGAATTATTTTTACTGCTACAGAAACTCAAACCCAATTTATGTATGCCGAGAACACAGAGACACCACATACCGGGATTCGTCTGGCACATCCCCACAGGCACCATAAACAGAAATTTCTGCCCCCTTTTTCGTTGAGACATGGGTGCCAGCCTGATATGGTCGATACGTGCAATGTCGTCCATCGCCCATGACGTGGGACACGATAAGAAGGCCGCCAGAATCGCCGGGAGCTTCCGGCCTCCGACAAGAGTGAGGACCTTTCGCAAATGAGCCGACGCCGCATACGCGTTCACTGACAGAAAATCACACCTCGCCCCCTTCCTGGCCATAGGCCAATCGACAACAAACAGGGCTATTGCACCGCAGGGTCCCCATCGGTCCGCTCCGTCCAAAAATTCCGCCAACACTTTGTACGTCACACTCAACAACCGTGCAATTGCAGCATACAATGCGGGAAACCAGGACCATGCAACAACTTTTCCAGAGCACAGAGACCAGGGCAACCATCGACAGATTTGTCAAAAGGCAGTATAGACACAACGGCACAGGGTTTTCGACAGTCTGCCTGCATGCTCGGCCAGTGAGGGGCAATGGAGGGCGTCGGCAACCATATCCAAAGGATTATTTAAGATACCCATTAGTGTAAGAAACAGTTTGGCAACCTGCTTCTTGATGATATTATCTTATGAGTTGAAGTTTATTATTTAATAATGCCAGGCATACTTTATGGAATCACTATGAAAAAAACATTTAAGTTAACCCATCCAAAGATCGAAGTTCCAAGGCTTGTTGAGGCAATCAAGCATGAAGTTAAAAAATATATAAAAAGAGAACGGAGAAAGCCTCTCCCCGAAAATGTCGATTTTTGGGATTTTGACTGTCGGTACGGGACAGATGAAGCAACTGCTAAAGTTATTCATATATCCGAGATTAATAAATACATCTCTCAAGCCGAATCAGAAAATCTTGAATCTTTTTATTTAGAAATCCTGGTTAAACCGGGGCATCGAACCAAAAAGCCCATTGCTTAATCCAGAGTAAAAAGAATTAATTGGCGTCACCCTTCGAATTAACTCTTAGACAAAGAGGGGTCACCCAAGTCAATAGACACAGCCTTCATACAATGAATTCATCCTGCCATCCCTCACATGTAGAAGAAGCTCTGGTTCGTCAGGGGGGGTGAACCGCAGGTCTTTGCAGACCGTACTTCATGCCGGGTGAGGGGAAAATTTTCCCCTCACCCGGCTTATTCCTTTGCACGTCCTGTATCATCTTTCCCAACGCCTCCATCAGTTCCTGGGATAGAAATATCATAAGTAGGAACACGGCAACTATCTGTTTTCTTGTCATAATATTCATTAACAGATCAGTTCCTCACCCTTAGGCCCTCCTTTTCCCCCAAAAAAAGAACCTTCCAAGGAATTATTTTTACTGTTACAAAAACTCAAAACAAATTTATGTATGCCGAGAGCGCACAGACAGTACATACCGGGACTCGTCTGATACATCACCCACAGGTGCCAT
>Ga0172378_10002024_pt1 | contig 18937 bp, 15 predicted proteins | sample GrowelOW332metaG_FD_119755 | JGI IMG/M metagenome (GOLD analysis project Ga0172378, IMG submission 119755) | Groundwater microbial communities from an aquifer near a municipal landfill in Southern Ontario, Canada - Pumphouse #3_1 metaG | ecosystem: Environmental > Aquatic > Deep subsurface >... | reverse complement strand
AAGTATAACAATTCCTAATAGTGTGACAAGCATAGGAAATGGTGTATTCAAGAATTGTACAGGACTAACAAATATAACAATTCCTAATGGTATAACAAGAATTGAGGACTATATATTTATGGGTTGTAGTGGACTAACAAATATAACAATTCCTAATAATGTAACAAGTATAGGAGATTATGCATTGAGTGATTGTTATTTTTTAACAAATATAACATTACCAGATAGCGTAACAAGCATAGGAAATGGTGTATTTAATGATTGTAATAGACTAACAAGTATAATAATTCCTAATAGTATAACAAATATAGGCGGTGGTGCATTTTCTTATTGTCATAGCTTAAATAGTATAATAATTCCTAATAGTATAACAAATATAGGCAGTTGTGCATTTTATCATTGTCATAGCTTAGAAAGTATAACAATTCCTAATAGTGTAACAAGTATAGGCGGTGGTGCATTTAATGGATGTTTTAATTTAACAGTAATTTATTGTGAAGCTGTAAGTAAACCTACGGAATGGGAATTAGATTGGAATAAAAATGATTGTTATACTGATAAAATTGTTTATATTGGAGTAGTTTGGGGGTATGATGGAACTGAACGTACTTATAATTTTATAACAAATGATGGGAGTCTTGTAAAAGATATAATAGCAGTATCTGTAGTTCAAGAACCAATAACATTTAAAGAAGATATGTATTTCGCAGGTTGGTATGACAATGCTAATTTTGATGGAGAACCAGTAGTTTTTCCGTATAGCAGCAAAACAAACACAACTCTTTATGCAAAATGGAGTGGCGAACCAATTTGTAATGGGGAAAGCTTTGAAACTGCATATATTTCAGAAGAAAATATATCTTACGATATATCAATAATTCAAGAAAAACAATGTGTATATTATAAGTTTATTCCTACTGAATCTTGTACTTTTAGAATTCAAACAAATGGAGATAAAGTAACTAACGGATATCTTTATGGTAGTGAATTTATTTTATTAAGTGAAGATGAAGGAGATATTAAAATATATAATAACAATTTTATGATAGAGTGCTCATTGACATTAGGTGAAGTTTACTATATCAAATTAGCTTTGGGTGGTTATAATGAGACTGGAGAATTTACATTTATTATTGAAAAATATATAGAGTCAGAATTAGATGTTTTATGGGAAGAAAAAGCTAGTGAATATACAGCAATTTTTGAAGTTGATGGAATAAAAGTAATACCAGCCAAGCAATCATCTCTAAATTCCTTAAATATAGCTGACAAAGTTTTGATAAGCGTTGATTCAATATATGCTGTAGAATGTAGCGAAGATACTGACATAAATGATGCAATTAGTTTGTTAAATTCCATGTATATGGTAAATGGAGAACAAGTTATTTTATTTTCACAGTTTGAAGAAAGTAATATCATCATATCAAACTATATGTCTTTTGATAATATTATTGAAGGAAATTATGTAATAAATGGAGATGCATACTTTACTAAAGATTATTTAAAATTGATAAAATTTATTGGCACGGGTGGCGAATATATTATACCAGATACAGTAACGGAAATAGGAATGGGCTCATTTTACAATTGTCAAGATTTGAAAAAAATAACAATACCAAACAGTATAACACAAATAGGAAATGGAGCTTTCCTTTGCTCAAGTTTGACAAGCATAATAATACCAAATAGTGTAACAAGTATAGGTATAAGTGCTTTTAGCGGATGTATGAATTTGTCAAGTATAACAATACCAAATAGTGTAACAAGTATAGGATTAGGTGCTTTTAGCGGATGTATGAATTTATCAAGTATAACAATACCAAATAGTGTAACAAGTATAGGCGCATATGCATTTGAATGGTGTGGTATAATTAGTATAACAATACCAAACAGTGTAACTATTATAGGTGAAAATGCCTTTAGTGAATGCACGAGTATAATTGAAATTTATTGTGAAACTGAAAGTAAGCCTGAAGGTTGGAATGTAAATTGGAATAAAAAAGAAGATGGAAGTGACGAATATTATGAGGTGGTTTGGGGTATTTTATAGAAACAAGAGCAAATTATTATAAAAATAATTTAGAATGGTAGATATATCAAAACTTAAGTAAGGACAAAAATACTTTGTCCTTATTTAAGTTATATATATTGTAATTATCCTGAAAAGTAGGAATGGTAGTTGTTGAAAAACAAAAAAATGTTTTTTTATATTAGCATTAGTAAAAACCCGATTCCAGAACCAAGGAAAGTGCCGATTGCATAACCTAGAGAACCGCAGATAAGTCCGACTGAAGTAAGATTGTCATTCTTTAATTGTGTAGTTATGGCGGGTATAAAAGCAGGTCCATATAGACCGGCAGTTAAGGTTACCATAGCGCAATCTACATCTATTTTGAAAATCTTGCTTAAAATTATGTGCAAGAAAAAAGCGACTATAGTTATGAAGGTAAATTCAAGGAATATATATAAAGAAGCAGTACTTAAGCTACCTATATTTATAGACATAGCTATTGCTATAGAAAAAACGATAATTAAGTAATGCCCAAGTAAATTATTTCCCTTAACTTCCCTTATTTTTTTATTAAAAGAACCGACTAAGCCTAAAATAGTAGAAGTTATCATTATACTAGGGACTATGTTGTCTAGCATTTTTCCATCTTCCGCACCTCGTAAAAACCAAATTAAATAGCCAATTCCTGCCCCAATTATGGCAATAACTAGTGCTATTAGTAAATTTCTAATAAGAGGTAGCTTTTTAATGCCTTTACTTTCTAACATATCAACATTTTTTACATTTTCACTTCCTTGATAATATTTATCAAGTGAGGGCGATTTAAGAAACTTTTTCAAAATAGGTTTGCAAATAGTTAGTAGAAACAAATAAAATATAGCACCAATAACCATATCTGAAATATTAGCTAGTGCAATAATAGAACTTTGTACACCCAAAATACTGCCTATTGCATTTAGATTAGGTGTTCCGCCGGTATAAAGTCCTATTGCCATACCTGCCAATTTCCCGTTGTTTGCTATTGCATTCCTAAAAGTGAAAAATGAAATTAGTGAAACAATAACTACTGAAACAATTAATATGCCGAATGAAGTTAGGGTTTTTTTAGACAAACTCTTTAGTGCTTTAAAATCCGTATTAAATAGCAATAGTGGGATAGCAATACTAATAGCTAAGTAACTTCCTATTTCGCATATATCAGTGTTTATTGCAATATTTGCCCCTGATTTTCTTATAAAATAAACAGTTAGTGCAATTATTATACCGATAAGGTACGAAGCACCGATAGCACCAATAAATTTGATACCTTTCCAATTACGGAATTTTATCAATAAAAGAGGAACAATAAGAATAATTATTATTTGTAAAATTGCCATATTATATTATATCCTTTCCAAAAATTCTATATATTTTAGTAAGTTCTCCACCTAATTTAATTATATAACTCCACGCATTTTTATTATTTTCTAAGATAGTTCCGCCCTCAAAAGTTTTGATATTGTATTTTAGAAATTCTTCATAAGTTTTGTTGTATATTAATATTAATAAACCAGTTTTTTGATATTCGGGAATTACATATTGAAGTACACCACGAACTGAATCTATTTTATTTTTACCAGTTAGAAAAAGAAAAGGGTTTATCTTTCCTTTAGTTTTTGCTAATATTTGATTAAAATCAGGTAATGTAAGACAAAAGCCAATAGGTTTGTTTGTGCCATTTTCTCTTGCTATCTTTACAAAATTAGGATTTATTATATGTTTAACATTTTTGGCAAAATCCTGAATAATTTGTAATGATGGTGCTTCTTGATAGTTAGCTTCCGTAGTTGCTTGAGAAAGTATGTTATGCACATCTTTGATATCTCTATCCAAATTTTTGAAATCCAAACTATCCACTCTTATATCAAAATGCTTTGTAACACTTTCGCCAACTAATTTTGTTAATTTGAAATTTTTGTCAGTAAAAGGGATACTAAATGTAAATGTATCATAGGCTTTTGCATAACCACAGCTAATTAATAATTTTTCATAATAATCATAATTATAGCTAGTCAAAATAGTGTGAGGTTTGTCGTAGCCTTTTACCAAAACCCCTCGTCTTGTGTCAGAATCAAAAGGTGAAAATGTACCCTCTATATAAGTAACTTTAGTTTTTAGGTCATTTTCCATAAAGTCAAATAACTCTTTAGCAACGGTTTCATCATTTATACAGTCAAAATAAGAGAAATATCCTATTTTGCCATTTTTTTGCTTACTATCGCCTATTGTATAAAGTAATCTTCCTACAATTTTATCATCTTTAATACATAAAATTGCGGTGTATGTTTTATCAACAAGCACTATTTGACCTACTTCTTTTTTCAAAGAAGCAAAAACAGGAAAAACATAATTTTCACAATCTTTATATAAGTCAGTTATATAATATAAGAAATTCTTTAGTTGTTTCTTATCTGATACTTTTACAATCATAATAAAATCTCCTTAATTTTTCTTTTGAATAAATTATAGCATTTTCTAAAAAACACACAAAACATCTAATTTTAAGTATGTGCAAAATATTAAAAAATTTATTCCCCTATACTATTATGATAGTACTTTTAGATTTTTAAGTCTATCAATTTTATAAAATATATTTATTTATCAAAAAAGCTTATTCGAATAATCGAATAAGCTTTTTAATTGTGTTTTTATAAAATAATAGGTGTATATTTATTTTTCAGGTTGTGGATAATAAAATGTTTTACCCATATAATTTTCCATAACTACTTCTTTATCATCTTTTGAAATGACATAATTGTAATTTATAGGTATTTTTCCACCACCAGCAGGGGCGTCAATAACAAACCTTGGTACAGCATAGCCCGATATAAACCCTGTTAATTCGTGAATGATTTTTACACCGGTATCTACATTTGTTCTAAAATGCCCAATACCTTTTGATAAATCACATTGGTACATATAGTACGGGCGAACTCTATTATGAACCAATTTTAACATTAAATCTTTTATTGTTTTTGTAGAATCATTTATACCCCGTAACAAAACATTTTGATTGCCTAAAGGAATACCTGCGTTCACTATTTTTTGGCAGGCAACTTCTGCTTCAGGTGTAAGTTCTTTTACGTGGTTAAAATGTGTATTTATCCAAATGGGTTGGTATTTTTTCAACATATCCATTAATTCATCAGTAATTCGCATTGGCATAACTACCGGAACACGAGTTCCTATTCTAATAATATCAACGTGACTTATTTCCCTTATACTTGCGATAATATGTTCCAACTTAGCCGTTCCCATTACAAAAGGGTCACCACCTGAAATTAATACATCTCTTATTTCGGTGTGTTTTCTAATGTAATCAATTGCAATTTTTAATTCGTTTTCTGAAATTATTCCATCTTTTTCGCCAACTACTCTTCTTCTTGTACAATGACGACAATACATTGAGCAACGCAAAGTAATTAAGAAAAGTACTCTGTCCGGATATCTATGCACAATATTAGGGACAGGACTGTCGCCTATTTCATTAAGCGGGTCGTCCATATCATTATCGTTATCGTCCATTTCTGCAATAGAAGGAACTGATTGCATTTTTATAGGGTCTTTAGGGTCGTTAGGGTCAATTAAAGATGCATAATAAGGTGTTATTGACATACGAAACCTGTCTAAACAGTTTTTTATATCTTCTTTTTCTTTTTCAGTTAATGTTAGAACCTTACTAAGTTTTTCAACATTATCAATTTTGTTGGCAAGTTGCCATTTCCAATCATTCCATTTTTCAGGAGGTGTATTACAATAATAGTTGTTCATATTAATTAATACCCCCAGAAATATTGTGTCTTTTTAATGCTGAATTGGCAATTTCAAATATTAATTCATCATATTCGATGCCACAAGCTTTAGCTATCATAACTAAATCACTATAATCCGGAGTTAATCCTGGTAACGGATTGACTTCTAGGAAATAACAAATTTCATCATCGGATAAAATAAAATCAACTCTAGCAAAATCTTTGCAATCTAAAACATCATATATTTTTTGTGCATTCTTTTTTAGAATAGTTCTTATTTTATTATTAATTTTTGCGGGACAAATATAATCCAAATATTCAAAGCAGTTTTGTTTTACTTTGAAGTTGTAAACATTGTAGCCATCATTTTCTACATTTTTGAAAGCAATTTCCATAGGCTCTAAAACTTTTGCTTCTTTGCCGTTTTTGAAAATCCCTATTGTAAACTCTCTTCCGCGAATAAATTCTTCTGCTAAAAATTCAATGTGATAGGCGTTATATAAATTTGTACATAATTCACGCAATTCAATTTCATTTTCAACTACACATTTATCGACAATACCTTTACTAGACCCTTCTGCATTAGGTTTTACGATAACAGGGTATTGTAGATATATTTTTTGAGGTAATTCGCCATTTTTAGTAGTTACACTTTTTGCAACCACAATTCCATAAGACGATAATAACTTTTTTGTTAAGGCTTTATCTAACGCAATAGAAAGAGTAGTTGCATCAGAACCAGAATATGGAATCCCATACATTTCTAGAATGGATGGTACAATGGCTTCTCGCCCTCTTCCACCTATTCCTTCAGCAATATTAAATGCTAAATCAATTTTTGTTTCTTCTAATTTTTTGAAAATGTTCTTGTCTGCTTCGATTAAAGCAGTTTGAAAACCGTATTTTTCTAATGCTGCCGCTATGGCGTAAACTGTATTGATACTGTCAAATTCAGCTTCATTATCAATTAAATCCGTTTTAATTCCCTTTTTGGCATTGTAAATGATGCCAATTTTAGGCCCAGGCTCTGTCTCAATCTTTTCAATCTTTTCCATAATTCTTTCTCCATATACCTATAAATAAAAATAGGTTTTTTAATTTAGTAAAGACATTATATTCCTGAATTTATCCGCTGTCAATATTCTTTGCATAAATAATTTATTTTTTTTTATAAACAAAAAAACAGAATATTTTTTATATAAAAATTTAAGAAATTTTATAATTATTTTACTCAAAATATTGCAATTATTTTTGTATTATGTTATCTTATAAATATATATGAAATGAGCATATATAAAAGGGAGATATTATGAAGAAAACAAGTTTTGTAGCGACATTGCTTATATTCGCAATGTTATTTATGTGTTGTTTAAGTGGTTGTGACTTACTAGGTGGCAAGGATACCGAAAAAGAACAAAAAACGTACACTAGTAATGGATTATCAATAACAATGGAAGATGGATTTTATGAAAAGGAATTGCTTTCAGCAACTTATTATTTAGAAAGTCAAGATAAAATTTTTGTGGCATTAAAAGAATCTTTTACGGATTTAAGCAGCATAGATTTCAAATCAGAATCCACTGTATATGATTATGCAGAACTAGTAGCCAATACTAATAAATTGGATGCTGTTATTAAGTTGAGTGAAAGTGAAAAATATGCATATTTTAATTATACTAAAAACGTAGAAGAAAAAGATTTTTATTATTTAGCTACTTGTCATAAAGCGAATGATGGTTTTTGGTTAGTTCAATTTGCTTGTGATACTAAAAATACAGATGAATTTAATGAAAAGTTTCATTCTTGGGCTGAAACCGTTATATTTGATGAAATTGATGTGAAAACTATATAATTATATTAATAATTAAAAGATAAAACAAATTACGCCCTTTTTTAGGGCGTTTTTTATTATAATTACAAATAATTTTTTTTACTATTTTATACTTAGTCAAGAATTATACACAAATATGATACTGTTTTTATGATTACTTTTAGCATAGTTTTTACGGAATATTCTTTATATATAAGCAGATAATAAATATAAAAGAATATAATTTATTCTTAAATGCTTGCAATTAACACACATTTACCATTATAGTAGATAGAAGTGGATAAAAACTAAAGATAAAGTAGGAGTAAAATGGATATAAGCACAATAATTTTATATGCTATCACAGCAGTATTATTAATAATCTCTTTAATAAAGAGTAGAAAAAAAACAAAGAAGGCTTTAAAAAAGGCTTGGAAGGCATTTGAAAATATACTTCCGCAATTTCTTATAGTTATTATTATAGTTGGAGTTTTGTTGTCAATTTTAGACCCTGAACTAATATCAAAAATTATAGGTTCTGACTCTGGTTGGTTAGGCGTATTGCTTGCCGCTGTTGTCGGGGCAATTACCTTAATACCAGGATTTGTAGCTTTCCCGACTGCAGCATTGTTGTTGCAAGGTGGGGCAGGTTATATGCAAATTGGAGCTTTTATTTCCACTCTTATGATGGTAGGTGTTGTTACCATACCGGTAGAAATAAAATATTTTGGTAAAAAAACAACTATAGCAAGAAATTCTATAGCATTTGTATTTTCTTTCTTGGTTGCGTTTATTATAGGAGTGGTGGTATAAATTATGGGAACATTCAAAAAAACATTAAAAAGATATATTGGTTTAATTGTAGTAATAATAGCATTCGGTGTGTTTATTATTATTAATCACGAACTTGGTATGAAAGCATTAAATGTTACATTCTTTTCCTTGAAAGAAATGCTACTTGTAATTCCCCCAATTTTTATTCTTTTGGGCTTATTAGATGTATGGGTACCAAAGGATACTATGATAAAATATATGGGTGAAGGTTCTGGACTAAAGGGCGTAGTTTTAGCTTTATTACTAGGTTCTGCGGCAGCAGGTCCACTTTATGGAGCATTTCCTATAGCCGCTGTATTTATGAGAAAAGGTGTTAAATTCAGTAATATACTAGTTTTTATTGGAGCTTGGTCAACTACTAAAATACCTATGCTTTTATTCGAGATTGCATCGCTTGGAGCAAAATTTGCATTCACTAGGTTATTAATAGACATACCGGGAATATTAATTATTGCATTTATTTTATCTAAGACTATTCCAAAAAATGAAATAGATAAATTATATGAAAATGCAGAAAATTTATAATAAATAAAAACACTTGAGAAAATAGAATTTAGTTCATAATAAATAATACTATTGAATTATGTTGTATATTACTTTACACAAGATGATTAAAATTGTATAATATTGATTGAAATAAGGTTTTTATGAAAAAAATCAAAATTTTATGTCAATATGGTAAAAATTAAATATACTCATTATATTTGTTATTTTACATTTTCCTGATATAATTTTATTTCACTAAATATTAATTTCTATTATGGAGGAAAGGTTGATAACATTAAATAATGTAAGTTTGAATTTTAACGGAACAAATTTGTTTTCCGATGTCAATATTAGATTTTCAGCAGGGAACTGTTATGGTATTATCGGTGCTAATGGTGCAGGTAAATCCACATTTTTGAGGATTTTATCGGGAGATTTAGATTCATCTACCGGTGATGTTTGTATAAAAAAAGGTATGCGTTTATCTGAATTAAAACAAGACCAGTATGCTTATGATGAGTATAGTGTTCTTGATACTATTATGTTGGGAAATCCAGAATTATATAAAATAATGAAAGATAAAGAAGTACTTTACGCTAAAGAGGATTTCACTTTAGAAGATGGAAATTTAGCGGCAGAGCTTGAAGAAAGGTTTGCTGAGTTAAACGGTTGGGAAGCAGAATCCGATGCGTCTATACTTATCCAAGGTCTTGGATTTGAAGTAGGTCATTTGGAAGCTTCTATGAAATCGCTTACAGGTAATGAGAAAGTAAAGGTTTTACTTGCACAGGCACTTTTTGGTAAACCTGATATCATTCTTCTTGATGAGCCTACTAACAATTTGGATATTAAGTCAGTTTATTGGCTAGAAGATTTTATAATGGATTATGTTGGTACTGTTATTGTTGTATCTCATGATAGGCATTTTTTAAATACTGTTTGCACGCATATAGTTGATATTGATTATAAAGAGGTAAAAGTTTATGTAGGCAATTATGATTTTTGGTATGAATCAAGTCAACTTATTCAAAGATTGAAAAAGAACGAAAATAAGAAAAATGAAGATAAGGCAAAAGATTTACAAAACTTTATTGCAAGGTTTTCAGCGAATAAATCTAAGGCAAGACAAGCTACATCAAGAAAGAAATTACTTGAAAAATTAACTTTCGATGATATGCCCGCCTCATCACGCAAAAGCCCGTTTGTAGGTTTTCAAATGGATAGAGATATAGGTAAAGAAATTTTTACTGTTGATAATTTATCTAAGACAATAGATGGTGTAAAAGTGCTTAATAATATATCTTTTGTAGTAAATAAAGACGAAAAAATAGCATTTGTAGGTGATGAAATTGCTGTTACTACATTTTTCAAAATAATTATGGGCGAAATGGAGCCTGATAGTGGTACTTATAAATGGGGAATAACTACTTCGCAGTCTTATTTTCCAAAGGATAACACAAAATATTTTAATAAAAGTAATATGAATATGCTTCATTGGATACAACAATACTCTAAAGATAAGAACGAAATTTATCTAAGAGGTTTTTTAGGTAGAATGTTGTTTTCGAATGATGATGTTTTCAAACAAGTAAAGGTACTTTCAGGTGGCGAGAAAGTTCGTTGTATGTTGGCACGAATGATGATGAAAGGTGCAAATGTGCTAGTAGTAAATCAACCAACAAACCATCTTGACCTAGAATCAATTACCGCAGTAAACAATGGTATGATAGATTTCAAGGGAGTAATATTGTTTTTCTCTCATGACCATCAATTTGTTAATTCGATTGCAAACCGAATAATTGAGTTTGTTCCAGAAGGAAAAATAGATAAATTAACTACTTATGATGAATATCTACAATTATAAAAGTAGAGATTTGTCAAATTATTAATATTAGTTTTGTAAAAAATCACCCCAGGATAAGGGTGATTTTTTATTTATTGTTCTATTAATTTAGATAAAAAGTTTGTTCAAATAATCTATTGTTGATAAAGAAACCGAACCATACTTAGTATCTCTTCGTGCAAAGGTTTTGTCTTCATCACTAGGTTTGCCACTATCGGGTATTCTTCCAATAGTAATACTATAGCTATATGCTTTTTTGAATAACGATTTTTTCATATTAATGAGAATGGAATAATTATAAGTATAAGTAATTTTAGAACCCATACTATTCCATTTTTCTTGAAAATCCTTGCTTTGTACAGTTGCTCGTAAATCATTACCCAAATTGTTTATTTCCGTTGCGTCCGTAATTTCTACTACTTCATTCGTAGTTTTGTTAGTTATTGTAATTTTTTCAATTTTTTCTACATCATCGATAAGATTATTCGTACTTGAGCAAGAAACTAAGCAAAAGCTACCAAATAAAATTACAATTACTAGTATTATAAAACTAATTTTTTTCATAATCACCTCGTATATTTATATGGTAACACAAAGTAAATGCATAATCTATACTATTATAAAAATTAATTGTTGCTTTTTTATATTTCCATTAGTGTTTATCAATGAAATAATATAGTTGAAATAAAAATTATATAATGCTACAATAATTTTATAATGAAAGTTATGTATTGGGTATTTTAGCAATTTTTAAAATATAACATAATAACAAATAGACACAATAATTTTCAAAATAAAAGGAGAAATAATGACAGGACAAAATGGAGATGAATTAAAAGTAGGTATGAAAGTAAAAATAGTATTAAAAGCTGACCAAAGTACAGGTAAATTAACCGAGGGTGTGGTAGCAAAATTGCTTACTAATAGTGCATTTCATCCGCATGGGATAAAAGTTATGCTAAGTGATGGGCAAGTCGGTAGAGTTCAAGAAATATTATAGGAAATCCAAAGATTATACTTTTTAAGTAATTTTGTTTAAAAGCCTTAAATTATATTTTTTTTAAATAATTGCTTTTTTTGTTTTATTTATTACAAAATTATTTATAATTATAAATTATTCGAATATTGATAACAATATTCAGAAGTGGTATAATAATACTATAAAATATTTTTAATAAGGAGATAATAATATGAGTAAAAAAGTAGAAAACATACTTGTAAAAAAGGCAATACAAAGTCAGATTTGTTATGAAGCATTGAAAGATATTGTTGATATAAATGAAACTATTCCTACAGTTTTTTGTGTAAATGGTAAACGCAAAGGGCAAATGGTGAAAGCTTGTTTTAAGAATAATTCATTTCCTAAATATAAACCAATATTGGATATAATCCGTTTGCGTGGTGTAAATAAATTATTTAAAGATGAAAAAGTTTTACAGACCCCTCCCACGGCAGCTGCTTTAGCAGCTTGTGGTGTCATAGCGTCCGAAATCGGCAAATTAAGGGGTGGTTGTGATGCCGAACCCATAGTTTATTGTGACATATCTTTTGCGGGAATGCAGGCTATTAGATTATATATGGAAGCAACAAATGAAGACGCTTTCAATTTACAACGTTTTAATTCTTGTTTTAATGTAAATAACGCACTAAACGGTTCTTTTTACAAATATAATACAAAGGATAATCGTAAATTTTCTTTCCATGTGTATTATGAAAGTCAAAAGGCAAAACTAGTTGCGGCATTAAAAACCGATAAAAAACCTGAAGAATTCACTATGAGTTCGATAAAAGCGGATAGACCTATAATTAGTGATATAGCAGCACAATATAATGGGACTGATTTGGAAGAATTTTGTTTTGATTGTGGGGCAAGCGGGTGTGTAATTAGAAGCCGTGAAGAATGGGAAGAGACTGAAGTAGGTAAAGCCGTATGCAGTATGCCACTATTAAGAACTACAAAGGTTAGTGAAAGCAAACCTAAAAAATATCCTGCTACTACAAGTGCAGGTCCATTGTCAGGGATTAAGGTACTTGACCTAACTCATATAATTGCAGGACCAGCTTGTACAAGAATATTAGCAGAGTATGGCGCTGATGTTTTACTTGTAAGAAGAGGTGGATTTGATTGCCAAGAACAATCATTCTTAGAATTAGATGGTTGGGCTGGAAAGCATTCTATCCAATTAGATTTTAATGATGCTAAGTCACTTGCAAGAATGAAAGAGCTAGTAAAAGAAGCTGATGTTGTTGCTTATTCTTATCAAAACGGAGTACTTGACCATTTTGGATTGTCAAGAGAAGAAATGCATAAAATGAACCCTAACTTAATTTATGGTAATTTAATGTGCTTTTCCGATACTGTTTGGAGTGATAGACCAGGTTGGGCACCACTAGCAGAAGATATTACCGGGTTAAGCGTTAGGAACGGTTCTAAAGAAGAACCAAAGAATTTGAACGGAGTACCTCTAGATTATGTACCAGGTACTGTGCTTGCACTAGGTATTTTGAATGCAATAAAAAAATCTATGGTCGAAGGTGGCGGATATCACGTTACTACTTCTTTATCTAGAGCCGCACAATGGTTGCACGAATGTACTGATTTGTGTGCTGAAGAACCTACTAAAAAGTTCACAACTAAGATAGAAAATAATCGTAATTTTGAAGTATGGAATGATGTAATACAAATGGTAGATAATAATGCAGTAGGGAAAATAGGTTTCCCATCACCTGCTATTGTAAATCCAAATCAACCTAATACCATACCCAATATGTTATTTACTGATGGCAATACGGGTTGGAGACAAAAATAATATTTAAATTTAATAATGAAAATTAATAAGTGCATCTAAATTAGATGCACTTATTTTTAATAACAAAAATAAATAACCGTCCTAAATTTTAGGACGGTTATTATAAATTTATTCTTTATTTGTTGTATCGTCTGTAACATTATTGTCTATAGCATTATCGTCTGTTACTTCATCGTTTTTAATTTCATTGTCAGTTACTTTATTGTCTGTATAATCATCGTTCGGAACAATGTTTTTTGGAACATTATCGTTTGGTTTATAATAATTTTTATAATTATAATTTGGATTATTATAATTTGGATTATTATAATTCGGATTATTATAGTTTTGATAATTATAATTTGGGTTATTATCGTTTCCAGTTATTAGTTTTTTCTTTTTTTTCTTATTAATAAAACGAACTAGGAAATAAATACCAACGCTTATTGGACCAATGACAATAACAAATGGGAATATGGCAACAATAGCAAATAATATCCATTGTAGGAAAGTACCCAAAGCTTTCCAAGCATTTTTGAAGAGATTGCCTAGTCGTTGTCCAAATGAAAGTTTTGCGGCTGGGGTAGCTTCTTCCCTAATTGTTAACGTAACCTCACTATATTCAATTTGGCTATCGTATCTATTTAGTGTGCCATTCAAACTACCCAATTGCAAATTTATTTCTGAAAGTCTTTTATTTATCGTTATCATTTCAGAAATTGATGCGCTTTCATAAAGTACATTAAGACGAGCAGTTTCCGCCTCAAGTGAAGCAATCCTGTTCTCGGTATCTTGATAAGTCATAGAAATATCTGTCGCAGTTTTATTATAATTTGTAATAGTACATTCTTTAGCAATTGAAGCCATAAAAGCATCAATTCTTTCGGATTTAACTCTAACAGTAAAATAAGCAGTTCCATTGGAAACACTTTCTTTGTCGAACCATTCATCATTATTAACATTGTTTTTAATTAAAAGTATTGTTTCAATAAGATTATCTGTGGTTATATCAGCAGTTGCAGTATAAATAATTTTTCTGTTTGAAATTTCTGAATTTGTTTCAGTACTATCGTTATTTACCGAATCTTCAACAGCAATTGTACCTGCATCATTATTTTCTGGCGCAGTGTCGCTATTACTTGCACAACCTGCTAACACAAAAATACATACTAAAATAGTAATAATAAAAAGTCTCATAATTTTTTTCATAATATCACCTCATAAAATAATGTATCACAACTTCTTTTTTATGTCAATATTAGGGATTTAAAATAAAAAAATATTATGATAGAAATTATGCAAATTTATACTAAATTGACGCTATTAAATTAATGTTATGAAGTTATTTATTTTATATTATGATTGTAAATACAAAACGATTACATATTTAGTTGAAAAAGTATATAAAATAAAATATAATAGATAAAAAGGAATACAATAAAATTATATGGTAGAAGAAAAGAAAACAAAAAAGAATAATGCTAAATTCATAATTTCCATAATATTAATAATAATTATTGGGATATTTTTGATGTTTATAATTTTATTAGATAACAAAAATGTTGATTATGAACAATATAATATAAATTATAGCGGACAAAATTCAAGCGTTAATATAAAAATAGCACAGCTTTCGGATTTGCATTTTCCTAATTTAAAGGTAGATACGGATAAAATGATTGATAAGTTAAAAGAAGAAAATGTAGATTTAATTGCGATTACTGGTGATATTATTGATGGGCGTTCTAGATTTGATACTTGCGGAGTAGTTGATTTTATTGATAAAATTATTGGCATTGCACCTATATATTATGTAAATGGAAATCACGAAATATTTCATAGGGACGCAAAAGAATTGTATAGATATCTTACTGATAACGGAATTATATTTCTAGAAAATGAAAGTAAAAACATAACGATTAAAGGTAAAAATATAACAATAATAGGGCTTATCGATGATGTAAAATATGAGTCAAAATATCTTGATGATAATTTGGAAGCTAAAGATAATTATAAAATATTATTAGCACATAGACCGGAAAATTGGGAATCGTATAGTAATCCTAAAAATTCGATTAATCCTAATTTAGTATTAGTAGGGCACGCACACGGCGGACAAGTAAGAATGTTTGGGCAAGGCTTGTATGCACCTGACCAAGGTTGGTTCCCGGAATATGACTCTGGAATTTATAGCATATCCAATGAAGAAGATGTCAAAATGATCGTTTCAAGGGGTTTAGGGAACAGCATAATTAAAAATAGATTTAACAACAAACCGCATATTCCAATTATTAATATAGCTTTATAATAAAATGCAATAATATATATTACGGTATCCAAAATTGTATATTAGGGTATCTTATTTTCTATTTATATAAATATATTCTTAAGATAGTAATTATTAAAATCCACTTTATATTATAAAAATGTTGACGTATATTTGCCAATACCAAAAATACTTTTAATAAGGGTCGTTAGCGCCTTTTTTCTAGTAACAACAATTATGGCAATTTCATATAGTTAACCATGGGGGAAAATTTATGCAAAAAGCTGTGTGCGTTGAGGTAGTGGATAAAAGAGACTATTATATTTCTGAGGCTTTAACAAAAGAAGGCTTTATGCCTTTTAATTTAGGCGAGGAAAATAAATATTCGGGCTATGAAAAAATTTACGTGCGTTCTTTGCTAACAAAAGTTACGAAAGAGATAGCTGAAAGTTTTGAAAACGGTTCAACTTTATTTTCTAGGGAATTAAGCGAAGAAGTAAGTCTTATTATAAAGGATAAAGAAATAACTCATTATAATTTACTTGATGACCAAACCTTTATAGTTAAAAATGCGTATATTACCGCAGAAGGTGCCTTTGCTTATATTTTGCTTAATACTATAGTTTCTATTTGTCATACGCCAGTTTTAGTGCTTGGATATGGTCGTGTAGGTAAGTCGGTAACAAAAATATTAAAGGACAATTATGCCTTTGTTTGCGTAGCAACTGATGATACTACCGAATTTGCACTAGCTTCAATATATTCTGAAGAAGCATTTACGCTTAGCAGTTATAAAGAAAATATAGATAAATTTTCGGTAATAGTAAATACCGTCCCCAAATTGATTTTAAAAGGAGAAGAGCTTAAATTTGTAAATAAAGATTGTTTTATATTGGATCTTGCATCTAAACCGGGTGGCGTTGATTTTGTTGCGGCAGAAAAACTTGGATTAAATTATATGCACGCATTGGGCGTACCTGGTAAGGTAGCACCCAAAACTGCGGGATTATATATAAAAGATATCATTATGCAAAGATTGAGCTAAAAAAGTATTATGAATAAAAATATAGGATTGTGCATAACGGGGTCTTTTTGTACTTTCAAAAAAATTCTACCCGAAATAAAAAAATTAGTAGAAGAAGGCAATAATGTTTTCCCCGTTTTCTCTTATAATGTAACGACTACCGATACGAGATTCTATATAGCAAAGGATTTCTATAAAGATGTTGAAGAAATAACTGGACATAAGCCAATAACAACCATCACTGAAGCCGAACAATTCGGACCTAAAAATAAAATGGACATTATGATTATTGCACCTTGTACAGGGAATACTTTAGCTAAATTAAACAATGCAATAACAGATACTCCCGTCCTTATGGCAGTAAAAGCACATTTGCGTAATAATCGCCCGTTGCTTATAGCTGTATCAACCAATGATGGTTTATCAACAAACGCAAAAAATATTGGAGAAATGTTGAACAAAAAAAATATATATTTAGTTCCGTTTTCTCAGGACAATATTATAGATAAAACAAATTCTTTGGTAGCACATTTCGATTTGTTATACGCATCGGTCGAGGCGGCTTTGGCAAATAAGCAAATCCAACCAGTAATAGTGAGGTAATATATGAGTGGAATAGTAGGGTGGCTAAATTTTGAAAATTTAAGTAATAATGAGTATGGAATTTTTGAAAATATGTCAAACGCAATATATAAAAGAGGCGCAAATTCAGCGTTTTTTAGAACAAATAATATTATGTTAAATCAAAGGCAAGACAATCCTATTGATAAGACTTTTTCAATGTCCGCTAGGGGTTGTGAATTTACAATAGCATTTAGTGGGAAATTATTTAATTATAGAGAATTAAGGAAAGACCTTGAAGCGTGCGGATATGAATTTGTAGGCAAAAGTGATGATGAAATTGTCCTTAAAGCGTATATTGAGTGGGGAAATGATAGCGTTACTAAATTTAATGGCAATTTTGCATACGCAATATGGGAAAATAAAGCTAAAAAGTTATTTATTGCCCGTGATAGAATGGGTATAATGCCATTATTTTTCTACAAATATTCTAAAGGAATAATTTTTGCATCAGAAATTAAGTCATTGATGGCTAATGGAATGATTAGACCTGAAGTTGATAATTACGGTATAAAACAATTATTGTTACTAGGGCCATCAAGAAGTTGTGGTTGTGGAATTATTAAAGGTGTTGAAGAATTAAAACCTGCCGAATTCCTTGTTTGTGATAATAATAGCTATAATCTTCATACTTTTTGGAAGCCTATTGCGGTTTATCATAAAGATAATCTTGGAAAAACTGTTGAAACAACAAGAGAACTTATTACTGATTCCATAACAAGACAACTTGAAGGCGAAGAAACTCCAGCTTGCTTCCTTTCGGGCGGATTGGATTCTAGCATAATAACTGCAGTAGCCGCTGATTTGTATAAAAAGCAAGGTAAAACTCTTAACACTTATTCGGTCGATTATGAAGGGAACGACAAATTCTTTGTAAAAAACAGTTTTCAGTCGGCAAGAGATAATTATTATATAGATATAATGAGTGATTTTACCAAAAGCGTGCATAAATATTTTGTATTAGATACGGAAGAAGTAGCAGAAAGCATTTACGATGCGTCAGTTGCCCGTGATTTACCAGGTATGGGTGATATAGATTCTTCTTTATTGGTATTGTGTATTAAAGTAAAAAAAGAAAAGAATATTTGTATGTCGGGCGAATGTGCTGATGAATTTTTGGGAGGGTACCCGTGGTATCATAGACCAGAATTATTATTTAGAGATAATTTCCCGTGGTTAAACGCTACTGATTTGCGTGTTAATTTATATAACTCAACAATCTTAGGTGGCGGAAATGAAGAATTTATCCACGATAAATATAATCAAACAGTTGATTTTACTGATTATCTTCCTACCGATGATAAGCAAGGTCGTAGGATAAGGGAAATGTTTATGCTAAATTATTATTGGTTTATGCAAACATTAATCGATCGTACTGACAGAATGGCAGCCTCTAGCGGTTTGGAAGTAAGAGTCCCTTATTGTGATAACAAAATAGTAGATTATGCTTTTAATATGCCTT
>Ga0172378_10002022_pt1 | contig 18945 bp, 13 predicted proteins | sample GrowelOW332metaG_FD_119755 | JGI IMG/M metagenome (GOLD analysis project Ga0172378, IMG submission 119755) | Groundwater microbial communities from an aquifer near a municipal landfill in Southern Ontario, Canada - Pumphouse #3_1 metaG | ecosystem: Environmental > Aquatic > Deep subsurface >... | reverse complement strand
TATGATCCCAGATAAGAAAATGTGAAACGTAGACCAGTAACAATTCAAATATGATTTATACTGAAACGGTAAAGAAAAAAGTTGTAAAAGCGTAAACCAAATCCAGTGATAATCAATTGGTCTGATATAGTCTTACAAACCCAATGCAATTGCCCTGCAATGTGTATCAAATTGACGGTCAAACTCATGCAAATCGACACACAAAGTCATCACAATTGCCTCGGAACATTGTTTTTAGGCAGACCGAATTGGCGGAACACCTTGCAAAGGCTTTATTTTTCTTGATTGCAGATAGGATTAGATCAAAAAAATAGGCACATTTATTTTGTGTTACCCAAATAGTCTCAAATCATTGGTATCATCCTTTATATTTGAAATAGAATCATCTGTCTATTATGAAACGATGAAATAATTTTGTGTGTAATTGTGAAAAAAATCAAAAAAGTTTGGCGGTTTTGAAAAATCATTATATCTTTGCACTCGCTTAACATGAGTGTTGGGTATATTAATTTAAAATATTAGGGCGTTTAGCTCAGCTGGTTTAGAGCATCTGCCTTACAAGCAGAGGGTCGGCGGTTCGAATCCGTCAACGCCCACAAAAAGTCCTGCAAAATGTCGATTTTGTGGGACTTGTTTTTTTAACAAAACTTTAGCTCAAAATATAGTGCAGATATCAATTTAAATTATTAATTTTGTAACTTAAATAATAGATAAAAAGATGAAACTGGATAAATTGACTGCTATTTCCCCTATTGATGGTAGGTATAGAAGCAAGACTGAACCTTTAGCTGAATATTTTTCAGAATATGCACTTATCAGATTTCGTGTACGTGTTGAGATTGAATATTTCATCACTCTCTGTGAGCTTCCTTTGCCGCAGTTGTCAAAATTGGATAAGTCGTATTTTGATGCCTTGAGAGATATTTATCGCCAATTTGACGAGCATGATGCCCAGCGTGTCAAAGATATCGAGAAGACTACCAATCATGACGTGAAAGCCGTAGAGTATTTTATTAAGGAACAATTTGATAAAATCGGTGGATTGGAGGCTTATAAAGAGTTTATCCATTTTGGGCTTACCTCCCAAGATATCAATAATACCAGTGTCCCACTTTCTGTCAAGGAAGCTCTTGCAAAAGTATATTATCCGCAGGTGGAAGAGCTCATTGCTCTTTTGCAGTCGTATGCAGAGGAATGGAAGGATATACCTATGCTTGCAAAAACACATGGTCAGCCAGCTTCTCCTACACGTTTGGGTAAGGAAATTATGGTATTTGTTTACAGGCTATCTGAACAGTTGAAGTCATTGAAGGCTTGCAAGATTACAGCCAAATTTGGAGGCGCAACAGGAAATTTCAATGCCCATCATGTAGCTTATCCTGACTATGATTGGAAGTCTATTGCTGATAAGTTCGTAAAAGAAAAGCTCGGTCTTGAGCGGGAGCAATATACTACTCAGATCAGCAATTATGACAATCTGGGTGCTGTTTTTGATGCCATCCGTCGCATCAATACCATCATCATAGATCTCGACCGTGACTTCTGGATGTATATATCTATGGAGTACTTTAAGCAGAAGATTAAGGCAGGAGAAGTGGGATCAAGTGCCATGCCTCATAAGGTGAATCCTATTGACTATGAAAATAGTGAAGGCAATCTCGGCATTGCCAATGCTCTGTTTCAGTTCCTTGCTCAGAAGTTGCCGGTGAGCCGGCTGCAACGGGATCTTACTGATTCCACAGTGCTCCGCAATATCGGTGTTCCATTTGGACATAGCATTATTGCTATTCAGAGTACTCTCAAAGGACTTCATAAGTTGATCTTGAATGAAGATAAGATGAGTGAAGACCTTGACAATACATGGGCTGTAGTGGCTGAAGCCATACAGACTATTCTCCGCCGTGAGAATTATCCTCATCCTTATGAGGCCTTGAAGGCCCTTACCCGTACCAATCAGAAGATGACGGAAGAAATGATACACGAATTCATTGGACAATTGAATGTAAGTGACAGTGTAAAAGTTGAACTGATGGCTATCACTCCTCATAATTATATAGGAATTTGAACGTAACAATCTAAATATTTTAAGAAGTTGATTATTAACCCAGCCGTGAGGCTATTAAAGAAAAAGAAAAAATGGAAGATTTAGAAAACAAGCCACAGGAGTCTTCTGCTGAAAAAAACGAAACCAGCCGTGAAGGTTACAAGCAGGAAGAAAATTTGCAGGAAAACTATCGTAGTGATGTAAAATCGCAACGCCCAAGGATTCACGTTCAACGTGCATACAGTACGGAGCGTACTAATCAGACTAATGAAGAGGGTGGATTCCGTCCAGAAGGCTTTGGATCATCCCTTTCAAGTAATGGACAGCCTCGTCAGCAGCAGGGTGGCTATCGCCCTCGTTACAATAATAATGAAGAGGGAGGCTATCAGCAACGTGGTGGTTATCAGCCTCGTCAGCAGCAGGGTGGCTATCGCCCTCGTTATAATAATGAAGAAGGAGGTTATCAGCCTCGTCAGCAGCAGGGTGGCTATCGTCCTCGTTATAATAATGAAGAAGGAGGCTATCAGCCTCGTCAGCAGCAGGGCGGCTATCGTCCTCGTTATAATAATGATGAAGGAGGCTATCAGCCACGAGGTGGTTACCAGCAGCGTGAAGGAGGCTATCAACCACGAGGTGGTTATCAGCAGCGTGAAGGAGGCTATCAACCGCGAGGTGGTTACCAGCAGCGTGAAGGAGGCTATCAACCACGAGGTGGTTACCAGCAGCGTGAAGGTTATCAACAGGGCGGTTACCGTCAACATACTGATGATTATGATCCAAATGCAAAGTACAGCTTGAAAAAACGCATCGAATATAAGGAAGAAAATATAGATCCAAATGAGCCGATTCGTTTGAATAAATATCTTGCCAATGCAGGTATATGTTCTCGTCGTGAGGCAGATGAATTCATTCAGGCAGGAGTGGTCAAAGTGAATGGAGAAGTAGTGAAAGAACTCGGAACCAAGGTCCTCCGTAAGGATGAGGTGATATTCCATGATCAGGTAATTTCTTTGGAAAAGAAGGTCTATATATTGCTCAATAAACCGAAGGATTGTGTCACTACCAGTGATGATCCCCAGCAGCGTAAAACGGTGATGGACTTTGTAAAAGGCCTTTGCCCTGAGCGCATTTATCCCGTAGGTCGTCTTGACCGAAATACGACGGGCGTTCTGCTGCTTACTAATGACGGTGACCTTGCCAGTAAACTCACTCATCCTAAATTTTTGAAGAAAAAAGTCTATCATGTTTTCTTGGATAAGAATGTGACGGAAGCTGATCTTCAGCAGATTGCCAGTGGTGTTGAGTTGGAAGATGGAGAGGTACATGCCGATTCTATTGATTATCCGGATCCTCGCGATAAGAGTCAGATTGGCATCGAAATCCACAGTGGCAAAAACCGCATTGTGCGCAGAATCTTCGAGAGTCTTGGTTATCGTGTGGTAAAACTCGACCGTGTGCAGTTTGCTGGACTCACAAAGAAGAACCTCCGCCGTGGTGAAGCGCGCTATCTTACTGAGAAAGAAGTAGAAATGCTTCGTATGGGAGCTTTTGAATAAGTAACAGTTAATAGGTAATAAGAAAAAAGAAAATGAAAAGAACTAAGGTTGTTGATGCACTTAAATGCGCTGACTTTGGAAAAGATATTAATGTAAAAGGATGGGTGCGCACCCACCGCAGCAGCAAGGCGATAGACTTCATCGCCCTCAATGACGGCTCAACTATCAAGAATATACAAATCGTTGTTGATGCAACGAGGTTTGATACTGATAAACTCAGAAGTATTACCACAGGGGCCTGCATCGGTGTTGTGGGCACCATCGTGGAAAGCCAGGGCGTAGGGCAGTCTGTAGAAGTTCAATGTGCGGAAATCGAGATTTATGGTCTTTGCCCAAGCGATTATCCTATGCAGAAAAAAGGACAGAGTTTCGAGTATATGCGCCAGTATGCACACATGCGTCTACGTACGAATACCTTCGGAGCAGTGATGCGCATCCGCCACAACATGGCAATTGCCATCCATACCTATTTCCACGAGCACGGATTCTTCTATTTTCATACTCCTCTCATTACTGCCAGTGATGCAGAAGGGGCAGGAGACATGTTCCAAGTGACCACGCTGGACATGAATAATGCAAAGAAAACTGATGACGGGAAAATAGACTATAGTGATGATTTTTTTGGAAAGCATACATCCCTCACGGTATCTGGGCAACTCGAAGGAGAACTCGGCGCAACGGCACTTGGGCAGATTTATACGTTCGGGCCGACTTTCCGTGCTGAAAATAGTAATACTCCGCGTCACCTTGCAGAGTTCTGGATGATTGAGCCAGAGGTCGCTTTCCTTGATATGACCGATCTCATGGACCTTGAGGAAGATTTTATTAAATACTGTGTGAAGTGGGCTCTCGAGAATTGTAAAGATGATCTCGAATTCCTTAACAAGATGATTGACAAAGGACTCATTGAGCGTCTCGAAAGTGTTTTGAAGGAAGATTTTGTACGTTTGCCTTATACGGAGGGAGTGAAGATTCTCGAGGAAGCACAGAATAATGGCAAGAAATTTGAATTCCCTGTTAGTTGGGGGGTTGACCTTGCCAGTGAACATGAGCGATACCTTGTAGAGGAGCACTTTAAACGGCCAGTTATTATGACTGATTATCCAAAGGATATTAAGGCTTTCTATATGAAAATCAATTCTGATGACAAGACCGTGCAGGGGACTGACGTACTTTTCCCGCAGATAGGTGAAATAATCGGAGGCTCAGTGCGTGAGGAGAATTATGACAAGTTGCTCTCCGAAATTCACCGGCGTAATATCCCGATGAAGGACATGTGGTGGTATCTTGATATCCGCAAGTACGGTTCCTGTCCACACGGCGGTTTCGGATTGGGCTTCGAGCGTCTCATCCTCTTCATGACTGGAATGCAGAACATCCGTGATGTTATCCCATTCCCGCGTACGCCTAAGAATGCAGACTTCTAACCTAAAATTTTATAATAATTATTGCCCGGCAGGAGAGTATAGAAATCTCTTTGTCGGGCATTTTTTTGTCATTCTGCAAAAGTTTGAGGAAAAAAATGGTTGTTATATCTTGTGAGGAACAAAAAAGACGTAAAATCAATCTTGAGAGATGAGTAATTATAAAAATAGATTCTTCGAAAAGTTCGAAATCCCATTCGTCGATAAAATCTCAAAAAAGCTGTAGCCAAAACCCGGCATGAGAAAATTGGAAAATAGAATCTGAAAGTGCCATTTTTGTCTCTTTTGGGACTGAGAATTATCTTGGATTTTGTAAAAGATGACCTTTTGAAGAGTAAGAAGTAACCTTTTACGCTTCTGTTAGTAACTTTTTACAGTGCAAAGAGTCGTCTTTTGGCATCCAAACGATAGGTCTTTTACCTCTTTTTTGTTGCAGAAATGGGCATGGAACTTTTCGAGAGCTTTATAATGCATTGATAATCAAAAGAATGTGTAGACTGTTCGTGGCCTGCTTATTTACGACAACATTCTTTCCGTTTCAAAATATCGCAATCTCGGGAAGGTTTAAAAAATCATTCGTCGATAAAATTCACCAAGTCCGGATTTTTTCTTTCACGGACTTTTAACTCCAAGTTGCAGTAGCAGAGTGGATAAAGACGGATTTCTTAACAGTTATTAAGCCTCGTGGATGGCAGGTGAATCAACCTGAAAATCGACTATTTCCTCTTATCAAGGAGCGTTGCTTCAGGATATTTGCAACGGCTGAATGCGAAGTTTACATCCGAGTAATTGGCGGCAGTAACGTCCCATAGAGTAATGTTGACCCATAAGAATCCGCACTTTACGCGTAGTTTGGCGGGCTCATAAGTCATTTTGTTTACCCATACCTCCGCATTTTTGAGTTTCGTATTCTTTGCAATGGACTTTACCTCAATCTTCCAGTTGCAGCCATCACTCGTCACAGCGTAGTGGCATCCTTCTCTGACGAGGTTTATCTGTTCAGTAAGGGAAGCATCCCCATCCTCCATTTTCTTCTTTGGATTGCAGATTTTTACCACTTGTGTCTGACGGTTCATGCTCCAGAAGGTCGCGCCGTCAAACCAATCGATGGTGTGTTTAGAACGTCTTTGAAACTTCTTTCCTTTAAAGATTACATATCCCTCTCTGTGTATAAAAGACACGTCAATTCTGTAGTTGAGACTTGCTCCTCCTGGGTTCTGCAGGATGTTGAGTGCGCGTATCAGTATGTTATGGGCCTGTGTCTCATTGCTTTCTGCGCTTACGGAAAGAGAGAACAATATAAAGAGGTAAGCTAATATTACTTTCAGTTTCATTTTACCAGTTTTATTCCATCTTCTCCTATTATAATAAGGTGGCGTTTGTAAAGGTCGCTGATACCTTTCTTATAAGTTTTCTTACTAACCTGGAAACGCCGTTTTATTTCCTCTGCGTCGCTCTTGTCGCCAAGTTCACACTCTCCACCGTGCTCTTTCAGATAGGTAAATAGTGTCTCTGAAAAGTCGATGACCTGCTTGCGTCCAATTGGTTGCAGGGTCACATCAATCTTTCCATCATTTCTCAGAGCGCTGATATAGCCATTCATGCGGTCGCCGGTGTGCACGTGTTTGAATACTTGGTCTTCATAGACAAGCCCTGGATAGCGGTTGTCAATGATGGCTTTAAAGCCCAGTTCTGTTTTTTGCCAGATGAGCAGGTCTACTTTCTGTCCTTGTTCATAACTTGGAGGCTCAGCAGAGAAATAGTGTTCTACCTTTGCTGAAGCCATAATGCGGTAACTCTCCTCGTCGATGTGTACATGCACGATGTAGCTTTCTCCCGTCTCCATGCGCTTTTTCTGCTCACGGAACGGACAGAAGAGATCTTTCATGAGGCCCCAGTTGATGAAAGCCCCATATTCATTCACCCAAGCACATTCCAGGTAAGCGAAATCTCCAACCTTTGCAAGTGGATGTTCGGTTGTTGCCACAGGGCGTTCATCCTGATCGAGGTAGATAAAAACTTCCAATTCTTGGCCTATCTTGTATTCCTTGGGCATATAGCGCTTTGGTAAAAGGATCTCACCTTCATCGCCACCATCAAGGTAAAGACCGAAGTCTACAGTCTTTGTGATTTTCAGTGTGTTGTAGTCTCCTAATTTAATTTTCTCCATTTTCTTCCTTTTCTTTTATTTTATTTGTAGTCTCAGGATATACTATTTGTCCGTCCTTGAGGTGAATGGTGCGGTCTGTAATGGCAGCAAGTGCCTCATCATGAGTGACAATGACGAAGGTCTGTCCGAATTTATTTCGGAGGTCAAAGAATAGCTGATGCAGCTCTGCCTTGTTCTTAGAGTCGAGCGAACCGCTAGGCTCGTCAGCGAGTATGACGGAAGGGTTGTTCACCAGTGCGCGCGCCACGGCTACACGTTGCTTCTCTCCGCCGGATAGTTCATTAGGCTTGTGATTAGCTCTGTCTTTCAATCCCATGAAATTCAGCAATTCAATAGCACGTTTTTTTGCTTCACTGCGCCCTTTGCCAGCAATGTAAGCAGGTATCATAATATTCTCGAGTGCTGTAAACTCTGGCAGCAACTGATGGAACTGGAACACAAATCCGATGTGATGATTGCGGAAATCGCTTAGTTTATCCGTTGAAAGTTTTCTAACATCAATACCATCTACCTCAATTGATCCACCGTCTGGTTTATCGAGCGTGCCGATAATTTGCAGAAGAGTGGTCTTTCCTGCCCCGCTGGGTCCTACTATGCTCACCACTTCGCCTTTATCGATGTGGAGGTTAATGTCTTTCAGCACTTGTAAGGAACCAAAACTTTTGGTTATACCTTTAATATCTATCATATTTTTCTTTTTTGTTTATCTCTCTATTTTCCGATGTATCCATTCATTCAGCATTTCATAAGCACTAGGTTCTTCTGTATGTTGGAGGTGTGCGAAAGTCACCTCATCCATAGAGCTGCCATATTGATCAGGGAAGATAATCATCAGATTCTTACCGTTGAAATAGTGAGTGATTTCTTCTGGGAGGCAATCTAGAGCTGTCTTATAGGAAATAGTTCCCTTACGGGCTGTCACTATCACAAACAAGTGGTCGTCATGAATGGTCGTGGCCAATTGCGGAAGCTCATTCCAATGTTCCATGGATGAATATTCGGCCCTTACTTCAGAATGTCTGTTTAGAATAAATTCATTGATCAAGGCAAGCGTGTCCTTGCGGCCATGAAAATGGATTCTGCACTCCAGATTGCTGGCAAGTCGTGCCAAACGTTCCAACCAGCGGTAGAATCCGGGCTCATATTGCGCTCTTGATGGTACAGCCACATGGATTTGTCTTACAGTATTGAGAGGTTGGTTGATGCGTGCCATTATGATTTGCCTATTCAGACTGGTGAAGAGACTTTGGTGGAATTCTCCCCAAAATTTAGTCGAAACTTCCTTATGCATGTGCATTCCAATAATTATCTCGGATGCATGAAATTCGTTGAATGCATGCACTATTCCATTGGTGATATTTGTTGCTATACGCACTTGGGTCTGCATAAGCACATCAGCCGAATTGGCGTATTGTGTGACATGGTCCAGAAGTAGTTTTCCTTTTTTCTGATTCTGTCTCATGTTGACATCATCGTAGACTACGTTCAGCCCTATTAGTCCACGATTCAGCTTCTTGTTGCGCATCATTATTGCTATGTTGACCAAATTGTCGGCTATATCTGGATATTTAATGGGTATCAGAATTTTTTCGTCGTCGACTGCTGTTGGTTCTGGGGCTGTGCTTCTTTTTTGCAGTACTATCTTTTTGGCTGCTCGCTCAGTAACGAATGAACTGAAGATGCATGTTACAAGTATTAAGATGATTGTACCGTTGAGTACGTCATCGTTGAGCAGTCTTTGACCGTCAGGGAGTATCAGATTGTATCCCACTAAAACCGCAGCCAATGTGGCTCCTGCTTGAGCGTTGCTAAGTCCGTATATCAGCTCTCGCTCAACGCTTTTCAATCTGAAGATTTTTTGAGTAGCAAGAGAGGCGAACCATTTGCTCGACAACGCCACGGCAATCATCACAATAGCGACCTCCCATGTATCGAAGCCGGTGAAGAGTATCTTCACATTGACCATCATCCCGACACCTATAAGGAAATAAGGGATGAAGACAGCATTGCCAACGAATTCCAAATGATTCATCAGTGGTGAAATGTTGGGTACATATCTGTTTAATACCAAGCCTGTAAGGAAAGCCCCAAGGATACCTTCCATGTTAATAAGTTCCATCATGCTGGCTCCTAAAAACGTCATTGCTAAAACAAAGATGAATTGCGAAACGCTATCCTCATAGTGCTGGAAGAAGAAACGGGCGATACGGGGGAAGAAGTAGATGATGAGAAAGAAAACAATGCCTATTTTTACGAACAGCAGTATCCAGAAGAAACCAGTGATATTGCCCTTGAAGAGTGCTCCCACAATGGCAAGAACCAATAGTGTTAAGGTATCTGTTATGGCTGTGGCACCCACGGCGATGGTCACGCTTCGCTCTTGTGATACGCCGAACTTCAGGATGATGGGATAAGCTATGAGGGTATGGGAGGCGTACATACTGGCCAGTAGTATAGATGTCAGAATTCCATATTTCAGCAGGGATGTGTTGAGTGCGAATCCAATGATCATAGGAATTGCAAATGCCATAATGCCGTGAGTGAATGTCTTGGTGCGATTTTTACGAAAGTCACCCATGTTCATTTCTAGTCCGGCCAAAAACATGATGAAATATAATCCCACATTCCCGAATATTGTAAAAGAACTGTCTTTGGCAAGGATTCCAAGTCCGTGAGGCCCAACAATGACACCAGCAATAATCATTCCGATTATGTTGGGAATACGAAGTTTACCCATGATAATCGGTGCGAACAAAATTATCAGCATTACCACGAGAAATATCAATGTGGGGTCTGTGATAGGAAAGTATTGTAGGATACTTGACATTCTTAGTGCATTATTTTGAATACAAAGTAACAAAAAAAATATCAAATAGACGATAAATTCAAAGGATTTTTGTATTTTTGCAACGCAATAAGGTATGTTTTAAAAATTATTAGCTATATGAAAGTTGCAATAGTTGGCGCCAGTGGTGCTGTTGGACAGGAATTCCTCCGTATCCTTGCGGAGCGCAGATTCCCTATGGATGATTTGGTTCTCTTCGGATCTCAACGTAGTGCCGGAAGAAAGTATAACTATATGGGCAAGGACTATGAAGTGAAACTTCTTCAGCACAACGATGATTTTAAGGGTATCGATCTAGCTTTCGTCTCAGCAGGAGGCGGTACGTCTGTTGATTTCGCAGATACTATTACCAAATATGGAACGATAATGATAGACAATTCCAGCGCTTTCCGTATGGAAGGCAATGTACCTTTGGTAGTGCCGGAAGTGAATCCCGAGGATGCACTTAACTGCCCTCGTGGCATCATAGCCAATCCGAACTGCACTACAATCATGATGGTGGTCGTACTTGAACCTATCGAAAAGCTCAGTCATATTAAGCGAATTCACATTTCTTCTTATCAGAGTGCCAGTGGGGCAGGAGCTTCCGCCATGAAAGAACTGGAGCAACAATATAAGGAAATTGTGGAAGGCGGTGAAGCAAAAACTATCAAAAAATTTCCTTATCAATTAGCTTACAATGTTATTCCGCAGATAGATGTCATGACGCCAAACGATTATACGAAGGAAGAAATGAAGATGTATAATGAGACACGTAAGATTATGCACAGCAATGTGAAGACCAGTGCCACTTGTGTGCGTGTATCTTCTCTCCGTTCTCATTCGGAGTCAGTGTGGATAGAGACCGAGAAAATACTTACAGTGGATGAAGTGCGTAAGGCGATAGCATCAGCTCCCGGATGTGTGTTGAAGGATGATCCGCAGAATTATGTATATCCTATGCCGTTGGAGTCAGCTGGAAAGGATGATGTATACGTAGGTCGTATCCGGAAAGATCTTGCCAATGACAATGGAATTACCTTGTGGTTGACAGGAGACCAAATACGCAAAGGGGCAGCTTTGAATGCTGTTCAGATAGCAGAATATTTGATAAAGGTCGGCAAATTAAAGTAATTGTTGATAGCTTTTGACTTTTCATTGAAATTGAATTGCTGAAATGTTAGAATCTCTTTACATGTGCAAACAAGAATATAGCGTTTGTAAAAGTAAAGAGATTTTGAATATACATGCTACTTCCCTAACCCTGGAAAAGATAAGTGGTATCATACATTGAACTATCCTTGTTTATAACCATAAATCGATAAAGATTGATATGCATGTGATTATTGGCTTCAGAGTAAAATGATTTAGCACGAAGCTGTATCTTTTAAATCTTGCAACCATAAGCATGGAGATTAAAATATATGGAAAAGAACAAAAATAGAATGTAAACCAACAGAAATAGCGTTCATTATTTTCTGTTTTTATGAATCTTCATTTTGAAAAAATCTAAATGATCGACAATTAATCATTTAGGATTTATAAATTGTGCGCCCGATAGGACTCGAACCTACACAGCGTGAACTACTAGATCCTAAGTCTAGCGCGTCTACCAATTTCGCCACGGGCGCTAATGCAGGTGCAAAGTTACAACATAAAATTCAAAAAGACGAACTTTTTATTGAAATTTTGCACCTTTGCAATCTTTATTTTAAGTCGATGGGCTCTTCTTTATTACCCTCAGTATTTTTGAAGTCAATATCCAATAGTTTGGCTACGGTGAAAGCTACCTGTTTATTATAAAGCTGCGTTCCTCCTGCAACCTCACCTTTATCTTTTACTTGATTGCCAAAGGCAATAAACCATGTCTGATCAGCACCAGGAATTTTACTGCCATGATCTTTCCATCCATTTTCAGTATTGCCGCGTCCGTGATCGCAGGTGACAATAAAGGTGGTCTTACCTTTATAGAAAGGATCACTTTGAGTATATTCCCAGAGGGCTTTCATGAGTCTGTCGAAGCGGTTGGCTGAGTCGAGATAATGGCCATATTTCCCCATGTGAGCAAAATCGTCAGTTTCACCAAATCCTACGAATGTAAGTATGGGATGACAACTTTTCATAGCTTCAAGGGCATATTCAAAAGAAAAGACGTCATACCTTACCTCTCCCCACAACCGAGGAAGATCTTTCTCTATCTCGTCATAGTTTTTTTCGGCTGCAGTCTCATTAGGATTTTTTGATGTGTCCCAACCTGCATTTACAGGAAGTTTGCTACGCTCTTGATTGAAGATGTCATGAAAGCGGTCCCATGAGCCGAACACCATCACCTTGCCTTGGTAGCGAGGATCATTATTTGCCGCTTCCAGAATGCTTATGTTAGGATTAGGAAAGGCATCGTTGCTATTGATGTTTTTGTCGTCAGGATAGCCTGTGGTGGTCTCATTATATCCAGGATAAGAGAAGTGCATGCCATTGGCTACATTCATCATGCTACCTTTAAGACGGTTGCCATAGAGAACACCCATCTTGGATACTTCTCCCCAAATGAAAGGAAAAAGCGCCTTGCGGCGTTCTTCAGGCGTGTTGCGCCAAAAGAGCTTTTGGTTTGCGGGGATGTCAGAAACGAATCTCTTGTTGTTAAGGTTGGCAGAGTCTGCTCCAGCGAAGAGTTCTTGCCAGCGCAAACCGTCGACCATGATCATTACTACACGATTGTCATTGTTTTTCTTTGCCATTATTGGCATACAAAGAGCAATCAGTAAAATTGATAAAAAGATTTTTTTCATATATTCATTTATTAAAGTATTGGTATTCTTCTTCTGTCTTTTATTTATTGATGAGTTTCCGTGCATATTCGATAATAGTATCCTTACCTTTCAAGAAATCTATATCGGAAAGATTGACTTTATAGTTGGGATCTATACCAAACTCAGTGCTCTCCTTGTTCTTGTCATACATCGGGCAGGCTGAGAAACGGATGCTCCATCCGTTCGGCAATTCACTGGAAAATGGCATTCCTGCTCCTCCACCGGTTTTGTCACCTACTACTGTCACTTGAGGGCAACACTTCATGTATTTAACAAACTCATTGGCAGCACTGAATACTTGCCGGTTTGTAAGCACTATCACCGGTTTTTGCCACCGGATGCCCTTAGCAGGTTTTAGCCATTGTTCTTCCATTGAAGAGAAATCAGAATGTCCCTTTCCTGTTTTATGTTGGAGATAGCCTACGAGGATATTCTCATTTGTAAATCTTGCGGCCAGTTTCTCCGCACTCGAAATCAATCCTCCGGAATTGTTTCGGATGTCGATGATGAGCCCGTTGCATTGAGCGAGGTAAGAGATCACGTAATCCAGGTTACCAGAACCGAAATCATTGGAGAACGTTGCACATCGTATGTAGCCCACATTATCGTCCAATACACGGTAATAAAGCCCAGACGCAATGTGGTAATCAGTGCCCAGGTACTTAGTTAATAAGGTATCTGAGAAATTACTGGGATAGTTTTCATGCCAGCTCCAATTGCGTGCCACGTCAAACCCCGCATAGATATTTACATGGCCGTCCTTGAGTTCAGCAAGCATATTACCCAGCACTTCAAACAACTGCAATTCCGACATGCTTGGGTTGACCATTTTGGCATAGCGCTCATGTACTTCATCCCAGTCAAGTCCATATACCTTTGCCTTGTAATCGAAGAAGCAATAATGCTCATCGATAATTTTCCAGAGAGCTTCAAAATTGCCATTCTGTGTGTTTTCATATTCTTTTTCATCTATGCAACCCGTGAAAAGGAAGAAGAATGGAAGCAGAAGAAACAGATACTTCTTCATGGGCGCAACTTGATCAATGAGAATTTTTTTACTACACCGAAGACAATTGCGTTGGTGTAGATGTGATTCTTCAGGTTATTCACTTTGGCTTGCTGGTAGTCGCCCAGATATCCTATACGGAAGGTGGTTTTCCAAAGGCTGAAATCAAAGGTAAGCATCTGCCGCAGTGAAGGGGCGTTGCCAACCCAGGTAGGCACGACATTGTGGTCGTAGTTTCCTTTTGAGAAAATCTCATAGTAAGACTGTCCGTAGTTAGGTGAGAACATCACCCCAAGTATAGGTGCACTGATTTCATAGCGCAAGGTGTGAAGACCGTTTTTGATGTGGAACCGATAAGCGGCTTCTATCACAGGGGTGATGTTCAGATAAGCACGTGCCTGTGCGGGATTATTGCTATTTCGGGTATTATAGATAAATCCGAGATTGGCATCGATGTTCCCTCCAACGCCCACGGTGAATTTCTCGTCACTGATAAATTGCCAGTGCCAGCCATACTGGAAATTGTATGTTCCGGCCATCTCTCCGCCATTCTCGGAGCGGTTATTTGCATAAGAGATATTTCCCTGCTGGATTATTTCGCGATAAAGATGGCTGTTTCTTTTTTCTCGCAGGGTGTGAGAGATGTATCGGAATTCTGTTCCGTTATATTTTTCGGGAGAGAGATAAGTGTCAAGGATATTTGTATTTCCTATGCCTATCATCTTTGCGTTGGTGATGATTTTATCGTCTTGAGCCGCAGTCGTTAAGACCGAAAAGGGCAGAAGAAATAAGAATGTGAGAAATATCTTATGGTTCATCGTCATTTGAAAATAGGCTTAGTTCTCCGTTTGTTTTTTCGTTTGTTGGTTGTTGATTCTTGTCCTCTTCAGATTCAGGCTCTTCTTTCCTGTTATCTTCAGGCTCCAGTTCTTCAGGAATAGGTTCTGGCTCAGGGAAACGGACAGGTTCCAATTCTTCCACTGAAGCCACCTCCCATTGAGACAGTTGCTTGCCTTTGGCTTTTACGTTCTTTACGGCAATAAAATCATCTACATCGATCTCCATGGAGGGACGTCCTTTGTCTGCTTCTCCAAAGTTGACATTGATGCGGGGATATACCTGCTCTGTGAGCAGCATCTCTTTACTGTTAGGATTGTCGCCGAGGTAGCTCTGATGCTTGCGCGCAAATTCCATGAAAAATCGCTTGATGTATACTTTGTCTTTGTTGTCAGCATCCTTGAGCACAACGGTCCATTTCTTTTCCGGATTCCATTTTTCGATTATGCGGATATTGTCTTCGTAGTGATTGTTTACATCGAAATTGGTGAAATAGAATTCACTATTATCGAGCACCACGAGTATCTTGTCTTCTTCATTGAATTCTCCTAAGTAGCGTCCGTGGTCTTCATAATTGATGCGGCGTACATCAGGATCGTACCATACTTTTCGTCCTCCGAGGGTAGAGTGTCCATGGCTTTTTAGCGAGATTCGGTGTACAGGCTTCTTGGTAAGGATGTTGCCATGAGCAGCACGGTTCTTGATGCTTATTTCAGAGAAGTCTTTCTCGAGGAATATGTTTTGTCGTTTCTTGTTAGGCTCGGCATCGAGGGTCACCTTTATGGTTTCTGCCTCTCCATTCGGATTAGCTGTGAAATACATCACTTTAGAACCATCCTTTCCTTGTGTTAGGTCATATTCATGGTCGTGAGTTATACTTGTCACTTCAAAGCGCTTGATGTAATAATGGCTTTGCTTTCCATCACGATATACGACATTGTATATGGTGCGTTTGTCATTTTTCTTGAATACCTGAGTCCAGATGATGCCCTTGCCCACAAAGAGTTTTTCGGCAACCTTCACGACTTTGTATTTTCCATCCTTATAGAAGAGGATTACGTCGTCAAGATCGGAACAATTGCATACAAATTCATCTTTTTTCAATCCGGTACCGATGAATCCTTCTTGCCGGTTGATGTAGAGTTTTTCATTGGCTTCTACGACTTTCGTTACTTCGATGGTGTCGAAATTGCGTATCTCGGTCTTGCGAGGATGGTCTTTTCCGTATTTCTCTTTCAAATAGGCAAACCAGTTGATGGTGACCTCTGTCATGTGTCTGAGGTCGTGGTTGATGTCTTTAATCTCGGCCTTTATTTTTGCGAGGAGTTCTTCAGCCTTGTCCTTATTATATTTAAGGATGCGTTGCATCTTGATTTCGAGCAGTTTGAGAATATCGTCACGTGTCACCTCACGGATGAAATCCTTCTTGAAGGGCTCAAGTTTTGAGTCGATGAATGTCACTGCACCATCCTGATTCTTAGCCTCTTCAAATTCTTTTTCTTTATAGATGCGCTCTTCGATGAAGATGCGTTCCAAAGAATTAAAGAAGAGCTGCTCTTCAAGTTCCTCTTTCCGAATCTGTAATTCGCGTTGCAAGAGTCCTTTGGTGCGGTCAGTGCTGTGGCGGAGTATATCCGAAACGGTGAGGAACTGTGGCTTGTTATCTTCAATGACGCAGCAGTTGGGAGATATGTTGACCTCACAGTCGGTAAAGGCATAGAGAGCATCCATCGTCTTGTCACTTGACACACCCGGAATCAGATGAAGCTGGATTTCCACATTGCCGGCGGTCATGTCCTCTACTTTGCGTATTTTCAGTTTACCTTTTTCTATGGCCTTGATGATGGAGTCTTCGAGAGTAGTAGCAGTCTTTCCGAATGGAATTTCTCGGATGACGAGAGTTTTTGAGTCCATCTTTTCTATTTTTGCTCTCACCTTGAGCATTCCGCCACGCTGACCGTCGTTATATTTTGATATATCGATGAAGCCGCCTGTCGGGAAGTCCGGATAGAGTTGAAAAGGTTCGCCTTTTAGATAATTGATGGAGGCATCGCAGATTTCATTCAGATTATGAGGCAGGATCTTACTGCTCATACCTACGGCGATACCTTCAGCACCCTGTGCTAACAGCAACGGAAACTTCACCGGAAGGGTTACAGGCTCCTTGTTGCGCCCGTCATAGGAGAGCTGCCACTCTGTGGTCTTTGGATTGAAAATGGTCTCGAGGGCAAACTTTGAGAGCTTTGCCTCTATATATCGCGGTGCAGCGGCACGGTCGCCGGTGAGTATGTTTCCCCAGTTTCCTTGTGTGTCGATGAGCAGCTCTTTCTGCCCCATCTGTACGAGCGCATCTCCGATCGAGGCATCTCCATGCGGATGAAACTTCATGGTCTCACCCACGATATTGGCCACCTTGTTATTCCGGCCGTCATCCATGCGCTTCATGGTATGCAGAATGCGGCGCTGCACAGGCTTCAGACCGTCGTCGATGTGCGGCACTGCACGTTCCAGAATCACATAGCTGGCATAGTCGAGAAACCAACTCTTGTACATTCCGCTTAGATGATGCACTGCTGAGGCGTCAAAACGATCTGCAGGTTCATAATCGGAATGAAAGTTTTCTGTCAATTTCTCGTCTTTGATGTCGTCGTCTTTGATATTATCGTCGTCCATAGAATTAATAATAATATGCAAAGGTAAGAAAAAGAATTGATAAAACCAAATATATCTCCATAACCGATTTGATTTTTTTCTTAAAAAATTCTCGAAGTTGTCCTATTCTGCAACTCATGGATTTCTTGCCTGAAATAGCTTTTAACTTGTTTAGAAAAAGTTACCTTATGACAGCGTCAGGACTGTTTTTTGTTTCCCTATATTTGAAGCGAAACAATGAATTGTCTAATTCGTTGATAATCAAATGAAAACAGGTTTAAATGTAAAAAGCCATCTTTTACTCGCCAAAAGATCATCTTTTACAGGGTAGAGAACGGTCTTTTACATTGTAAAAAGCCATCTTCTGCAAACCTGCTTGCATTCTTAATAAAAGCAGGCATATTTGTACTGTATCGGATATTATCAAGAACTTAAGTGTTTATTTCTTAGTTTTTTTCACCCTAACATTTGGATATCATCCTGGAATTTATTATTTTTGCAAAATCAAATCAAAAAATACCATACACTTTTTAATAACATGTATAAAAAAATTATTCCCTTTATTTTCAGCCTACTCCTGTGCGTGGTGTCAACACTTCCCACTTATGGCGCAGGCAAAATGTCGCAAAAGTCCCTTCTTCAGCAGTTCCAAAATCCAGAAGGACGCTACCGTCCTTTTGTCAGATGGTGGTGGAATGGTGATGCCGTGGAAGCAAAGGAGCTTATCCGTGAGCTTCACCTATTGAAGGAAGCTGGTATCGGAGGCGTGGAAATCAATCCCATCGAGTTGCCTTCTAATGCCGACCTCAAAGGTCATAAGGTACTCACTTGGCTCAGTGATGAATGGATTGACATGCTGAAAACAGTTTTCAATGAGGCTGAGAAGACCGGGATGACCTGTGACCTCCTCGTCGGCTCCGGCTGGCCTTTCGGCTCCGAGACGCTCTCAATGAATGAGCGTGCGTCAGTGCTGCTTACTTATGCTTCGAAACTTAAGAGCGGCGGGCATTTCGAAATATCGCAGTTTGACGTTTTCAAGGAGTTGGACCCGGGTGTGACAGTCGTCAACTCAGCCCGTCGCCCTCATCTTGTTTCTGCTTACCTGGTACCTGATTCCATCAATGACCTCAGTGAGGCCATCAATATAACCGACAAGTTTAAGGATGGAGAGCTCTCCATGGACGTGCCTAAAGGCAACTATCAGTTTTATGCAATGGTGAAATTTGATTCGTTCGCAAGTGTCATTAATGGTGCTCCGGGGGCAGCAGGAAGCATCCTTAATCACATGGATGCAGCTGCCGTGAGAAAGTATCTTGATCACATGTCGAATACAATTGAAAAGCGTGTAGGACCTTTGGGAAAGCATCTCCGTGCATTCTTTTCCGACAGTATGGAGCTGGAAGGCACCAATTGGACGACAGATTTCCGCGAAGAATTCCTCCGCAGGCGTGGCTATGATGTGATGCCTTGGCTGCCTTTCACCATGTTCAAGGTTGGAAGACTTGGTGATGTGGTCAGCTATAAGTTTGGAGCCAAAAAGGGTCCGAATTTCGAAGAACAGGTAGATCGGGTGCGTTATGACTTCGAACTTACTAAGGCCGAGCTTCTGTCCGAGCGCTTTT
>Ga0172378_10002021_pt1 | contig 18947 bp, 14 predicted proteins | sample GrowelOW332metaG_FD_119755 | JGI IMG/M metagenome (GOLD analysis project Ga0172378, IMG submission 119755) | Groundwater microbial communities from an aquifer near a municipal landfill in Southern Ontario, Canada - Pumphouse #3_1 metaG | ecosystem: Environmental > Aquatic > Deep subsurface >... | reverse complement strand
TAATAGACATGGTGATTGAGTCCTTTCTGCTGAATTTTGTTGTTGTAAACTTATTTTAACAGAACTCAATCACTTTTTCTATACTTTTTTGAATTTTGGTCTCACATCTATTGTAACGCTACATTATGTATATCAAAAATTTTAATTTTGCGGTTGCTTTTTTACAGCATTTATGCTATACTATTATAATGTATGTTATTCCTTAATTTGAGCAAAAATGCAGTATAAGGGCAAGGAGGTTATATATATGTTTAAATATAAAATAACCCGTGGCGATATTCTTGTAATCATTATTACGCTTCTGCTTGCTGTGGTTTGCATACCTTTGCTTTTGATTGCGAGTAAGGATACAGGAAAATACTTTGAGATAAGCTATTTTTCAAGTGATAATGTCCATTATGAAACATACAGACTTGATGTTGATAATAGCTATACTGTTTCAAACAACGGATACACTTTGACTGTTAAAGTCGAAAATTCTACCGTATATGTTGAAAATAGCACTTGTGAAGATCAAATTTGTGTCCACACAAATCCTATTACAAAGCCCGGTACAAGCATTATTTGTGCTCCTGCCGGCATTGAAATAAAGATAATATCCGATAATAAAGGAGATAGCGATGCAGATGGTGTTGCAGGATAAGCATAATATGTTATACAGATTGGTATTGGACGCCATGCTTGTCTCTGTTGCCTTAATCCTTTCATATATTGAGAGCTTTATACCATTGAGTTTCCTTTACATAGTGCCGGGGCTCAAATTGGGACTTGCCAATATTCCCGTAGTATTTGCTGTTTACAATTTATCGGTTAGAGATGGTATAGCAGTGGCTGCTATGAAAATTGCATTAACTGCTTTATTATTTGGCTCGCCTGTGTCTTTTTTGTTTTCTTTAATGGGAACTGTGTTTTCTCTGACAATTATGATATCATTAAAAAAGTTTTTCACTAAGAAAAAGCTTACATTTATCGGTGTGTCTTGCATTTGTGCAGCTTTTTTCAATATAGGGCAGCTCACAGCTGCAGCTTTTATTTTTAAAAGTTTATCACCGCTTTTTTATTTGCCGTCTCTTATAATCGGAGGAGCTATTTTTGGAATTCTATGCGGAGTGCTTTTAAATCTTACTTCTGCGTTGCTTCAAAATAGGCGCTGTTTCCGACAATTTAAGCATTGAGGTAATAAAATATGAAAAAAATATCCGCTATTTTAATGCTTTTTGTCATATTGTTTTCTTTTGTATCTTGTAATAATACAAGTGAGGAATATTCCGAATATTCCTTTATGGCAATGGATACATTGATTAATATTCGTCTTTATCTTAATGAAAAAGACGCTGAGCCTCTATTTGAAAAATGCGAAAATTTGGTTTCCGATATCGAGGGCATTATATCATCACATGATACTGAAAGCGAAATATATAAATTTAATACTAGCCAAACAGGTATTGACAATATTTCAGAACAAACAAAGACTATTATTGAATTTGCACTTGAGGTAAATGATAAAATAGGTGACGATTTTGATATCACTGCAGCGCCCCTGTTTTTTATGTGGCAGAGCTGTGCAGAACTAAATCAATTGCCAACAGCAGAACTTATAAATCAAACAAAATCACATATCGGTTATGATAAAATTTCTATTTCTGAAAATTCACTTTTAAAAAGCGACCCGCTGTGTGAAGTTGACTTAGGTGGTATCGGAAAAGGATACGCACTTGACAAGCTAAAACAGCTTTTAGTTAACGAGGGTATTGAAAACGCACTTATAAATTTTGGCGGTAATATAACTGTTATCGGTGCAAAGCCTGATAAATCCAATTTTAAAATTGGAATAAAAGACCCTGTTGATAATAGTAAAAGCACATGCTATATTCCACTGAATAATTCAACTGTTGCGGTTTCAGGTGTATATGAAAGATATGTTACCATAAACGGTGTTAAATATCATCATATTATCGACCCTAAAACAGGTTATCCTGCGGACAGTGGTTTGCTGTCTGTTGCGGTGGTGTGTGACGACTCAACTCTTGCCGATACGCTGTCTACTGCATTGCTTATCATGGGTAAGGACAAAGCTCTTGCCTTGTATGAAAAGCAAACATATAAATTTGAAGCAATTTTTATAAATACCGATAATGAAGTTTCTGTCACAAAGGGACTTGAAAATATTATAATTTATTGATAATTCGGAGATAATAATGAGCAATAAAACGATACCAGACACACAGATTAAACAACAATATGAATATATTAAAAAAGTCAGCGCTCTCAACGAAAATAGAGCTAGTAAATATTTCATTAAAACGTTTGGCTGTCAGCAAAATGAGGCAGACAGTGAAAAGCTTGCAGGTATTGCTGAGAAAATGGGTTACACAAAAGCCGATATTCCTGATGTGGCTGATTTGATATTGGTCAACACTTGCGCTATTCGTGAGCATGCCGAGCTAAAGGCTTTGTCTGTAATTGGACAATATAAGCATATAAAAATTGAAAATCCTGAGCTTGTGCTTGTGGTATGCGGTTGTATGGTCACACAGGAACACAGAATAAATGATATAAAATTCAAATATCCTTATGTAGATTTTACTTTTGGCACCTCGTCTATACACAGATTTCCCGAATTATTATATAATCAATTAATGCAGGGAAAACGATATTTTTGCCCTGAGGAAAGTGAATATCTTGTTGCAGAAGGATTTCCGACAGCAAGAGAATCAACATATCGTGCATGGGTTTCCATAATGTATGGCTGCAATAATTTCTGCTCTTACTGTATTGTCCCTTATGTAAGAGGACGTGAACGTAGCAGAGAACCCGAGGCTGTCATTAATGAAGTAAAAAGCTTAGTTGAAAATGGGTATAAAGACATAACCTTGCTTGGACAAAATGTAAATTCATATGGCAAAGATAGTAATTTTGACTGTGATTTTGCGGATCTTTTGCAAAGAGTTGCGAGAATTGACGGTGACTTTACACTTCGTTTTATGACAAGTCATCCAAAAGATGCAACAAAAAAGCTCGTTGATGTAATGGCTAGCGAGTCAAAAATCGCAAAGCATTTTCATTTGCCACTACAATCAGGAAGTGATAGTATTTTGCTAAAAATGAACAGACACTATAATCTTGCGCAATACCTTGATACGGCAAATTATCTGAAAGAAAAAATACAGGATATAACAATAACTTCTGATATAATAGTCGGCTTTCCTGGTGAAACAGATGAAGATTTTGAGGATACTATAAAAGCATTGCAAACGGTTGAATTTGATATGCTTTATTCGTTTATTTACTCGCCGAGAATTGGAACACCAGCGGCTGAAATGGAAAATCAAGTTACACAGGAAAATAAAAATAAACGTTTTAATAGACTACTCGAAATGCAAAACGTAATTTCGCTATCAAGGAATCAAGGACTAGAAGGTTCTGTTGTAAGAGTGCTTTGTGATGGTGAAAGCAAAAGTAATGCTGAACTTTTAAGTGGCAGAACAGACGGAAACAAAATTGTTTTCTTTGAGGGAGATAAAAATCTTAAAGGAAAATTTGTTAATATGGAAATCAAAAGAGCAGAGACATTTGCGCTCTATGGCTCGTTGAAATAATTAATCGCATTTGCGAATTGAAAGGAATATCCCATACTGGGATAAGGGAAGATTATGGAAATATTACAGGCAGCAGAATTATTGGGTCAGGCACTCAGAAATGACGCTATGGTAGAAAAGCTCAACACTGCAAAAGAACTTTATAATGAGGACACAGAGCTCTGCTCTTTAATGGGAGATTATGACATAAAGCAGCAGTTTATAAAGTCACTTTTTGAAAATGAAAAAAAGAATGCAACTGCTATTGCAGAAGCACAAAAAGAAATTGAAGAGCTGTATTTAAAAATTACGAGTAATGAGAATTTTATTCGTCTTGATGCGGCACAGACTGTTGTTAGCAATATGATTGGAATCATTAACGAAATAATAAGCAAAGCAATACTTGGAGACGACGGATGCACTCATAATTGTTCCACTTGCAACGGTTGTCACTAAGACTTAAAAATCAGGAGGTAACACTCTTATGACTCCTATGATGGAGCAATACTTTGAAGTTAAAAATAAATACAAAGAATACATTTTATTTTATCGTCTCGGCGATTTTTATGAAATGTTTTTTGACGATGCCGTTCTTGCTTCACGAGAACTTGAATTAACCTTAACAGGTCGTGATTGCGGAGAAGCAGAGAGAGCACCAATGTGTGGTGTTCCTTTTCACAGCGCCGAGGGGTACATAGGTAGACTTATTATCAAAGGATACAAGGTTGCCATTTGTGAGCAAATGGAAGATCCTGCTCTTGCAAAAGGTCTTGTAAAGCGTGAGGTTATACGCATTGTAACTCCAGGTACACTTATTGAAACAAATCTGTTATCCGAAAAACAAAATAACTATATCTGTGCCTTGTATCGCGGTGAATTTGAGAGTGGAATCTGCTTTGCTGATGTATCAACAGCACAACTTAATGTGACAGTGTTTAGTGGGAACGATATGGAAACAAAGCTGATAAATGAAATTGGCACATATCATCCAAGTGAGCTTATTGCAAATCTCCACTCGGACAAAATTCATAATATATGCGACTTTGCAAGCACAAGACTTGGCACAATTATTTCAGATAATCAGCCACAGCGGTTTGAATATAACAGCGCACTTGAACTATTTAAAAAGCAGTTTTCTGATGATATTATAGCGGAATATTCAAGCAACCGTACAATAGTTTCGGTTACTGGAGCATTGCTTTCTTATATCATTGAAATGCAGAAAGCCGATATTTCTTATATTAAGGAATTGAATGTCTATTCAGAAGGTCAATTTCTTGATATGGATATAAACACACGAAGAAATCTTGAACTTTGCGAAACTATGCGTTCAAAAGAAAAGCGTGGTTCATTGCTTTGGGTTCTTGACAAAACACAAAGTGCAGCAGGCGCACGTATGCTCAGAGGATGGATAGAACATCCTCTGCGTAGCATGTCATCAATAAAAAAACGGCAAAGTGCAGTTGCTGAACTATATTCAAATTATATGCAACGTGAGGAAATAGGAGATTTGCTTTCAAGAGTCCTTGATCTTGAACGCCTTACTACAAAAATAGTTTACGGAACCGCTAACGGTAAGGATATGCGTGCGGTTTGCTCAACCATTTCCATATTGCCTGAGTTGTACACCCTAATTGAAAAATGCGAATCGGTTGAATTCAAACGGATAACAAATGAATTTGATCTATTAACTGATATTCATCAGCAAATTGAAGATTCCATAAACGAAGATGCTCCTTTTTCCGTAAGGGAAGGTGGCATAATAAAAAAAGGTTATGATAAAGATATAGATTATCTCCGTTCCGTTATGACAGATGGCAAAGGTTGGCTTGACAGCATAGCCGAAAAGGAACGTGAAGCAACGGGTATTAAAACTCTGAAAATAGGATACAACAAAGTATTCGGCTATTATATAGAGATTACAAAATCGCTTATATCTCAAGCACCAGAGCGCTATATACGCAAGCAAACGCTTTCAAATTGCGAAAGATATATAACAGAAGAGTTAAAAGATATGGAGTCAACTATCTTGACTGCATCGGACAAGCTAGTGGCTCTCGAATATGACGCTTTTCAAAAAATCCGTTCTGATATTGCCTCAAAAAGCTCACGAATACAAAAAATTGCGGCAATTCTTGCAACTATTGATTGTTATTATTCATTGTCAACCGTGGCGGCAAGAAACAGATATATACAGCCAGAGGTTGATATTTCAGATATTATTGCAATCAAAGACGGTAGACATCCTGTGGTTGAACAGTTTGTAAAAGATACATATTTCGTGCCAAATGATACCGATATAAACACAACGACGAATAAAATAATGCTTATTACAGGTCCAAACATGGCGGGAAAATCCACTTATATGCGACAGGTTGCGCTTATAACTTTGATGGCACAGATTGGTTCATTTGTACCTGCCTCTGAAGCAAGAATAGGTATAGTGGACAAAATTTTTACCCGAGTTGGCGCATCAGATGACCTCGCGTCGGGACAATCTACTTTCATGCTTGAAATGAATGAGGTTGCATATATATTAAAAAATGCTACAAAAAGCAGTCTAATTATATATGATGAGGTTGGCAGAGGTACAAGTACCTTTGATGGAATGAGTATCGCAAGAGCAATTATTGAATATACATATGGCAAAAAAATTGGAGCAAAAACCTTGTTTGCCACACATTATCATGAATTGACTTGCCTTGAAAATGAATTTGACGGAATTGTAAATTATAATATTGCCGCAAAAAAACGTGATGATAATATCACATTTTTGCGTAAAATTGTGCGTGGTTCAACTGATGACAGCTATGGAATTGAAGTTGCAAAGCTCGCAGGAGTGCCAAATGAGGTTATCAAACGTGCTAAAGAAATACTCAAGATAGTTGAGCAAACCTCAAAAGAAATAAAGACAAGCGGAGCAGCTCCAGTTGAATCAAATGTTGATGAAATCACGCTTGAAGACTGCATAAACGATAGAATAATTGAAGAATTAAAGACTGTTGATATAAATACATTGTCACCTTATGAGGCAATGAACTTTTTGTTTGATCTAAAAAAGCGCTTACTATAAGCTAATATTGATATAATTTTGGAAAGGAGGATACCTATGGGAAAAATAAATGTGCTTTCATTTGCTGTTGCAAACCTTATAGCTGCTGGAGAGGTTGTTGAGCGACCTGCATCTGTTATTAAAGAGCTTGTTGAAAACTCGATAGACTCAGGCGCTAACAAAATAACAATTGAAATACAAAATGGCGGAGTAACATATATGCGTGTTACGGATAACGGCTGTGGTATGGATGAAACTGATTTGCCTGTGGCTATCCGCCGACACGCAACAAGTAAAATTTCAGAAGCGGAAGACCTTGAAAATATACTCACTTTGGGTTTTCGTGGTGAAGCACTTGCCGCCATAGCTTCCGTTTCAACTCTTAGAATTATTTCTAAAACTGCAAATTCGGAATATGGTGCAATGCTTGAGTCTGATGGTGGCGAAAATATCCACATAACACAGCGTGGCAGTTCAGACGGAACAACTGTTATTGTTGAAAATTTATTTGCTAATGTTCCTGCTAGACGTAAATTTCTTAAAAGAGATGCAACTGAAGCTATGGCAATTTGCGCAATAGTTGAGAAAATAGCTCTCTCCAGCGCTGGTATTTCATTTACACTTATAGTTGACGGAACGCTAAAACTTGAAACTGCTGGCGACGGTATTCTCAAAAGCGCTATTTATGCTCTTTATGGAAAAAGCTTTGTAAATAGTCTTGTCGAAATTGATGGTGAGATTGAACAGATAAGCGTAAAAGGATATGTTGGTCGTCCCGATAATGTAAAGGCAAACAGAAATTATCAGAATTTTTTTATCAATCATAGATATGTGAAAAGTAAAACAGCTTGTGCGGCGTTGGAACAGGCTTTTTCTTCTTATTGTCCGCCCGAGAAGTTTCCATGCTGTATAATAAATATTGAAATACCACCAAATTCTGTCGATATAAATGTTCATCCAACAAAGCTTGAGGTTAAATTTTCAAACGAAAAAATGGTTTTTGAAGCGGTTTATTATACCGTCCGTGCGGCAATAGAAAAAAACAATTCACGTCCCAATTTTGAAATTCCTATTGCTGGTTTAGAGGAAAAGCATGATAACAATATTAATTTAAACAGAAATGCGTTTGTAAAAATGTCATCCTCTTTCGCCCCTGTTACAGAAGTCAAGGGGGATACAGTAAAAGAAAGACAGATTTCATATTCTTCTGTTCAACCCAAGCAAGAAGCATTTGTCAAGATGACAGCACAAGATTATGCTAACGAGTATGTTAAAGAACCTTATGTTCCAAAGCAAACAAAAAAAGACGAGCTTATTGAGGAAAAGAACACAGAAGCCAACAATCATGCTTTTCCTTTAGAAGAAAAATCAGTTTCTAAAAAAATAGACAGTCCGGAGCAAGCACTTGACCAAAATCTTCAAATCGATAACAATAAACCTATTATTAATTCTTACAGATTTATTGGCGAAGTGTTCAACACTTATATCCTTGTAGAAAAGGAGGATAAGCTGTTGCTTATAGACAAGCATGCCGCTCATGAGAGAATAATATTTGAGGATCTAAAAAAGGGCATAAAATCTGCTCCTGAACCGTGTCAGATATTGATGATTCCAATTGAGGTTATGCTTACAAACGATGAGATAGGCATAATTAACGACTATAAAGCTGAGATAGAAGCCACAGGCTTTGCTTTTACAACTGGTAAAAATACTGTGTTTGTAAATACAATTCCAGCAAATATAAAAACGGATGCTGTTGAAGATATAATTATGACTATTGTGGACAGAATAAAAAACACAACAGGTGATATTATGCTAACAAAAGATATTGTTTTTGAAAAAGCATTATATCAAGCATCATGCAAAGCGGCTATAAAAGGTGGCAGAATGTATGCGGATGAGCATATCGAATGGATTATTGACAAGTTGATGAAAATTCCCGATATAACGGTTTGTCCTCACGGCAGACCAGTTGCAATGGAGCTTTCAAAACGAAATGTTGACAAACAATTTATGAGAATTTTGTGATTTCTCTTAGTGAAAGGTAATATATTTTAATGTTCGAGCTTTTAAAAGAAGAAAAAACCGCAAGGCGTGGAGTTTTGCATACTGTACATGGCGACATACAAACACCTGTATTTATGAATGTCGGTACCTGCGCAGCAATAAAAGGTGGTGTATCCACAATGGACTTGCTTGATTTAAAATGTCAAGTTGAGCTGTCAAATACTTATCACTTGCATATAAGACCAGGTGACCGCCTTATATATGAAATGGGCGGACTTCATAAATTTTTCAATTGGGATAAGCCAGTTTTTACAGATAGTGGAGGTTTTCAGGTATTTTCTCTTGCACAATTGCGCAAAATAACAGAAGAGGGTGTTCGGTTTTCCTCGCATATCGACGGTAAGCGAATATTCATGGGACCTGAGGAAAGTATGCAGATACAGTCAAATCTCGCTTCAACCATTGCTATGGCATTTGATGAGTGCGTTGAAAATCCGGCTCCCTATGATTATGTCAAGGCTTCCTCAGAGAGAACAGTGCGTTGGCTTGTAAGATGCATTGATGAGTTGAAACGTCTTAATTCTTTGCCTGAAACGATCAATAAAAATCAAATGCTTTTTGGCATCAATCAGGGCGGAACATATGATGATCTTAGAATCGAAAACATGAAACAGATTTCCGAATTACCTCTTGACGGCTTTGCAATAGGCGGACTTGCGGTCGGTGAGGAAACAGAAGAAATGTATCACATTATTGAAACAATTGAACCTTTTATGCCGAAAGATAAACCACGTTATCTTATGGGTGTGGGTACGCCTGTAAATATACTTGAATCCGTTTACAGAGGTATCGATTTCTTTGATTGTGTTATGCCCAGCAGAAATGCACGCCACGGCAATCTTTTCACTTGGCACGGAAAAATTAATGTGCTCAATGAAAAATATGCAAAGGACATTCGCCCTTTTGACGAGGGATGTGGATGTCCTGCATGTAAATATTATAGCAGAGGCTATGTTAGACACCTTATAAAAGCAAAAGAAACACTTGGTATGAGACTTGCAGTTTTACACAATCTTTATTTTTATAATGAGCTTATGGAAAAAATCAGAGAAGCTCTTGACGGTGGTTATTATGAGAGCTTTTACAGAAAATACCGCGATATTTTAGGAGAGCGTTCAGTCGACTAAAAAGAAGAGAGGAATTTTTATGATTTCAAAGAAATTATGCGAGCAGATATTGCTAACCGCTATGTCAAGCGGAGCCGATTTTGCAGAGCTTTATGCGCAGAACACACAAAGCAATTATATTAATTTTATTGATGGGAGAGTTGATTCAATCAATGATGTTATATTAAGTGGTGTCGGTATCAGAATATTTAACGGAACAAAAACGGTTTATGCTTCAACCACTGATTTGACAGAGGTGGGACTTATAAATTGCGCAAAAACGGTTGCTTCGGCTTTCGTTGATATTAAGCACACAGAAATACAAAATATAAATCTTTATGAGCGTGTAGTTAGAAACTCCCATTTTATAGAAAGAAATCCTGCAAATGCACCTGCAAAAATAAAAACTGATATTTTAAAAACTGCTTGCTTTGCAGCAAAGAATTTCAATAGCAAAATCTCGCAGGTTAATGGTGCTTTTATGGATTCAGACCATAAATTTTTAGTTGCCAATTCAGATGGCATTTATGTCAAAGACCGCCGAATACTCACTAGAATATCTGTTTCAGCAATTGCGAGCAACAATGGCGAAAATCAGTCTGGCTTTCATGCGCCTGGAAAACAAGCAGGGCTTGAAATGTTTGATATAATTAAGCCACAGGATGTTGGAACTCATGCGGCAGCACAAGCAATTACCAATCTCAACGCCGATTATTGTAAAGCGGGACAGATGCCTGTTGCAATTGAAAATAGCTTTGGCGGCGTAATTTTCCATGAAGCTTGCGGGCACTCGCTTGAAGCTACCTCTGTTGGAATAGGAACATCACAAATGGCAGGTAAACTGGGGCAAAAAATTGCAAATGAAAAGGTCACTGCAATTGATGACGGAACAATGCCTGGAGAATGGGGTTCAATAAATATTGACGATGAAGGAAACGCCCCACAGAAAAATATCCTCATTGAAAACGGCGTTTTAAAAAGCTATATGGTTGACCGTCTTGGTTCAAGACGTATGAGTACACCAATGACAGGTAATAGTAGACGTCAAGGCTACGAATATGAGCCAACATCACGTATGACCAACACTTATATTGCAAACGGAAAAGATAAAAATGAAGATATAATAGCTTCAATAGAATATGGATTGTATGCAAAAGAACTTGGTGGTGGTTCAGTTAATCCCTTAACAGGCGCTTTCAATTTCTCTGTTTGTGAGGGATATATGATAAGGAATGGCAAAATTTGCGAGGCTGTCCGGGGTGCTTCTCTCATAGGAAAAGGATCTCAAATATTGCAGGATATTGATATGGTAGGTCAAAATCTCGAAATGGGGCAGGGAATGTGTGGCTCGTCCAGTGGTTCTGTGCCTGTAAACGTAGGTCAGCCCTTGATAAGAGTATCTAAAATAACTGTCGGCGGTAGATAATGGGAGGAATTATGGATTTTACAGCAATAAAAGATGTGCTTGTAAATGAAGCTCAAGCACAGAATATTGAACAATATGAAATATATTGCAGACGCAATAAGGATGTTACTGTTGAAACACTTAAAGATGAGATAAGTTCATTTGCAAGCTCTGATATTAGCGGAGTTTGCTTTAGATGTATTGAAAACAAACAAATGGGCTATGCCTCTGGTGAGTTATTTGATGAGACAGCATTGCGTTCGCTTGTTTTTCGTGCAAAGGAAAACGCACGAAACATTGAATGCGATGAGGAACCTTTCATATTTAAAGGTTCTGAAAGCTATGAAAAATCAAAGTTGACACCTTTTATTTCAACCGATGCAAAAACACTTCGTGAGGCCGCTCTTGATATTCAGAAAAATATGTATGAGCAAAATGACAAGGTTACAGACGGCACGCAAAGCTATGCAATGACATATGAAACTGAGATTTATATTTGCAATTCAAATGGTCTTGAGTTGACAAACCATGTTGGAATAAATGGTGCATATGCTTCCGCAGTTGTATGCAATGGCGACGAATCGGCTTACGGTTTAAAATTCAAGCAAGGCGTTAAAAAAGAGGATTTTTCTGATATTGCAGAAATAGCTGTAACAGAAGCTATTGAAAAGCTTGGTGCAGATGAAGTAAAAACTGGTAAGTATAATGTCATTTTTGATGGCAAGCAGATGCAGAGTATTTTATCGGCATTTTCATCGGCTTTTTCTTCAAAGAACGCGCAAATGGGGCTTTCACTGCTCAAAAACAAGGAAAACACAAAAATCGCCTCGGATTGCGTTTCAATTATCGATGACCCATTTTATCCAGAGTGCCCTATGCAGACACATTTTGATGCTGAGGGTGTTGCTACCTATAAAAAAGATATTATACGCAATGGAGAGCTTAAAACATTGCTTTATAATCTTTCAAGTGCAAAAAAAGTAGGAAAGCAGACCACCGCAAACGCAAACAAAGGAAGTTATGCGGGAACTGTTTCAATCAGCCCTTATTGCATGACAATTGAACCTGGCAAATATTCGTTTGAACAGCTCATGGAGCTGGCAGGCAACGGCATTTTAATCACAGAAGTGAAGGGTCTTCACGCTGGAGCAAATTCAGTTACGGGTGATTTTTCAATTGAGAGTGCAGGATTTTTAATTGAAAACGGTAAAAAAGCAAAACCCATTAAGTCATTTACTGTAGCTGGTAATTTTTATAGTCTACTTTTAAATATTGCAGCGCTTTCGGATAAAATTGAACTTGGTATACCGGGAGGCTTTACAGTTTTTGGTTCCCCAGCAGTACTATTACGCGATATGAGTATCGCAGGAAAATAAAGAAAGGTTTAACACATGATAGGAACAGTTGACGTTGCGTTACAATATGGAGGACGCACACTTTTCAAAAACACAACAATTTCATTTACAAAAGGTAATTGCTATGGCATAATCGGTGCTAACGGCGCAGGAAAATCCACACTTTTAAAAATTCTTTCAGGGGAGATTGAACCTACCCATGGTGATGTTATTAAAACTCCCAAAGAGAGAATGTCGGTGTTAAAGCAAGACCATTTTATGTTTGATGAGTATACAGCTTTACGTACCGTTTTAATGGGCAATGAGAATCTATGTGCCATAATGGATAAAAAAGAAGAATATTATGAAAAAGGTGAGTTGACAGAAAAAGAGGGAATAGAACTTTGCGAGCTTGAGGATAAATTCAATGAAATGAATGGATGGAACGCCGAAAGTGATGCAGAAATTCTACTTAATTCATTAGGTATATTTGATGAATTTCATTACACGCTAATGAGTGAGCTTGCAAATGAACAAAAAGTTAAAGTCCTATTGGCACAGGCGATTTTCGGTAATCCTGATATTTTGCTTATGGATGAGCCTACCAACTATCTTGATCTTGATACAATAGACTGGCTTGAAAATTTTCTTATGAATCTTGAAAACAGTATAGTTATAGTCGTTTCCCATGACAGACATTTTTTAAATAAAGTTTGCACTCACACTGTGGATGTCGATTTTGGTAAAATCACCATGGTTGTTGGCAACTATGATTTCTGGTATGAATATACTCAAATAAGACAAAGACAGATAAGAGAGCAAAACAAAAAATCTGAAATAAAAATCAAGGAATTACAGGACTTCATCTCTCGATTCTCCGCAAACGCTTCAAAATCCAAACAGGCAACAAGCCGTAAGAGATTGCTTGACAATATATCGATTGAAACCGATGGAGTGTCATCAAGACGTTTCCCGTTTATGGATTTCAAGCCAAATAGAAAAATAGGCAACGAAGTTTTACAGGTTGAAGGAATTTCAAAAACTATTGGTGACAGATTGGTTCTTGACAATCTTACATTTACCGTTCGTCCAGGCGACAAAATTGCTTTTGTTGGTCCCGACCCGCTTGCAAAAACTACATTTTTTAAAATTATTTGCGGCGAGCTTGAGCCTGATAGCGGAAGTTATAAATGGGGAGTCACTACCAAAAATGCATATTTTCCAACAGATAACGCCGCATATTTTGATAACTGTGATATGTCTCTTCTTGAATGGATATGTAATTATTCAGAGCTTTATTATGAATCCGATGCAAGAAGCTGGTTAGGGCGCTTGCTGTTTTCGGGCGATGAGGTTAACAAAAAAGCATCTGTTCTTTCAGGTGGCGAGCGTGTGCGTATGATGCTTTGTAAGATAATGTTATCAAGTGCTAACGTGCTTGTTCTTGATGAACCAACCAACCATCTTGACATGGAATCTATCTCCGCACTCAACGACGGACTTATTCGTTTCACCGAAGCGCTTATGTTCTCCTCGCAGGACCACCAGTTTATACAGACAATAGCAAACAGAATAATGAATATAACTACAGGTCAATTCACAGACAAGCAAGCAACCTTTGATGAATACCTTGAATATGAAAAAGAACATAAATAAATTGCATAATCAGCTTTATTAACATATATTGCTTTTCAAATTTTAAAGCTGTAATCTACAAAATGGAGGTTAAAATGACAAAGAGACTTATTTTAGTAACTTCACCGCCTGCTTGCGGAAAGACATTTATATCAAAAAAGCTTTCTGAAAATTTAAAGCATGTTGTCTATTTGGACAAAGACACTTTAATTGGTTTATCCAACATTATATTTGATGTTGCTGGAGAAGAGAGAAATAGAAGCTCACAATTCTTTGAGGAACATATAAGAAACGCAGAATATGAAGTTATAGTCACATTGGCACTTGAAGCCTTGCAGTATGATGATATTGTGCTTATAAATGCACCTTTCTCAAGGGAAATAAGAGACCTTGATTATATTAATTTGCTAAAGGAAAATCTTAAAAAATATAACGCAAGACTTACTATTGTTTGGGTTGAAACCTCACTTGATGTGTGCAAAGAGCGTATGATAAAACGCGATTCGGATAGAGATACATGGAAAATTGAGCATTGGGATGAGTATATTGCAACAAGGGATTTCAGTATACCAAAATATCTTGATGATACTGATATTATTGATGACCTCCTAATATTTAAAAATTCATCTGACGATGAATATGAGTTTTCAATGCAAAATATTTTATCTATTATTGAAAATTCATAAATAGTAAAAACCATCTGGTAAACAGATTTGAAAAATGATTGAAACAAATTGGTTTCGATTATAATCAATTTCTATCTGTGACAGATGGTTTTATATTGTTATACAAATATTTTATAGTTTTAAACTGCGTATTAAAAGCAGTTAAATAATTAATGAAACTCTCAACACTAAACTTTCGGTTTTATTGTGCATCCCGTGTCAAAAAGTATTGACAAAATTGATTTCACATGGTATAATAACGAAGTCTTAATGTGAATTTGCAAATACTCATAAAACAGTTAATTATGCATTTCCCATTATTAAATATGCGGGTATGGCGGAATTGGCAGACGCGTAAGATTCAGGTTCTTATGTAGGTAACTATGTGCAGGTTCAAGTCCTGTTACCCGCACCATATCGAGTGTTCATAACGAAAGCGAATGAATACTCGATTTTTTTGCTCTCTCATTTTGAGTGTTCCTTTTTCATATATGGAAATGTTACTATAATATCTTGACATAGTAAAACCCCCTATAGTAGATACTTTATCCTACCATAGGGGGCCCTTTTTTCAATGTCTATTATTATTGTATTTCTTTATTACTTTAAGCAATTTTTAATTAATATTTAATGCCCATATTTTTCAAGTGAAGCTATTACTACTTCAAGATTTCTGTTTATAGATGTTGTTGAAGCTGATATTTTAGATGAAAAATTTGTGCCCCCAATTTTCATTTCATTATAGATGACATTAGAATACCCGACTCCTTTTAAGAGAACTAAATCCATTTCAAATGAACCATTACTAAATATTATGTCAAGCATATTTGAGGATTGAATATCACTTACAGATCTTGTAGTTAAAAGATTATCATAATAAGCTGGACGTATTTCTTTTCTGGAGTATGCAGCAAGACATTCCAAAATAGTTGATGTGCGCTCAAGATCAGGGCTGGTTGTCGGAATGCCCATAGCGGCAGCATATTGAGCAATTAATGAAATATAATTATCCTGTGATTCATCATACATTGGGACAGGTACAATTCCATAATTAATGTTGGTCATACGCAGGTCTTTAACACCACCAACGACCTCTATTTCAAACAAAGCATTACCATTCTTAAATAATACATTAAAATTATCCACTATTTTTGAAGATACTCCTGAATTATAAACATTTGAATTAGAATAAAAAGTATTTGTTATAGATTCACAAACTGACAGTAATTTATCACTTTTGTCAGTATTATATGTTCCGTCGTCATTCAAAGTAACTAATTGCAATCCGCAACTAGTAATAAATGGACTGTAAACTCCCGAACAATATGTTGTCGCACCAAAACAATCATTTTCTCCCATTAAGCCATCACCATCAAGGTCTGCACTTCCATCGTTAATCATTTCAGCCATTTTATCAAATGTCCATTGCTTATTTTCAACTAATGAATAAATGTCATCTAAATTTGAATTTGTTACAATATCTTTATTAAACGCAACACACCACATTGATTCCCAGAACATTGTATGTAAGTCACCAACAATCATGTAAAGGTTATCTCCTACCCTTAGGCTTTCATTAGCATAACTATTCCACCATGGATTATCCAAGTTAAGTGATAACTTGTCAGCTTCACATAAGCAACCTTTAGATGCAAGAGCAACCATTTCCCATGATTCATCATAAGCAATATCATATATATTATCATTTGAACTTACTTGGGTTTGAATAGTACTAACAATGTTTTTGTAGCTCATTTCTTCGGCTTCAATAATGACGTTCAAACGCTGTTCAACAGCAAGATTACGTTTATAAACCGCATCACCTATTACATCACCAGTTATACTTTCTGCTGTAAATGTTGTAATTGCAAAGTTTGAAGTTAAATTCAAGACTTTAAAAGTATAACCCTCATAATCAGCCTCAGGAAGGGATTCGTATAGTAATTTTTCCTCATCCACAGTTTCTGCAACAGAAGTACTTTCGCTAGTTGCAGAAGTTGTATTAATTGATGGTGAAACAGTTTCATGACAACCTATTAAAACAGGTAGGACCATTACAAAGACGAGAATTGCAGCAATAATTTTCAGTTTCATTTCCTATTTTCTCCTTTAAATATAACAGTGTTATACTACACTAACATATAACTTATAATAGTTATATTATGATATTAAAAGGATGACTTGTCAATAATTTAGTAAATGCAGTGTGTTTTTTGCTGAAAATAACGATTTTTATGTGCGTTTTTACCATGCAATGATTTTAAATTTGATATATCATGTTGATTTTTTGAATTAGTTATTATATTGAATATCCCGCTACATTTTTTTGTGGCGGGATATATTAATTTTATTGTTTTGAATCCTCAAATAAAGATAACTGCGAAATAGTGTCTTTTAAAATACTTGCTGACCTTAAAAGCTGAGCTTTTTCTTGCTCATTGAGCTGAATTTCAAGCACGTTTCTAATTCCGTTGCTTGATATGACCGAGGGTAATCCGAGACATATGTCATGTAAGCCGTATTTACCGTCCACATATGCGCTTACAGGCAAAATAGAGTCTTCGTCTCGAACGATTGATACACATATACGTCTGATTGCTTCAGCGACTGCGTAGTATGTTGCGCCTTTTGCCTCAATTATTTTATAAGCACTGCTTTTAACTTCATCAAATAAATTATGAAGATTAGTCATACCATTGCATTTACCACAAATTCCGCAAAAGTAAGATAGATCAATCCCAGAGACATTTGCACTGCTCCAAACAGGTAACTCACTGTCGCCATGTTCACCAATAATAAAGGAATGAACATTTCTACTATCAACTGCAAGATGTTTTCCAATAAGATATTTAAGTCTTGCTGTGTCAAGCACCGTTCCAGAGCCGATAACGTGTTCTTTAGGAAACCCTGATAACTTCAAAGTTACATATGTCAGAATATCAACAGGATTCGTCACAACAAGAAGAATGGCATCGCTGCAATACTTAGTTATATTCTCTACTATGGATTTAAATATTTTAACATTTTTTTGAACCAAATCAATTCTTGTTTCACCAATTTTCTGATTTGCGCCTGCTGAAATTATAATAATACCACAATCGCTTAAGTCAGAATAATCCCCAGCGTAAATATCTACAGGTGAAATAAAGGGGGTTGCATCGTTAAGATCCATTGCCTCGCCCTCAGCCTTGTTGCGATTTATATCAATAAGCACAATTTCAGAAAAAAGCTTACTGTGAACAAGAGTATAGGCTGTTGTTGTTCCAACAAAACCGCAGCCAATTATTGCACATTTTTTAAAATTCATTTTTTAAATACACCCCTTTATGGCTTGAATTAACAGAGTTTGTGTTGTTCAAGCGTTATTTTTAATTACGTGGTTATTGTATTATATTTTGCATATTAATAAAAATTCTATTCATTTATTATCCAGCTTTTTGAACGCTCAACTGCACGGTGCCATTTTGATAATTTTTCGCATTTTACTTCGTCTTTCATCGCAGGGTCAAAAGTCTTGTCAATTAAACGCAATTTTTCAATTTCATCTGTTGATGAAAAATAGCCACTTGCAAGGCCAGCAAGGTATGAAGCGCCCAAAGCGGTAGTTTCGATACAACGTGGACGTATTATCGGCACACCTAAAATATCAGACTGAAATTGGAGCAGGAGATTGTTAGCACAAGCTCCGCCATCAACCTTTAATGAATCAATTTTGGTGTTTAATGAGCGTTCCATAAGCTCAATTACATCAGCTGTTTGATAAGCCATTGCCTCAAGCGTGGCACGCACTATATGAGCGCGTGTGGTTCCTCTGGTTATACCAATTATAGTACCACGAGCATAAGCATCCCAATAAGGCGCACCGAGACCGACAAACGCTGGCACGAAATATACATCACCTGTATCGGGAACAGAAGAAGCAAGAAACTCGCTTTCAGATGCTGAAGTTAGAATATTAAGACCGTCACGCAACCACTGTATTGCCGCTCCGCAAATGAAAACAGAACCTTCAAGCGCATAATTGACTTTTCCGTCAAGTCCCCATGCAATAGTAGTCAAGAGTCCTTTGTCAGAGAATATCGGCTTTTCACCTGTATTCATCAGC